>JABLTH010043750.1_pt1 | contig 102048 bp, 97 predicted proteins | sample 7875711 | NCBI WGS metagenome assembly JABLTH01 (sample SAMN14941262, study PRJNA633318) | bioreactor metagenome | isolation source: bioreactor | place: China | collected 2019-03-05
GCCATATGGGAGAATTTATTTTGAAAGGTGCCCGGGCACTCGATTTGATACAGCGTGTTACCAGCAACGATGCTTCCAAACTGAAAAACGGGCAAGCACAGTACAGCTGCCTGCCGAATAAAGACGGTGGTATTGTTGATGACCTGCTGGTATACTGCATTGAAGAGAATAACGTGTACATGCTGGTGGTAAATGCCAGCAATATTGAGAAAGACTGGAACTGGATCAGCAGTTTCAATGATCAAAACGTGGAGATGCACAATATCTCTGCAAAAACATGTTTGCTGGCCGTGCAGGGCCCCAATGCCACTAAAATTTTGCAGCCGCTTGCAGCAATGGATATCATGAACCTGAAGTATTACACGTTTACAAAAGGCGTGTTTGCCGGCGTGGAAAATGTGCTGGTCAGCGCAACAGGTTATACCGGTGCCGGTGGCGTGGAAATATATTTTGAAGACAAGGATGGCGCCGCCGATAAAGTATGGGATGCCATTTTTGAAGCAGGCAAAGCCGCTGGAATAAAACCAATCGGGCTGGGCGCAAGGGATACGCTTCGTTTGGAAATGGGTTTTTGTTTGTATGGAAACGATATTGATGATACCACATCACCGCTGGAAGCAGGGCTGGGATGGATCACCAAATTCACCAAGGAGTTTACCAATAAGGCGTATTTTGAAAAGCAAAAAGCAGAAGGGCTCACTAAAAAACTGGTGGGTTTTGAAATGGTGGAAAAAGGCATTGCCCGTCATGATTACGAGATCAGGGATTTTGAAGGTGCTGTTATTGGTAAAGTAACTTCGGGCACACAATCACCTTCACTGGGTAAAGCCATTGGCCTGGGTTATGTTTCAACAGCATATGCCGCTATTGACAGTGAAATTTATATCAGCATCCGCAATACGCTGGTAAAAGCCAAAGTGGTTAAAATACCTTTTGTGTAATGGATAATTAAATAATTGATAATGGATAATTTTCCTGAGTTGAGAAGTTCTTTACCAGCAAAAGCCTTTACCAGTTAACAGCATTATCAATTATCCATTAATCATTATCCATTCATCACTATGCCAAAGATCCACATTACCACATTTGTTGCTGCGCCTGTACAGCGTGTGTTTGATCTCAGCAGGAGTATTAACCTGCATACCATCTCAACATCCGGCACCCGTGAAAAAGCCATTGCAGGTACAATCAGCGGCTTAATCAATTTAAACGAAACGGTTACCTGGCAGGCAAGGCACCTGTTTAAAACAAGAACCTTTACGTCGAAGATAACGGCCATGAATGCCCCGGCAGATTTTACCGATGAGATGCTAAGCGGCGATTTTAAAAGTTTTACACATCACCATCATTTCAAAGCCATTGATAACGGCACCATTATGATTGATGTGCTGTTTTTTGAAAGTCCCCATGGTATCGTTGGCCGCTGGTGCAATACAATTTTTCTTACAAAATATTTAGAACGCTTTTTAATAAAGCGCAACAATGTGATCAAAGAATATGCTGAAACTGATAAGTGGAAGGCAATATTGATTTAATTTTACCCTGATGAGTGCAAACAAACCCACACTGTATACCTGTCTTTCTCCCGCATTACTGCACCTGTACGATCTGAAGAATGCCGTAGTGGTGATCATTGATGTTTTTCGTGCCACCAGCACCATTGCTTCGGCATTGAAAAACGGTGCCAGGTGCATCATTCCTGTAGATACGGTTCCCAAAGCCATTGAAATAAGCAAACGTATAGACGGTATTGCTGCGGGTGAGCGTGACGGTAAAATTGCCGATGGTTTGCAGCATGGCAATTCGCCACTGGAATACAGTGCTGATTTTGTAGGCGGTAAAATACTGGTACTCACCACCACCAATGGTACCAAGCTGCTGCATATGGCATTGGATAATAATGCCGATACCATCATCAGCGGCTCCTTTCCCAACCTATCATCGGTATGTAAATTTTTAGTACAGCAAAATAAAAACGTGGTATTGGGTTGCGCAGGATGGAAAGACCGGTATAACCTGGAAGATACCCTGTTTGCCGGTGCGGTCATCAGCAATATCAAAGAACATTTCACCATTCATTGCGACAGTTCGCTTACGGCCGAATTGCTGTACGATAAACATAAAGACGACCTGGTGGGTTTTGCCCCTAACCTTACCCATTACCACCGCCTGGTGGAACGTTTCGGTCTTATAGAAGATATCCGTTTTTGCTTAACACCCGATGTGGCCGATGTATTGGTATTGTATGAAGACGGGAAACTGGTAAAGAAAGAAATGTAAAATAGCGAATATCGAATGTTGCCGGATTTTGCAACATTCGATATCCGCCATTCGGTATTTACTGTTTTTCTCCACAAACTTTCCTTTTTAAGCGGTAAGCTCAGCTATTTTCCTTTACTTTTGCAAATTGCCCTTTTCTGAAATGGGGAGGCTCAAGGTTTTCTCCCAGGTCCGAAATCCCAAACAGGCAATGGTACACAGCAATGGCATTATCACACCTGGTAAAATATGTTTACAATAACGGTTCTGATGAAGTAATACGCCGCGGCAAAAAGATCCAGTCCATGGGCTATGTGGAAATGGTGGAGCACGATCAGCTGATGGGCAGCGTGGTATTTCGTGTAAAAGACGACAGCTACAATACTTTTTATAAAGTGCATATCCAGAAATATGCCGACCCTAAAACAATCACGGTACGCTGCAGCTGCCCTTATAATTTAGGCGATATCTGCCGGCATGAAGCGGCAGCCTTGCTGCGCCTGCAGGAAATGATTGACAAGAATATGCTGGGCAATGCGGATATTTCTTACAGCCAGCTGCATACAGTGGCAAAAATGAAATTCATTGATCTGAAAACGATCAAACTGCTTTCCTCCCCCGCCATTTATGATAAGGCCGAGCTAATGCTGCGTGGCAACAAGGCCACCATTAATAAAGCGGCAGACGAACGGGTGGAAGCCGTACTGGAAATTGAAGGCCACTCCTACCCGTTAGTGCTGCAAAAAAATGATGAACGCAATTTCGACACTTCCTGCAAATGCGATGAAACCGAACACCCGCTTTGCGTGCATAAAACCCTGCTGTTTTTGCAGCTGCTGAATGCATACGGCCCCTATTATTTTGATACCATCCGCAACTGGGATAAAGAAAAAAATAAACTCCTGCAGATTTACGGTTATTCACTCGACGATGATCTTACCGGGAAGTTTGAATTCACCTATAAAGATGGCAAACCATTTTTAAAACTGCTGGATACTTCCATAAAAAGAGTTACAGCCACAGCAGCACCGGCAGCAAAGCCTGTTGAAACAGTTACTGCAACCACAACAGTAAATGAACCCGAAGCCGCACCGGCAACAGGCCAGCCCGAGAAAAGACTGGGTGTTGTGTTCAATTTTAATGCAGGCACTTATCCCTATCTTACTGTAGATGCCGTGCAGGGTGATGCGGATGAAGCAAACAAACAATATACAGGCAAAGTGGAGAAGATTGATCTTGCCAAGTATGTGAATACCGAAGTGTTTGATGAAGCCGATAAACAACTGTTGCAGCAGGTGCGCAAACTGCAGGCCCCCGAGATCAATAAATACCTCGACCGCAATTCTCCCTTCAGTGGCATCTGGGAAAATATCATTCATACCGACAGCGACGAACTGCCCGAAGAAACAAAAAGCCTGATTGCCGAATACCTGCAGCCCAAACTCAAAAAATTATTTGAAGAGCAGGCTGCCAATCATTTTATTTTTTACCTGCCGGAGAAAAAGGCATTTAAAACCGAACAGCTGAAAGGGGTAACTGTGAGCAGCCAGTTTATTGCACCGGTATTTAAAGTATTTGCAAAAAACGGGCATTTTGAAATTGCCTGTACGGCAAAACTGCGGGGACAAACTGTTTCGCTCTCGGAGAACGAATGCGGCAGCAGCCTGTTCTTTTTGCACGATGATGTATTGTATCTCTGGGAAAAACCGGAAGATGTGCTGCAGGCCGAACATTTCATTAAACAGGGTAACATCAAACTCAGCAGTGAGGACTGGGCCGAGAAAATTCAGAAAGTGATACTGCCGCTTACAAAAGATTACGCGGTGGAATTTGATAAAACACTTACCAGGGAAGTAAAAAATGTTGCACCTGAAATAAAACTGCAGCTGCAGGAAAAAGGCGATTACCTGGTATTTCAGCCCATATTCAGTTACCAGGGTTATGAAACAAAACCATCTGATAAGGAAACGGTAACCATTCCCGACGGGGATAAGATACTCATCATCCAGCGCAATAAGGAAGCAGAGGAAAATTTCTTTCAAAAACTGGAGAACCTGCATTCGCAGTTCATCCGCCCGCAGGATGGGGGCAGTCTTGTTTTAAAAGGAGCCGATGTGCTCCGCAATAACTGGTTCTTTTTATTTGTGGATGCGATGAAGGAAATGAAAATTGCCGTGTATGGTTTTGATGCGCTGAAAAATTTCCGTTTCAATACGGCCAGACCCAGCACACATATTCATGTAAGCAGCGGGCTCGACTGGTTTGATGCGAAAGTGGAAATTGAATTTGGCGGCCAGCGCGTGGGTATCGACGATATTAAAAAAGCGCTCAACAACAAACAGTCGTTTGTACAGCTGGGCGATGGCACACTGGGTATTTTACCCGACGAATGGCTGAAACGTTATTCGCTGCTGTTTAAAGTGGGTGATGAACGCACCAATAAACTGCGTTTGTCAAAATACCACATGAGTGTGATTGATGAGCTGTACGAAAACCGCAATGAATCGGAACTGAGTTTTGAACTGGATGAAAAATTTGAAAGGCTGCGTGAGTTTAAGAATATACCTGAAATAAATCCGCCTGATCACCTGGAACCGGTATTGCGCCCTTACCAGAAAGCGGGTTTCCAGTGGCTGAGTTATTTGAATGATGTTACATGGGGAGGTATTTTGGCCGATGATATGGGTTTGGGTAAAACCATCCAGGCGCTTACCATGCTGGAGCATTACAAGCAGAGAACTGGCACCCTTAAAGCGATTGTGATTTGTCCTACCACGCTAATTTATAACTGGAAGAACGAGGTGGAGAAGTTCACGCCATCCTTAAGCTGGCATATCCATCATGGCAGTGTGCGCAGCCGCAGTGCCGAAGAATTGCAAAACTTTAATATCATCATCACTACTTACGGCACACTGCGCAGTGATATACAGGTGCTGCTGAAAATAAAGTTTGATTACATCGTGCTGGATGAAAGCCAGGCCATTAAAAATCCTTCATCAAAAGTTACCAAGGCCGCCTGTTTGCTGGAAGCGAAGAACAGGCTTTGCATGAGTGGTACACCTTTACAGAATAATACCTTCGATATTTTTGCCCAGATGAATTTCCTGAACCCGGGGGTACTGGGCAGCATGGAATTTTTCAGGAACGAATTTGCAACACCCATTGATAAATTTGGAGAGCAGGAACAGAAAGAACATTTGCGCAAGCTGCTGTATCCTTTTATACTGCGCCGTACCAAGGAACAGGTGGCCAAGGACCTGCCCGAAAAAACAGAGACCATTTTGTTCTGCGAAATGGAAAAGGACCAGCGGGATATTTACGAAATGTACCGAGATACTTACCGCAGCAAAATTTTGGGAGAGATCGATCAGCAGGGTATCAATAAAAGCCAGCTTACCATTTTACAGGGCCTCATGAAATTGCGGCAGATCTGCGACAGCCCTGCTATTTTAAATGAAGAAGATAAATATCCCAATCATTCCATCAAGCTCGAAGAACTGGCAAGGGAGATCACCGAAAATATCGGGGAGCATAAGGCACTGGTGTTTTCGCAGTTCCTGGGTATGCTGGCGCTCATCAGGCAAAAACTCACGGCCGATGGTATTCCGTTTGAATATTTTGATGGCAGCACTTCGGCCACCGACCGGGAAAAAGCCATCCAGAATTTCCAGAACAATGACGAGTGCAGGGTGTTTTTGATTTCGCTGAAAGCGGGTGGTGTGGGTTTGAACTTAACCGCGGCCGATTATGTTTATATTGTTGATCCCTGGTGGAACCCCGCGGTAGAACAACAGGCCATTGACCGAACGCACCGTATTGGCCAGACAAAAAATATTTTTGCCTACCGGATGATTTGTATTGATACCATCGAGGATAAAATACTGCAGCTCCAGGAACGTAAGCGCAAACTGGCAAGTGAGCTGATCACAGATGATGCCAGCTTTGTAAAATCACTCAGCAAGCAGGATGTGGAATACCTGTTCAGCTAATGACTGTTCTTTTTACTGCTGAAAAACTCCGTCATTTTTTCCATCAGCAGCAACAGCCGTTCAAACATGGAGGTATCAAAATGTTGCTGTGCCGGTAAATTTTTTTCATTTTGCACCCCGCTTCCGGCAGCATAAAACTGTTGCGGATGCTGTAACAGCTGGTTTACATCAAGACCAAGTGCTTCGGCAATATCCTCTATGCGTTCAATATCCGGTTTGGAAGAACCATTCTCAATATTGCTTAATGCTGCGGGTGAAATGCCGATTTTTTTTGCAAGCTCTTCCTGTTTCATTCCTTTGAGCCTGCGCCAGTACAGGATGTTTTCGCCCACTTTTACTTTGTAGGCCTTGTTAGGGGACTTGTTGGACATAAGGCAGGGATTGGGTTACGGACTAAAGTTTTATAAAGCTACTCTAAATTTATATCAGCTCAAAATTGATAATATGAGTTTTTTTGTTTGGAGTTTTATACTCTAAATTTTTAAACATGAAACCGTACACTATCTTACTAATTGCAGCCCTGGCAGGAGGCGTTATATCCTGCAAAAAAAATAATGCTGAACATTTTGATTCAGCCAGTAAAGAATCCACTAAAAAACTCAGTGAATGGTTTGACGGGCAAAGCAAGTTGCTGAGTCCTGGTTCTGTGGCTGTGCTTGGTGCAGATCAGCCCGAATGGAGTCAGGCAAAATATTTTGATGACGCCGGCCTGTATATTACACCCTTGGTATTGAAAGAGAAAGCTGCCGCTTCTAAGTTTTTTGTGGCCCGGCCCGATGGCAGCAGTTTTAAAGATGGAAGATATTTTGTTTTTTTAACTTCAAAAGGAACAGCTGTCAATAATCCGGAGCAGCTTATTACGAATCATTTCAGCACAGCGAAGACAGATTATGGTAATTTTTCGGGTGCCATATTGCAATATGATCTTGAGAACAAGCTCATCAGCACTGCCCATTATAAAAATGGCAGTAAAACCAGCAGTACCGATAACCTTCTTTATAAACCAAAGCAGGAACGCAAAACCAATGGAGATGAAGGACCAGTTGGAAATGTGGCGCCATTGGAATGTGCCGAAGGCGGATCTCAGGTTTGTATTGACTGGTTTTGGCAGACCTGGGAGGAAGGAGTATTGGTGGAAGAAGAATATTTGTATACAACATGTCAATGCGTGAACGCTGGAGGGGGAAGTGGTAATACCAATATTGAGCAGCTAATCGCAAATTCAATACTCGATCCTGCTCTTAATGCCTCTACAAGTAATATTTTGCAGTCGTGTACTTATGAGTTTGAAAGCCAAACAACAAGAACTGTGATTTATTATTGGCAATGCATTAATCACCCTACGTATAAAATCTTTAGTACAGAAAGGGGAAATCTTGTTTTATCTGGTAATAGCTCGCCAAGTTACAAATGGAAATTTTCAGGTTCAGAAGGAATCCAGCACCTTAGTACTAATTTGGACGGGTGGTCTCTTGGTGCTGAAATCAAGCAAGAAACAGTTTGGAATGATGTTGTTTATAGTAATGAACGTTATTTCGCGACAATTACACTTGAAGTAAAAATTACAGCATCTACAACTCAAAAAGGAATACTATATGAAAAGTATACTACTTTGCATCCGAGTAAAAACTTATATGCAAACAATAGCCAGTATGTGTTGCCCGGTTATTAAATGTACTGGGGCTGCTTTGGTAATCGTAGTTTTATTATGCGATTGCTTTTCTTTCAGGGCAGGAAAATCTGAACTAGCTGCATTAAAATTTTCTGATAAAATTCAGTATTTCGATATATCTGACAACCGGCTAAAAACAATGCAGGATAGTATGATAGTTTATTATACAGACGATTCTGTGTTATTATATGAAAAATTTGAAGAGCTGACTGAGACCATATTGAAATACCGCAAAGGAGCTAATGGTATTGATACAGCATTTTTTGAAGTTACCCCAACAGGTAAGATCAAGAAATACTACTTTGCCTTTTTCAAAAATAGTCAGCAAGGATACTTTTTTGATAACCTAAACGACATATCTAAATATAAAAAAGGAAATGTGGATTCTGTGAATAAAACATCTGTCGGTTTGAACAAATTCCCGGTCGATTCAATTATGTCATATCCCAATATAAAGCTTGTAAAAAAAATGACTGACCAGCGGGAAAAAACAATGGAATTACAGTATGCATTTACAGATGGAGGAGATGATGGTGACAGCGCTTTTCTCAGATTTTCAAAAACAACAACAAGCTTATTTAGTATATCACCAAAGTTGGATAAGGCTTATGGAATGAATCTCTCTTCTTTTGTGATTGTTACAAATGAGAGATTTAATAAACAAATTAATTATCTTATTCCCAGACGCGAATTTGCAATTAAAAGAGAGAATGTTAATCAGGTAGCACTTAAGGAGAATATTAATAGCTTCATCAAGGATTTTAAAAAAACTTTTAAATATCTAAATAATTAAGTTGTTAAACTTCAGATCTAGCCATGCGATGGGTTATACAATTTCCAGAATGCAAAATGAATCTAATATGCAGTAAGCCGGAAATCGTATACTCTTTTCTGATTCGCAGAAATTTGAGTATATGTTAACGCTAGTAAGAAATTATGATATCACAGGTTTAACCCTACGAAGCAATAAAATTCTTCAACCTTTTAAAATCCCTGTTGGAGGATGATTCGAAAAAGCTGTTGAATACAGCAGCAAGCGATTTGAAGAGTACGGTCAGCGCAGAAGGCTGTGTGGATAATGGTTTTTTCATTTTTATCGGATTTTGAACTTAAAATTACAAAATGGCAAGCCCTTCTGTCAAGAGGGGTTTTGCTGTTTTAAGGGTCCGGTAAATTCCGCACTGGTTGCGTTATTTTACAAGGGGCGCCTGCCATTTACGGCGGAACTGTTTGCCTTTCTTGTAATACTTTATTGGATACACATCCGGACTTTGACGGAGCTTTCCAAAAAGGTTTTTAACTGCCTGTACCAGCGAATTTGACGAGGGTTGTTTCATAGCGGTCATAACATAAAACATTATAAAGTATGTAACGGTACAGCGCTATGAATATTGTTTAAAATAGCTGAAAAAACTGTGCCAGCACCCTAATTGTGTTGATAAGTTTGGGCCGCTGCGCTGTTTTTTAAGAATACCAGGGTTTTGTTTTCGGGCAGGTAAACCATTTTTCGGCATTCACCCCTTACCTTAAAGCCATCTGTGGTGTGCGGCAGGGTCTCAAACCCGCCTTTGCCATCTCCTTTTAAAAAAACAGCTGCCGCTGCATCATAGTTTCCTACCATTACAGCTGCATCATTACTGTTGCCGCAAGCCACTATATCCTTAGTGCCATCTTTATCAAAATCGGCTATTACAAAATCATTGATATTGGAAAGCTGGGCTTTTTCGGGGAAAGCAACAAAACTGAAACGGCCATTGCCTTCGTTCAATAAAACACCCGACTCGAAGAACCTTGTTTTGTAAACGTCCATACCTTTTTGCTGTTCGGGTGTAAACAGTTTGTCGAGCGTGGTACCGGAATAATCTTTATAACGGATGAATTTTTTACGCATCGATGGCATCTGGTCAATCAGCTGGTCGCGGCTGAACAGGGGGTAGCATTGTCCCTGTATATAATATCCCAGCACAGCATCATAACTGCCGTTGCCGTCAAAATCCTTTGCATAAACGGTACAGGGATTATAATAGTTTCCCCTGATGGTGGCATTGGTACCGCGGTTGCCTAAAACAATATCCATGTCGCCATCATTATCTATATCCTCAGTCTTAAGACAATACCACCAGCCGGTAAATTCATCCAGGCTGATGCTGGTGTCTTTTTTGGAAACAGGTGAAGTAAAACTTACTGTTGGTTCAAGTTTTTTAAATGCACCATTTTCCATTTTAAAAACAGTAACCGGCATCCATTCACCGGCTACGGTAAGTTCTTTTTTGCCATCACTATCCATATCGGTCCATGCGGCACAGTTGATGATGCCTGCTTTTAATAATGCGGCTCCTGTTGTTGCAGTAACATCTGTAAATACGCCTTTGTTATTTTGCAGCAGCATGCATTTATCCGCCTTCGGAAACTGCCCCGGCAAAACATGTCCACCCACAAAAAGATCGGGGTCCCCGTCATCATCAAAATCCAGTACTGTTACGCCAGACCCATTGAAAGTTTCGGCAGGAAGCGCTTGTGCAGCCCTTGTAAAATTGCCCTTGCCATCATTAATATATAAGCGGTCCTGGTACAGGTTACTGCCAGCATCAAACTCTGCACCGCCGCTTACTACGTAGAGGTCATTGTCTTTATCCCCATCGGCGTCAAAGAAAACAGCACCCATATCCTCGTAATTTTTATCGGCTGTAAATGCGGGCAGTTTTTTTTCTGTGAATGAACCATCTGCGTTTTGCAGCATCAGGCTGCCTGCAATACCGGCGGCGCCGCCAATATATATATCGGTTCTGCCATCACCATTCACATCGCCAGCTGCATAATAAGGACCTTTGCGGCTGCATTTGTAAGGTATCAGCGGTTCTCTTTTAAAGTCGATATAATCATTTTCTGTTTGCGTGTATTTGAATTTGTTTTGCGGTGTGATATCGGTAAATAGTCCCGGCGCTGCAACAGGAACCGTTTGTTTTTCTTTGGCCTCTGTTTCAAAAATGGTGAGTACCTGGTCGGCCGCCACATTTTCCAATACAATTTTTTTCTGCGAGGGAAAAACGATCTCCACTTTTGGAATAGTGGTTTGTGCCCCTGTGCCAAAATGCAGCACATGCTCCACAGTGGAAATAAAGCCACGTTGCGGGTTATAGCGCTGGAGTTGTTTTTTTCCATATGCACCGGTAAGCGTTACAACAGTATTGTATACTTCATCTGTTGCAGAAGCAGTTTTATAAAATTTGAAACGTAAAAAATGTGTACCCTCCGTTTCCCTTGTATTATTCTTCAGCACAAAGGGCATATCATCCACATTGTTAACCACCAGGTCCAGGTCGCCATCGCCATCCAGGTCTGCATAGGCAGCGCCGCTTGAAAAAGAATTAGGCGCATCGGTCCAGCTGTCTGAGAAATTATCAAAAGTCAAACTGCCGTTGTTATGAAAGAAATAGTTTTTAGTTTTTACAGAAGGGATACTCTGCAGCCATTTATCAAGGTCAACACTCTGGCCGCGGTTCATGGAATTGATTACGGAATCCAGTATAAAAACCTTGTAATCCCAGTCTGTAATATCTCTTTTAATACCATTGGTGACATAAAGGTCTTTCCACCCGTCGTTGTCAAAATCGGCGATCAATGGTGCCCAGCTCCATTCTGTTTCGGCCATACCGGCATGGTTACCAATTTCGGCATAGGTGCCATCACTGTTATTTAGCTGGAAACTGTTTCTCGGGTACTGGTAGTAAAGGTTAAACTGCAGCAACAGCTGAAACTTATCGTAGTTTTGGTTGAGTGCAAACAGCTGCTTCTGCCGTTTGGGTTCTTCTACTGCCATGTCCACTACATATATATCTTCAAGCCCGTCGTTATTAATATCATTGATATCAGAACCCATGGCGGAAAAGCTGGTATGGTTAATAACAGAAGTAAGAATATTCGTAAAACTCCCGTTTTTATTATTGAGATAAAGAAAATCAGGTTTATTAAAATCGTTGGCCACATAAATATCAGGCCAGCCGTCGTTGTTATAATCAAAAACTGCAGCGCTTAATCCAAACCCCCTGTCAAGCAGGCCTGCTTTTTTGGTTACATCCACAAATTTGCCATTCCTGTTCTCATACAAACGGTCACTTACGTATACAGTGCCTGTGTCTTCCACGTATACCAGCTTGCCGTTTTCCATTTTGGCCGGAATGTTCATGGATTTGCTAAAATCATCGGGGTGATCAACAAAGTATACATCTTTGTCACCATCATTATCATAATCTAAAAAATAGGCCTGTATGGTAAAACTCTGGTCATTCAAACCGTATTCTGCAGCTTTATCTGTAAACGTTCCATTCTTATTGTTGATGTACAGCATTTTTTTGCGCAGGTTCGGATCTTTAAATCCTGATTTGCAAACAAAAATATCCAGCCAGCCATCGTTGTTAATATCAACCATATTTACACCGGTCTTTATCCCGGTTCCGCCATCAACACCTGCTGCAGCGGTAATATCCTTAAATTTAAAATTGCCCAGGTTTTGATAGAGTTTGTTGGTGCCTCTTGTTGATGAGAAATAAATATCCGGCAGCCCGTCGTTATTGATATCGCCGATACTCACACCCCCGCCGATATAAAGGTTCTCGTAGAGGTACATGAACATGGTGGGATCTTCCACAATATCGTTACGGAAATTGATGCCGGTAACAGCAGGCGGCAGCGCAGTAAATTTCTTTTGCTGCGCTGTGGCAGTTAAAGAGGCTGAAAGCAAAAGCGAAAAGCAAATTATTCTTCTCAGCATAAACATTATTTAATGGCCGGGAATAGACGGCTTAACACATTTTTACCAATGGCTTGTCCCTGCGCAATGCTTATTCTTGCAGTCTCAGGATAGTGAATACCTCCATATACGCGGCTCCACGATGATTGCTCTGAAGCGGCATTGAATGATTTAAAAGACCGCGGCTGATTGCCGAAAGGAATTTCCGTATTATCTGTAAACTGAAAATTATCGCCTAACAATCCCGTAAGTACAGACGAAGCCGAATTGGATACTACAGCATGACCGCTGGTGAATTCAGGGAAAGGGGGTGTTTGAATAAATGGTTCCCATTTGGAATCGACATACCGGTTAATAATGGTAATGGGCCTGATGAGGTTGGTGATATACTTTTCATTCCAGCAACTGATGAATGCGTCAAACATGGCGATTGTTTCCAGCGTATAGACCTGTGATGCTTTTGTGAGGGGAACATTGGCTTTTATACATGCCTGCTGCGCTATCATAACCCAATGACCCGCCGGGGAAATTTTATGAATGAAGTAATTCAGATGCCCGATGATTTTTGAAACGTTCGGGTTATCATCCCAATACAATGCCGTTGCTTTTCTAATAGTGTCGAGATCGTTTACAGTTTTGTAAACCTCCATCATGGTTTTATAAAACACAGATTTTTTATCCATGTTGTACACCAGTTTTACTTTTGGTGAAAACTGCGATGCACTTGTAAGTGTTAACGGACGTATGGTGTTCCAGTGCGGTTCCAGCCCCTGTGCATAGTCTAATGGTGTGGGCTGCCAGTCGCCGGGCTTTTTCCCAATCACATAACGCATCATGCCGCGTGATTTGAGGTAGTTGTCCTTTTTGGTCCATGCAATAATACTGTCGGCCACGGTTTTTCCAAATGTTGCGGATCGTTGCAAAGTGCTGGTATCACCTAATGCTTTTAGCGAATCGATAAATGCGGTTCTCCAGTTTTCGAATTTATATTCTGAACCCACCAGTGATTGTGCCACGTACGAAAAACACACACTGGCTGCAATAAAATTATCGGTGCCTTTGGGCGGGGCAGGAATGTTTTTTAAACCATTCAGTTTTCCTGCCAGTGCGGGCAATGATGCATCATCATTTTTAATGCATTCATAAAACGCGATGTTGGGATACACATAAATACGGCTGGCAATAGGAGGTGTAAATAAATCTTCCATAACCGTATTCACCAAAAGGGTATTCAGGTTATGCAGTGTTTGTTCTTTTTGCTGGGCAACTGACTGGCTGGTTACAAAGAATAAAAAAGCATATGACACTGCTTTTTTTAAAAAACAGGTAAGGCTCATTTGCAATGGTTTTGATGGAAGTAAACAAATCTACAATAAATAATCGGGCTTTAACAAACAAAAAACCCCGCATGAAAGCGGGGTTGTGAAATATATATGTAAGGTAAACTATTATCTCACCAGTTTCAGTTCGTTAATGATATTGGAAGCACCACCCAGTTTGTCAATGCACCATAATACATAGCGTACATCCACGCAAATGGTACGGTTCAGGTCTTTGTCAAAGGCAATTTTATGGCTTAAAGCTTCATAGTTGCCATCAAAAGCAAGACCAATCAGATTACCACTGCCATCTATTACAGGTGAGCCGGAATTACCGCCGGTGATATCATTTGTGGTTATAAAAGTTACCACCAGGTCGTTCTTGGCTTTATCGATATACTGGCCAAAATCCCTTTTCTTCAACAACTCAATTTGTTTTGATGGCAGGTCAAATTCATAATCGCCTGGCACATATTTTTCCAGGATGCCTTTTGCTGTACAAACATAATCATAGAATACAGCATCGCGGGGGCGATAGCTTTTTACATTACCGTAGCTCACACGCATGCTGAAGTTGGCATCGGGATACATTTTTTTAACGGCCGCAGGATTCATTTCCATAATGCCTTTCATATAGGCACGCCCCAGTTCGGCATTCTTATTTAGGAACACGGTATATAATGAGGCATACTTGGAGGTATAGCTTTTTAAAAAACCGGCACCAAAGGCAAAGGCCGGATCATTTTGCAGGGTAACAGCTTCGGGCTTTTCAACAAAAGCGTTCCATTTGGCGTCATCCAAAAACATGGTATTTGCAAAAACAGATTTGGCCCAGTTTTTAAAAGTGCTCTCTTCTTTCAGGCTGCCAAAATTGGCTTTCATGCTTTCGTAAAAACCAACGGGGTGCTGGTTCTTGTCAATATCGTTATAATACATCATGGCCACGGCTGCCATAATTTTTTCATCACTGGTCAGATCTTCGCTTTCTAAAAAAGCCTTGCGGTTGGCAGAAGCGGCATCCAGTGTTTTCTTTAAATCTGCAGAAGAGGTGCTTGCCCGCATCAGCTTATCTTCCAATGAAACCATGGAAGCGGCAAATGCGGCCAGGGGAGAACCCAGCACACCTTCGTTCAAATACTGGCGCATTTTGCTGTAGGGTGTCCATGCCGCATAGTTTTTGGCATAATCGGCCATGATATTCTCGTACTCGGGTTTGCCCTTTGCCCATGCAGTAAACTGGTTTTCGTAAGCTTCTTTTTGTTCCTGTGTTTTGAATTTTACCAGTTGTTTTGTTTCACCATCAAAAAACTTCCAGTAGTTGGCAATGCCTGCATAACTGCCGGCCAGCTTTAATTTCACTGCCGGGTCTTTGATCATTTGCTCATACATGTATTTCAAACGCATGTCACGCAGTGCCACCAGGCTGGGGTTTTCTATTTCGTTTTTCAGTTTAATGCCGTAGCTGGTTTCGTAACGGTTGGTACCACCGGGGTATCCATATATCATTGCATAATCACCATCTTTAAAGCCCTTGATGCTTACGGGTAAAAAATATTTTGGTTTCAGCGGAACATTCTCTGTGCTGTAATCGGCCGGTTTTCCGTCTTTGGTGGCATATACACGGAAGATGGAAAAATCACCGGTATGGCGTGGCCATTCCCAGTTATCGGTATCGCCGCCAAACTTACCCACGCTTTCGGGTGGTGCGCCTACCAGGCGTATGTCGCGGTAGCGTTTGTATACATACATGATGTACTGGTTGCCCTTGAACATACTGTACACACGGCCTTCCAGCCCATTATCCTTATCAGCAACTTTGTCGGTAATGGCCTTCATTACATCGGGCAGCTTCTTTACCCTGTCGTCCCAGCTCAGTCCTTTTACGCCGTCTTCCACTTCTTTGGTAACATCCACAATACGGTCCAGGAACTGCACACTGAGTGTGCTTTTTATTTCCTGTTCTTTGTTATAGGCATAAAAACCATCTCTCAAATAATTATGCTCCACGGTGCTTGCGGCCGCAATGGCATTGTAACCGCAGTGGTGGTTGGTAAAGATGAGTCCTTCGCTGCTCACAATTTCACCAGTACAGCCGCCACCAAAAATGAGGATAGCATCTTTTAAAGATGATTTGTTGATGGAATACAATTGTTCTTTGGTGAGTTTGAGGCCACGCTTCACCATATCGTTGTATACCTGTTCGCCCAACAGCATGGGCAGCCACATACCTTCGTCGGCACTGGCTTTTAAAAGAGTGATTGACAGTACAACCACTGCAAAAAATTTCTTCATATTGTTTTAGTTTAATGAAGCAAACTTACTCATTATTTGCTGATGGAATACTGACATTTACCCATGCGGGAAGCCGGGTGGCCCGCAGGTAAATAACTATTTCTTGCCATGGCCCGGCGGGCTGCAACTATATTTATTATATTTGCCCCAATAACCTTACTACGCATGGCTTTATTCGAAATAAAACTGCCTGCCGCGATTGCAAAAGCACTGAACCTGCCGGTAAGCGATCCACGCCGGCAGCAGTTAAAAGTGCTGAAGAAACTGTTGCGCAAAGCAAGGTTTACCGAGTTTGGGCAGCGTTACCGTTTTGATGAGATACTGCTGAGCCGCCACCCCGGAAAAAAATTCCAGCAAAGCATTCCCACTTATAATTACAATAAGATCTACGATGCCTGGTGGTATAAAACCAAGGAAGGTATTCCTGATGTATGCTGGCCAGGTGTTATAAAATATTTTGCACTCAGCAGTGGTACCAGCGACGCCACCAGTAAATTTTTACCCATCACCAAAGACCTGATACGCAGTAATACCATTACCAGTGTGCGGCAATTACTCAGTCTTGCCAAATACCATAATGTGCCCAAAAGCGCAGTTGGTAAAGGATGGCTCATGATCGGCGGCAGCACGCAATTGCAAAAAGGCCCTACTTATTTTGCCGGAGACCTGAGTGGAATACAACAAAAAAATATTCCTTTCTGGTTCCAGGGGCTGGGACTGTACAAACCCGGTAAAAAAATTGCCCGGCAAAAAGACTGGTCAAAAAAGCTGGAAGAGATCGTGGCCAATGCACCCAACTGGGATATTGGGTTTATTGTGGGTGTGCCCGCATGGCTGCAGCTGTGCATGGAAAAAATAATTGAGCGCTATAACGTTAAGCATATTCATGAAATATGGCCCAACCTGGCATTTTATGTGCATGGTGGTGTGGCCATGGAACCTTATAAAAAGGGATTTGAAAAACTGCTGGGCAAACCCATCACTTATATCGAAACCTATCTTGCCAGTGAAGGGTTTTTGGCTTACCAGAACAGGCAGGATGCAAAGGGGATGCACCTGGCACTGAACAATAATATATTTTTTGAGTTTGTGCCTTTTGACGAAAAGAATTTCGACAGCGATGGTAATATGGTGGATGATCCTGAATCATTCATGATACACGAGATTGAGGAAAACAAGGATTACGCCATACTCATCAGCACCAATGCCGGTGCATGGCGATATGCCATTGGTGATACTGTGCGTTTGGTTGACCGGGAACACAGCGAGATCATCATAACCGGCCGCACCAAACATTTTTTAAGCCTGGTGGGTGAGCACCTGAGTGTTGACAATATGAACAAGGCCATTGAAATGGTAAGTGAAGAACTGAATATTTCCATTCCTGAATTTACCGTGGCCGGTGTGCCGCATGGCACTTTCTTTGCGCACCACTGGTTTGTGGCCACCGATGATAAAGTTAATGCTGTTGAACTGGCAGCACTCATTGACCAAAAGCTGAAAGAGCTGAATGATGATTACGAAGTGGAGCGCAAGCACGCATTAAAAGCCGTAATGGTGGATGTATTGCCCGAACACCGCTTCCTTGATTTTATGAAAGCGAAGGGGAAGGAAGGCGGCCAGCATAAATTTCCAAGAGTGCTGAAAGGAAAAATGCTGGAAGACTGGCAAAAATTTTTACAGGGTGATCTTGTTTCTTAAACAATATCTGTTTCCAGCAGCACAATGATGGCTTCATTGCTGAGTGCTTCCATTTCAGTGTGCGGGTAATTCCAAAAAGCAGCACCATCCCTGGGGTGCAGTAAAATTCCCTCCATTTCAAAAGCGCCCTGTATCACAAAAGCAAAAATGCAGCCCGGTTTGTTCCCGGAATTATATACGAGCTCTTTTCTCCCATCGAGTTTTGCAATGGCAAAACGGTGCCGTAACGGAATTTGCAACAGCTCGTTTTTACCGGTATGTAAACTAAAGGTGAAGCATTGTTCATATTGTTCAGCATCTTTGTTAACACTTAGCTGGTAGCGGATAAAATTCACCAGCTCATGTTCGTATGGATTTGTTATGCTGAACTGGTCCCCGGGATTTAAAGAACATGAGAACACTTCACCCGGATTAATCAATACAGATTCTTTATTGTTTTTTTTAAAGTTAACCGAGCCAGCAACCGGCAGTATTATCAAAGCAGAATATTCAGACGCTGTTTCAAAAAAGCAATGCCCGCCCGCAAGAGTGTCATCGTTGCATACATACAAATTTTCAACCGGTGCTTTGTGTACGCTGTAATAACCGCCAAAACTAAAGCTATGATAACTCCTGCTCCATTCGTTTTCGGTAACACCTCTTTCTTCTGCAAGAAAAATTTTTGCCTGCCTTGTCATTTGCCGTTTTTTTTAATGGAGTAAATACTTACAAAAGGTGGCATTATAAAAGTTTCGGTCAGTTGTTCCGCATGATTTGCATATTCATTCAGCGAGAGTATCATTACGTCACCGGCTGAACAGATCCAAATAACTTCTTCAGAGAAAAAATTAATGGCTACTTTATGTTTTGAAATATCCTTTATGTCTGAATTGATGATCTCGAAACGAAAATTTTTAAAAGACAAAAACTGCTTGCCCAAAGTATTTAATATATCAGGTATTTTTCCATGCAGCTGCTTTACATAACCTGCTGCCGTGCCGGCAGTTAAAAAATGCAGTTGTTCTGCAGCACTGTTATTGTGCAGCATCTCTGCAAAGCTCCTGTACCTGCCCCTTTCATTAAAGCGTTGGGCCTGCATTTTAAATTCGGTATAACTGTCTTCAAATACCAGCCGTTCCCACGCCCTGGAAGATGCGGTATCAATAATTTTTCTGTAGCAAAAGCTGATAATTCTATCCATGGTATGAAATCAAAAAGGCATTGAGCCCGGCTCAATGCCTTTTAAACTGAAATAATGAATTATGCAGAAACTGCAATTTTGTGTGTGAGTGTGTATCCACCGGCCACCGTACCACTGACTGTTGCGAGTTCTGTCCCTGCTGTATCATCACTGAAAACCCCGTCACTTGCATTGTATGTATAACCACTCATTCCTTTTGTATAACCTGAAGCGCTGGTGTTTACAGTAACAACAGCACTGCTGCTGCCCTCGGGAAAAGCAATTTGTGTAACTTTTAAAGAGGTGCCGGATGAATTATAAATATGTACATGAATATGTGTTGCCCTGCCACTGTACCAGCCAGGGAAAATACTGGTGAAGCTAACCAGTCCGTTTGCATCTGCCACCTGCCTGCCCCGTAAAAAGTGCACCGCAGTAAAATCTGCTGTTTGCATGCTGGTTCCGCCGTATTCGGAATAATAACCGTCTTTATCGCAGTGCCAAATATCAACAATGGCACCCGAGAGGGCAGCGCAACTGTTATTTTTATCCTGAATATTTATTTTAATAGTGAACGGAACACCGGTTCTGTCGTCGGTGATATTACTGCGTACATACGACGAAGGAACTTTTGTAGGGAAAGGTCCTTCAGTTTCGGTGGGCGATTCGGTGCAGCCACTGCTGCTGCCTCCTGTGCTGCCACTGTTATCTGCCGCTGCGGTTGTTTCTTTTTTGCAGGAGTGCATCAGCGGGGCAACAGCCACAAGCCCCAATGCGCTAAAGCCATTTTTTAAAAATGTTTTACGTTCCATAGTTTCTGTTTAAAGGTGAAAGAAGTGTTGCAATGACCGTTACCGGTTAATAAAATGATTGCGGTGGTTATAAAATGGTTGGGATGCACTTTAAAAAATGATAAAAAGCAGTTGTTTTTTACATGCCTGTTATGCAAACTTTAACATTACAGGCTTATTTTTATATAATGATAGCTGCCATTCTTAAAGGCCTTGCCATTAGTTTACTGCTGGTGTTTTCGGTAGGGCCTGTAATATTCACTATCATCAAGCAAAGTATTAATCATGGCAGGCGGGGTGGTTTCAGTTTTGTAGCCGGTGTATGGCTGAGTGATATCATTTGGGTGGTGCTGAGTGTAAGTTTCAGCGAACTGGTAAAGGAGCTGCTGAATTTTAAAGTACCCATTGGCTTTGCCGGCTGCAGTTTTTTAATTGGTATGGGTGTTTATTACGCCTTTCTCAAAAAAGTGCCCACGCGGCGGGTGCAGGAACAGGCCATGAAAATTGCCGGAGATGAAATAACACCTGCAGGAAGAAAAACAAATTACTTCGCCATATTCAGTTCCGGATTTATCATCAACACATTAAACCCGGCGGTTATTTCTTTCTGGGTGCTCATGGCCGCTTCACTGGCTTCGGTCTATTCATTCAGTCACCAGGTAATTATTTTTGCCACCTGTTTGGGTGTGAATATGATGGCCGATATTGGTAAAGTAATGGGGGCAGGTTTTATTGGAAAAAAACTCAGCGACAGCAATATTTTACTCATTAACCGCATCTCCGGTTTTTTATACCTTGTTTTTGGCGCTGCCATACTGGGCGGCATTATTTATACATTGATAAAACATTAACAGAAATTATTGCAGCCCCGCTGTTCCTGTTTTTATTTTGTGTTATGAAATTTTTTTTACCTGCACTGCTGTTTATTTCGCTTTCCTCATTTTCTCAAAATGCCGATTTTATTGTGGTGAAGAAGCATGGTAAAACCATACAAAGCATTTTTGCCGGGCGTAATATTGAATTTGTAACCACTTCGGGCGCCTATATCAACGCTTATATCAACGGTATTAAAAACGACACCTTATACCTGCAGGAATTTATTGTACAGCATATGCTTACCAATTTTGGCACTTATATTCTCGACACGCTGGGCAGTTATCATTATAAATTTCATTATAACCAGGTGGCATCGCTGGGTAAAAAAGCAAAACGTGGTTTTAATATGCAGGGAAGCGGCGCCAGTTTATTCGGCGGCGGTATTATTCTCACACTGGCAAGCGGCGTGGTATACCTGGCCGACCGCGACAAATTCAGCGCACCGCTGCTGCTGGCATCGGCAGGGCTGGCCACAGCAGGTTATTTTTTAATGAAAAGCGGCGGCCATCCCATGCTGATAGGGAAAAAATATACGCTGCAGTATATCAATATGGGTAATGCAAACAGCAATTAAATTATATTGCAGCAAACTTATCCCGGCAAATGAAATTCCTGTTCTCCAAAAAAATGTGGCAGCTCCTCAAAAAAATATTCCTGGTTGTTTTTATCATTCATGTTGGCTGGTTTTTGTTTTTTGTATTTACCAATTTTTCCGATGCCGTTGCAGTAAAGGATGTTAAATGGCAGTTCCTGGCTGCATTAATTGCTGTTGCATTATTTGCCATCATTTATTTTATACGGCTGCGTAAAATAAAAGCTGTAAAAAACACTGCCTGGTATTTGTGGAATATTTTCTTTACGGGTTACATTCTTTTCTTCTTTTATTTTTTGCTGGGTTATATTTTTAACCCGCCCATTACCACAACGCAGGCTGCCAGTTTACTGCAGGGTTACGGACTGTCGAGAGATTATGTGAGCTACAGCGATATGGGACCGAATATCAAACTGGCGGTTATTGCCAGTGAAGACCAGCTGTTTCCTGATCATGACGGGTTTGACCTTAAGGCCATTAAACTGGCCATGAAGTATAACAAACGGCATCCCGGCAAACCACAGCGTGGCGGCAGCACCATCAGCCAGCAAACCGCTAAAAATATTTTTCTTTTCCAGGGAGGCGGATTCATCCGCAAGGGGCCGGAAGTATTTTTTACGTTTACTATTGAAACGGGATGGAGTAAAAGACTGATACTGGAACGCTATCTCAATATTGCCGAAATGGGTCCTGGTATTTTTGGTGTGCAGGCTGCGGCAAAAAAATACTTTAATAAAAACGCAAGGGATCTCACCATGGCTGAGGCGGCACAAATTGCGGCCTGCCTGCCCAATCCAAAAAAATACTCTGTAAAGCCACTGAGTAAATATGTGGCCGGCCGTTACGATAATATCATGCGGCAGATGAATAACCTGCAGGGCGACCCCGATGTGCAGGAAATTATCAGGTGAGTGCATCAATGGCTGCAATGGCTTTTTGCAGGCGCTCTTCATAATTACCACTGATATCTGCCCATGGAACAGGCTGGTTCAGCATGATGTCTTTATAGTGATGGTACAATTTCTCTCTTGTAACCAGGTCGGGATACTCACGCAGTTCGTCTTTTACCCAGGGCAGGTCAACATTGCAAAGTAAATAAAGATCGTACCTGCGTTCCACGATCCTGTTCAGTATCCAGTGATGTGTTTTTTCAAAAACAAATTCGCACCACACTTTCATTACGTACATATCGGTGTCTATAATGAGCGGAGCCTGGTGATTGGCGTGTAAAACTGCCGCCTCATCCTCCAGTTTCAGTTGGCCTTTGGCAATATCCAGCAGGTTTTCAAAACTATACTGCGTGCCATGTTTTAATAAATATTCCCTGGCATATTCTTTTACCCAAACCGTTTTATAATGCGCAGCCAGTTGCTCGCACAAAGTGCTTTTGCCGGTGCTTTCGGGCCCTATCACCACTATTTTTTTTAATGCCATCAGGTTATTTTTTGTTCCAGGCCGGTTTTGCCTTTAATACTTTTTTATGAACAGGGCAGCTTTCGCTGTGTGCGCCGGGCAGGTAACCGGTACTCATTAAAAATTCATTTACAATTTCGCCGCCGGTGAAGCGAAAGGTTTTTTTAAACAGTTTGGTCCATTCTTCCTTTGATAAAGGATGCTGCTGGTCGAGCCAGTTTTTAAAAGAGCCAAATTGTTTTTGCAGTGTAAGAATGGTCTTTGCATTTTCTACCGCTGCATTTACTTTTAAACGGTTGCGGATGATGCCGGCATCGTTCAGCAAACGTTCCATATCTTTTTCTTTATACGATGCCACTTTTTTAATACTGAAGTTGTGGTAAGCTTTACGGAAACCTTCCTGTTTTTTTAAAATGGTGGTCCAGCTTAAACCTGCCTGGTTTATTTCCAGTACCAGCCTGCAAAACAGTTCATCATCTTCATGGATGGGAAAGCCGTATTGCGTATCGTGGTATATTTTGTGAAGCAGCCGGTCGTCTTCCTTCATAAAAGGAATGGCAGAACAGTATGACATAAATTATAAGCGTTTAGTGGTTTTTGCCCTTTTTTTCCATTCCTGCAAACCCATAAATGCCATTACCAGCAGCACCACATAGTAGGCACTGGTAAGTACAAAATGTTTTACAAAATATAATGGTATGGAAGCGATATTGGTGGCGATCCACCAGTACCAGCTTTCCACTTTTTTCTTTGTCATGAGCCACATGCCGGTAAATGCGGTGGCACTTGCAAATGCATCGGCCCATGGAATGGCACCGGGTGCAAAGTTTGTTTTAAGATACGTAAGTGAACCAAATATCACAATATAAAAAGCCGCAAAAAAAGCCAGCTGCACCAGCCATTCTTTTTGGGTGGAAGATGTAACACGAACAACACGGTGATGGCGCCTGTCGCGTTTGCTCCATATGATCCACCCGTAAATACTCATAATGGTATAGTACAGGTTCACACTTGCTTCACCAAAAAGGCTCTGGTCGAGACTGAGGAAAACATAAATGATGGTATTGATAAGCCCGACAGGATACACATAGATGTTTTCTTTTTTGCTGAACCACACACTCATAATGCCGGCAACTACAGCAATGAGTTCAAGGATGGAAGTTCGTTTGAGGTCGTAATAAAACGGGCGTATAATATTCTGGCGCAGGTTGCTCTTGGTAAATATCACAGGATCCTGCGAGGTATTGTTACGGAAAACAAGATGCATGGGGGAGCCGCCGGTAAATGCAGGCTGGTTGGCATAGCCGTTACTTTTAAGGATATTTTTTTCAATTACCAGGGTATCTATTGTATAAGCAGGATTTGCCGTTACGCATGCTGCGCCAAAATTGGCAAAGAGGTTATTGCGGATAAAGATATTATTGGCAGCACCTGCATCTGTTATGCAAATACCATAATAAGGATGCTCTTTAGGGCTTGCATTGAACTGGTTGCCCTCAATAACTATATTGTCCAGGCTGTAACTGTTGCTGCCATCGCTTGCTGCATAAACACCATAACCTTTATGGCTGCCATCACCCACCCCCATATTTTCAAACCGGTTGTTGCTGATGCGTATGCCGGTTACCACCGACAGCGCACGGCAGCTGAACATTACACCGGTGCCAATATTCCTGAACTGGTTATTTTCAATGATGGCGGCTTCGGTATTGTATTCCAGTATCACACCACTCTCCATCCTGGGCTGCATGTGCAGCGGGCCAATGATGTTGTCATGGATATAAGTACTGTATTCATAGCCGCCCTTTACCTGGCGGTTCATGTCGATGGAGCCGATGATTGTGTTACCATAAATTTCAAGACCAGATACATCAAACAGTTCAATGGCAAAATCCCAGCTCACACCATCATAAGGTTGCTTGGTAAGTTTGTTGTTATAAATCTTACAACCTTTCAAATAACCGTCGTTGCATCCTTTAATGGGCCAGCCATTGGTGCCACGCTGCCGCCCGGTTTGCGAAATGGTATTGTTGTAAACCAGCATCCCTTCCTGTCCGCCAATGGAAAGACAGCCCCTTCCAAAGCCATCGTATTTGGCACAATTGGTAACCGTATTGTTGTAAAACCTGTTACCCGTTGCATATATCTTAGGTGCCTCTGCATTATTATCATTCCGGCCGCCCCAGAAAACACCGGTATCATCAAAATCAGCAATGATGCAGTTAAACACACTCACGTTTGAGCGGCCCCTTATTTCAATGGCCCAGGATGTGGTACGTTTATCTCCATCAAATTTAAGGTTGCTGATATGCTGGTTACCATCGGTGCCTTCGGGTGATGTGGCTACAATAATGGCTACATAGGCTTCGGCAAGGGTTGATTTTATCACGGATATTTCACCTTCGCCTTCAAGGCTCACACCAACAGCAAGGTTGCACCTCATTTTTTCTGTGTACACACCGGGTAAAACATGAATGGTGTTGCCCGGTGCAGTAACCTCCATGGTTGCTTTTGATAATGACCTCCACGGGTAGGCCATACTGCCATTACCCTTTTCATCGCTGCCGCCAGGACTTATATAAAATGTGTTTGCAGCTGCAAATTGATAAATGAAAAATAAAAAAAGGGTGGCGACAAACTTCATGATTAAGAGAGACTGGTCAGTTGTTACGGTAATTTCTTAGTGGACGAAGATAACGGATTCCTTTTGATGTTTTAAACCTGGTGGCCACCTGCAGCCATTGGTTATTGTTGAAGCGCCATGCAATAAAATGCAAATGCGGAAAGAGTGTGTAACCGGTTTTTCCGCTAAGCCCTATTTGCTGGCCCTGCTTAACAGTATCGCCTACATTTACCAGTGCGCCATTATACTGCAGGTGCCAGTAACCGGCACGTGAACCGTCATCGTGCTGTATCACTATCACATTACCAAATGGACGGTATTTTTTATTCCATCCGCCCTTATTGCCATCTTCTTTTACACGTACCACCACACCACCTCTTGCTGCAAGCACTGCGGTGCCCCGTTTCATTTTAAAATCAAGTGCAGCCCTTTCCTTGTGGGAGAAATGACTGAAATATCCCTGCACCAGTAAATGCTTTTTTCCTTTTTCAAACGGAAGTGCATATACAAAGCTGGTGTCTTCTTTAATAATACCTTTTTGCAGCTGGCGTATTAGTGTGCGCTGCGGGTTATTACTTACCGAGCAGCCAGTAACGCAAACAGCAGAAACTAAAATGAAGTAAAAGAATCGGGCACTCATTGTTGCGGTTTGGGTTTCCATTGGTTGGCACGGAGGTTTTTTGCGGCGAGTGTTATAATTTCATTGATCCTTTTTTGGAGCGTTGCCGCAGTTTTGGCACTTTGTACCCAATGATAATTTTGTTTTTTTACACTTGATGGACATGCATTGAAATTTTTAAGGGCTGTTTTGTTTTTTGCAAACGCTCTTTTCAGCACTGCGGGCATTTCCAGTGCTTCAACTTTGTCAAGCGACGTCCATGAACCATCTTTTTTTGCGGCTTCAATTTTTGCCAGTCCGGCTGCGGCCATTTTGTTTCCGGCAAGCAGTTGTTCAATTCTTTTTTTATTCAGTGCACTCCAAACGCTTTTGGGTTTGCGTGGTGCAATAAAAAGAAAATAGCTTTCATCATCCCGCTTATTGGGTTTACTGTCTATCCATCCAAAACAAAGTGCTTCTTCCACCACTTCTGCATAAACCACAGATGGCTTTTCTGAGTGCTTCCTGTACAGTAACAACCAAACATGGGAAGCTGTTGCATGATTCTTTTGCAGCCAGCGCCGCCACTCTTTCCTGCTGGCAGCATAATATTCGTTGCGCTTGTTTTCCATTTTAACTGGTGCGTTTATACCATTTGCCGGGCCTTAAATAGCGCACTCCTTTTTTTGTTTGAAAACGGGTGGCAATATTTTTTCCATTTACATCATATACCTGGAAGTGTAGGTGCGGAAATGCGGTATAACCGGTATTGCCGCTGTAACCAATATGCTGGCCCTGCACAACCGTATCACCCACATTCACCAGCACACCATCTTTTTTTAAATGCCAGTACATGGCCTCGCTGCCGTCGCTGTGTTTAATGATGATGTGGTTGCCTTCAGATAAATATTCATCTTTCAGCCCGCCCACATCACTGTCTTCTTTTATGGCAGTAATAATGCCACTCCTTGCGGCACAAATTTTACTGCCCTTTTTTATTTTAAAATCAAGACTCAGTTCATTGCGGTGGCTCATTTTGCTGTTATAGGCCTGTATGAGTAAAAACTTACTGCCTTTTGCAAAAGGAAGGGAATAAATAAAACTCTTATCGGGTTTTACCCGCCCACCTTTTAGGGCACGTATCTCCTCGTCGCTGAGCTGGGCAGCGGCAATAAAGTATAACAGCAGCGAGCAAACTAATAAGGGCAGTTTCACAAAAATGTTTTTCCTAAATTACAAAGAATGCTATTTACAACCCGCAGTAAACAAAAACACCCGGCAAGTGCCGGGTGTTTTATAAACAATTAACAACAATTATTATTCTGCTTCAGCCACCACTTCTTTCACTTCGGGTATCATGCGTTTCATCATGCCTTCGATACCGGCTTTTAATGTAATGGTGCTGGAGGGGCATCCGCTGCAGCTTCCCTGCATGGCCAGGTTCACCACGCCATTTTCGTAGCTTTTGAACTGGATGGCGCCGCCGTCCATTTCCACCGCAGGCTTCACATAGTTTTCCAGCAGTTCTTTAATGCGTTTTACCACATCATCATCATCGGCACTTACCTCGTTGCTGTTGGTTACTTTTTGCGCCACCACTTCTTCTTCAATTACCACGGGTTTTCCTTCTTCCAGGTAATCTTTTAAAAACTGGCGTATGGTTGGGATGATATCCTGCCAGTCTTCGGTATCGGTGGTTTTTGTAAGCGTAACAAAATTGCTGGCTATAAATACCGCTTTAATAAACGGGAAGGTAAACAGTTCCTGTGCCAGCGGGGATGGTTTGGCCTGTGATTCATCTGCAAAATCAATGCTCTTGCCCGGGTACAGTAATTTATTGGCTACAAACTTCATGGTTTCCGGGTTGGGTGTCATCTCTGTGTAAATGCTCACCAGTGTATTGCCTGTTTTGATCATAGTTCAATGTTTTAATACCTGCCTTCGCCAGGGCTACGGCGGTCACGCAAAATTAACAAGAAAAGCCCTGAATTAGGCCGAAATTACCTGTGCAAGGGCTTATTTTTCGGATTTCGAAAGAACAATTGGTACGCAGAGGCGCAGCGTTAAAGGAGTAATTCCGTTGATTTTACAATCTTCTTTACTTCTTAGCCTGCAGATCATTCAATAATTCTAAGCTTGGCATAATTCAGCATGATCTTTTTCTCGCCGTTGAGTTCAAACTTAACGGTTGCAATAGGATTATGTGCGGCACCTTCCATTTTTATTACTTCGCCAAAACCAAATTTCTGGTGTTCCACTTTTTGGCCGGCCTGCAGGTTGCTGGTATCACTTGCCACAAAATCACTGGCAGGCGTATGCTCCACCACTTTGGGTTGTGCTTTGGGTGTAATATAAGAAGGTGTGTTTTTACCAGGTGGCGGGCCATACTGTCTTTCTGCTTTTGAAGCAGCATTGCTGTTGCCCCAGCCGGTGCGTTCAAAGCCACGGTTCATGCGTTCAAACGCAGTACCCATATTGCCGGTGTTCTTCATTCCACCGCCCGCATAACTTTTATCGATATAATCTTCCGGTATTTCTTCTAAAAAACGGCTGCTGTCGTTTTGCTGCAGCTGGCCAAAACGGTAACGGGCATTGGCATAAGTGAGCCATAATTTGTGTTTGGCCCTTGTGATGGCCACATAAAACAAACGGCGTTCCTCTTCCAGTTCTTCCCTGGTATTAATGGCCATGGCATTGGGAAAAAGGGTTTCTTCCAGCCCGCCAACAAATACCACCGGGAACTCGAGACCTTTTGCCGCATGAATGGTCATCAGCTTCACCACGTCGCTTTCCTTATCGTCATCATCCGCATCTGTTAGCAAAACAATTTGCTGCAGGTAACCGCCCAGGGTTTTATCTCCCACTTCTCCATCTTCTTCGTTCATGGGTGTTTCGGTAAATTCTTTTATAGAGTTGAGCAATTCCTGTACGTTCTCATAGCGGGCAAGCCCTTCAGTTGTTTTGTCGTTAAAAAGTTCTTTTACCAGGCTGGTGTTTTTACCTACCAGTACGGCAAGGTCGTAGGCATTTTTTTTATCCAGCTCACTCTGGAACATTTTTACCATTGTAACAAAATTGTCAATGGCTTCCAGTGTGCCGCTTTTAAAACCATACATGGCCGCATTGCACAGCACATCCCATAAGGTAAGCCCCTGCTCATTGGCAAACAGCACGGCTTTATCAAGTGTTGTTTTACCAATGCCGCGTACGGGGTAATTGATGATGCGTTTAAGCGCCTCTTCATCTTTTGGGTTCACAACAATCCTTAAATACGCCAGCATATCCTTTACCTCTTTACGCTGGTAGAAGCTGATGCCGCCATAAATGCGGTAGGCAATGCCCATGCGGCGCAGGGCTTCTTCAAAGCTGCGGCTCTGTGCATTGGTGCGGTATAAAATAGCAAAGTCTTTATTGAAATAATGATTACGCAGCTTTTGTTCCTGTATGGCGTCGGCCACGGTTTTGCCTTCATCATTATCCGTCATGGTACGCACCAGCCTAATCTTTTCCCCGGAACTGTTATCGGTAAACAGTTTTTTCTCTATCTGGTTTTTATTGTTGCCAATCACTTCGTTGGCAACATGTAAAATGTTTTTAGTGCTGCGGTAGTTCTGTTCTAGTTTCACCACTTTTACTTCATCATAGTCTTTTTGAAACTGCAGTATGTTCTCAATGGTGGCACCGCGGAAGCTGTAAATACTTTGTGCATCATCGCCCACCACGCAAACATTTTCGTGCATGGCGCCCAGGAGCTTTACAATTTCGTACTGTGCGGGGTTGGTATCCTGGTACTCATCAATGAGTATGTATTTGAACTTGCGCTGGTACTTGCTTAAACTGTCGGGGTTGTTTTTAAGCAGCAGGTACATTTTAAATAACAGGTCATCAAAATCCATGGCGCCGTTTTTAAAACAGCGTTTGGCATAAGCGTCATAGATCTGGCCGATGGCAGGGCGGTTGGCCCGGTTATCTTCCTGTTGCAAGGCCCAGTCGTTGATGTATTCTGATGGTCCAACCAATGCATTTTTAGCCGCAGAGATGCGGTTGTACACCACGTTGGGTTTATAGTGCTTGTCGTCGAGGTTCAGTTCGTTGATAACAGTTTTTACCACGCTTTTTGCATCATCGGTATCGTAAATGGTAAAGTTATTGGGGTAACCGATCTTATTGGCTTCTGCACGCAATATGCGGGCAAATACACTGTGAAAAGTGCCGATATATAAATTGCGTGCTTCGGTGCCGCCGAGTATTTTTTCAATACGTTCCTTCATTTCGGCTGCGGCCTTATTGGTAAAAGTGAGTGCAAGAATATTGAATGCATCCACATGATGATAACCCATCAGGTGCGCAATACGGGTGGTAAGCACCTTGGTTTTGCCGCTTCCAGCACCGGCAATGATCATAATGGGTCCGTCTTTATGCAGTACCGCTTCTCTCTGGGGTTCGTTCAGTTCGTCTAAATACTTTGGCATTGGGCGAAGGTACGAATTGGGTGTTTGGCTTAAACGGGTGTGATAAAAAAATTACTGCTGTTAATATTCACCGTCTTAAGCTATAAAAAAATTTTACTTATCAAATATCAGTTATAGAAAGATTTCTATAAAATAAAAACCCATTTCTACAAAACTATTTGCATTTTTTTTTGAATCTTTACAGCATAATCCAAACCCCACACATTATGAAAAACCAAACAGAAATGTCTGATGAGAAACTCATTCAGTACTATTTAAACGGCAACCCCAATGCCATGTCCACGCTGGTGGAATTATACAAGGACAGAATCTACGGATCAATTTTTTCCATGGTGCAGGATAAATATGCTGCCGAAGAAATTTTCAAAGAAGTTTTTGTGGTAATTGTAAACAACCTCATGATTGGTAAAACCGCCGAAGAGGGCAGTTTCCTGCAATGGGCACTCAGCATCAGCCACCAGCTTTGTATTGATTATACACGCAAAACAAAAATGGCCATGGTGGTGGATATGAACCGTGAAACCACAGCACCTGCAACAACCATAGATTTTTCAGTACCACAACTGGAACCATCTGCCGCTTATTATGAAAGTCATAATAAACTTAAAAGCATGATCTCCATGCTGCCCGATGAGCAGCGGGAAGTTGTGGCCCTGAATCATTATGCCGGATTAAGCTTTAAGGAAATTGCCGGTATTATGAAGTGCAGCCTTACCGCCGCGCTCGACCTGATGCATTTTGGCCTCAACAACCTGCGCAAACAAATGACCGAAAAAGAAATTCTGCTGCGGTAATAACAGGTGCCCGGAGGGTATTTTATTTTCTAGGCATAATGAGTACATTTAATATCATTAAACCTTACCATTATGCCTTTCTTCGATTTTCACTGCCATCCCGGCTTAAAGCCACAGTTTTCAAATCCTCCAGTAAAGCCTTCGCCATGGGAATACCTTGATGCAAGGCTGGCTGTGTTTTCAGATGTAACCATCAGCATCAATAAACTGTTCAACGAAGTGCTTAACTCGCAAAGCAACCTTACACAACTGCTGGAAGCGGATGTTAAGCTGTTTGGCGTGATACTGCATGCACCTGAACAGAAAATTGGCCAGGTACTCAGCGAAAAAAAGATCGTTAACAAGGGTACGGTAAACCTTATTGATAAACAGCAGTTGCAGTATTTAAAATCGGGCCTACACAGTTTTGAACTTATCAATACCGAACTGGACTGGCTGCTGCATGGGCCATCTCCGGCGGGCAAATCGTTTAAAATAGTAAGCAGGGCAGATGAGTATAAAGAAAATGCATCCAATACGGTTTTCGGTGTAATTATAGTAGAAGGGTTGCATTGTTTTTTCAATGACCCCTATGCGCCGGATGCAAAAGAAGTATTCACTCAAAACTTCAATTGGTTCACCAGCAATTACAAAGTGCTTGCGATAAACATCTGCCATATGCAGCAAAACCATTTTTGCAACCATGCACATGGCATACAATTGTTCAATCCCGCATATTTTTATCCCACACGTACCGGTATTACACCATGGGGAAGGGAAGTGATACAAATGATGGTTGACCGCAAGATATTGACAGATATCAAGCACATGAGCCTGAAATCGAGGATCGAACTGTATACCTGGTTCAATGAAAATGGGGATGAGAATTTTATACAGCCCATTATCTGCACGCATGCGGGCACAACGGGTTTATCCATTAACGACCGTGTAAAATATCTCTATAAAAAACCGGTTGATAAGGGCAGCGTGTATGAACTGGCTTACCTTAAACCCCGGAGCAGGCATGATGAAGAGACCTATCACAACTGCAGCAGCATTAATTTATATGATGAGGATATTGCTTACATTTTAAGATCGGGTGGTATTATAGGGCTTTCATTCGATCAGCGTATACTTGGTTTTGCAGATGAAAATGTATTGCCCAATGTTACGGTGCCGCACGATGTGGAATATATCAGCCATATGGAAGCTGGCTTTTTTTTGGGTCCCCATCCTGAACAGTTACCTGTATGGCCCGATGATACCAATGTATGGGCAGCTGAAGATTTTGAAGACCTGGATCCGTCTTTGTACGTGGATTCGCACCGGCGTTTCCTCATCAATAATATCATCCATATTTTATGGGTTGCCGGAAACCACCCGGATATTGATATAAAAAAAGCAGCCAGGCAAATATGCATTGGAACAGATTTTGACGGCCTGATTAATGCGATTGACTGCTGCAAAGAATGCACGGACCTGTTTCAGCTGAAAGAAGATATGCGGGAAGGGATGGTAAACATGCTTGAGCTAACTGGTTTGGACAGTGATTTGACTGATGTGAACATGCTGCTGGACGATATATTTTATAATAATGGAAAGAACTTTGTGTTGGAAAGATTACGGGAATAGTGGTTTAAAAAGACAGTCACATTAAAATAATTTTTAAAACAAATGGGTGTTTTTTCCATGTAAAACCCCGTTTTTCCTCATTTTTGCCCAAAAAATTCCCCCTTTAGGGTATTGTCTGGTATGTAAAACTATCTTCTCTTTGTAATCTTAATTGCAAACACCCTTACTAAACTATATTAGTTTCAAAGGCCCGTATTTAATCTGCTTTTCTGAAAACCGGGAAACAACTCTGTAGATTTTTCTCATGCTTGAACACTCCCCGTTCCGGTTCTCCGGGATGGGTCTTTTTTTATTACCCTATAGCAGCGAACTAAAAAAATTATCAAAAAAATACTAAAATAATTAGTGTTAATAAAATAAAACCAATATCTTTGGTGCAGCAATTACATTTACAAGGCTAAACCAGATACATCACTTATAAAAACACAACACATGAGTAACGCAGACAAAATGGAAAAATCAGAAAAGTTCAAAGCGCTGAAACTTACTATTGATAAAATAGATAAGGATTTTGGCAAGGGATCGGTAATGATGATGAATGAGAAGAGTAACCTGGAAATGGAAGTTATTTCCACCGGTTCTATTGGTTTGGATGTGGCGTTGGGAATTGGGGGCTTACCCAAAGGAAGGGTAATTGAAATTTATGGTCCGGAAAGCAGTGGTAAAACAACTTTGGCCACGCATGTAATTGCCGAAGCGCAGAAAAAAGGAGGTATGTGCGCCATTATTGATGCGGAACATGCTTTTGACAGTGTTTATGCAAGAAAACTTGGGGTTGATATTGATAACCTGCTGATCTCACAGCCGGATTATGGTGAGCAGGCGCTTGAAATTGCCGACCGTTTGATTCTTTCCGGTGCACTGGATGTGGTGGTGATTGACTCGGTTGCGGCCCTGGTTCCGAAAGGAGAGCTGGAAGGCGAAATGGGCGACAGCAAAATGGGATTGCAGGCAAGATTAATGAGCCAGGCTCTGCGTAAGCTTACTGCCACCATCAATAAAACTAACACAGTTTGTATTTTCATCAACCAGCTTCGTGAAAAAATCGGGGTAATGTTTGGTAATCCTGAAACAACCACCGGTGGTAATGCGCTTAAGTTTTATGCTTCTGTAAGGCTCGATATCCGCCGTGTGTCCCAGTTAAAAGATGGTGATGAGGCGATAGGAAACCATGTAAGGGTGAAAGTTGTTAAAAATAAAGTGGCGCCACCTTTCCGCCAGGCAGAGTTTGATATCATTTTCGGGGAAGGCATCAGCAAAACTGGTGAGATCATTGATATGGGTGTTGAACTGGGTATTGTGCAAAAAAGCGGCAGCTGGTTCAGCTATAACAATGATAAATTAGGCCAGGGCCGCGATGCGGTAAAACAGCTGATGACCGATAATCCTGAACTTGCTGCTGAAATTGAAGGTAAGATCAGGGATAAGGTGAAAGAGATGCAGGCTGCCTGACTTGGTAAAAGTAATTTAATTAGGGGTTAATAAGTATAAAGCTGTTATGTGTAAAACATAACGGCTTTTTTATTACCTGTAATTTAGCAATGTTTATGGAAATAAGAAACAGAACAACCCGGGCACATATTGCATTACTGCTTACGAATTTATTTTTTGCAATAAACCTCAGCGCAGTAAAACATCTTACAACAATGCAACTGGCAAAACCATTTGGCATTAACCTGGTAAGGGTTGGGGTTAGTGCAATACTGTTTTGGGTTTTATATGTGCTGAAGCCGGTTACTGTAAAAATTGAAAAGCAGGACCGAGTGCGTTTTTTCTGGTGTGCATTAACCGGTATTGCCATAAACCAGCTGCTGTTTCTTAAAGGCCTGTCGTTAACTTACCCTGTGCATGCATCTTTACTGATGCTAACCACACCCATTTTAATTGTGGTAACTGCTGCACTTGTTTTAAAAGAAAGGATCGGTTTTACTAAAATGCTTGGTCTTGCACTGGGGCTTTGCGGTGCAGCAGTGCTCATAGGGGCAAAACTTAATACAGCCGAAAGAAGTAATATTATTACCGGGGATGTGCTCATTATTATAAACGCAGTTTCCTACACCATCTATTTTATTATTGTAAAACCACTGATGCTTAAGTATAATGCAATAGTTGTTATCAGGTGGATATTTACTCTGGGCTTACTGATGGTATTGCCTTTTGGGTGGACAGAATTTGCTGCGATTAAATGGAGCCTGTTTTCTGTGAATGATATGCTGCTAATGGCATTGGTGGTGGTTACAGGAACTTTCCTTGCTTATCTTTTCAATATTTACGGCATTAAGGAACTGGGTGCTGCAACCGCCGGTTTTTATATTTATACGCAGCCTTTTTTTGCAACTGCCATTGCCATGATATTCTTGCGTGAGCCGCTTGAGTTGTATAAAATTATTGCGGCCATCCTAATATTCGGCGGTGTGTATCTTGCCAACCGTAAATGATCAATAACCAATGCTACCTGCATTTTTTATTGTACTTTTTTATAAATCTTTTCAGGCTTGATTCTAAATATGTCAGCATTTCATAATCACCATCTTTAATTGCATCGCAGTCGCCGGTGATGGAGCGAAGCTGGTCGGCAAATATTTTATACCGGTTGATATAACTGACAAAGGCATAATTGGCTCCCCAGCTGGCTTTTTCGGGCATATGACCACCAACAGCATAAAGCAGCTGGGTTGGCATACTGTCTTTTATTCCCTGTATAAAAAAATAATCAACCCGTCTTTTATCTTTTGCAGTAAACAGGTTGAGCCGCTGACCTGTAATCAAAGGTTTTAACAGCAGTGTTGTATCATATACCGGGTCGGAATAACTGGACGCCTGTACCAGTTCAACATTATCGGTATAACCATACAGTATTAAACGCAAAACAGTTCTTATATCTTTACCTTTTACAGCAAGCCACACTTCTTCAGCATTAAAACCAATGGTGTCCTTTGTGCCGGGCCTGGTAACAATAATTCGTTTGGGTAATACAGTAAAACTTCCTGCAATGGTATCACCGCTGTGTTTTACAATATATTCTTTGGGTTGAGAGAATGCCGGAATGGTAAAAATAAGCAGGGTTAAGGTGAGGATTGTTTTCATAACGTTTATGGCTTAGTGTAACCGGGCCACAAGGTATGCATTAATCGCATTCGTTATACTTGCGTATGAGATTTTTAAGACTGTAACCCCGGTATTGCAGCACATCCCAGGTGCCTTCAGAAATGGCAGTACAGTCTTTCATTATAAACCTCAGCTGGTTTACATAACCCTTGTCTTCCTCGATATGCATTTTTGATCTTTCTCCCCTGTATAGCGGAGTGTTATAACTGTATGCCCCTGCACCACCATCCAGGTGATAACGTACTACCAGCTGTACAGGTTTTTCATCGCCGGGTGTTTTATAAAAATAATACTGCGTTTTAAGGTTGTCTGTACCAAGGTAGAGGTTCATTTTTGGAGTACTGTAAATTTCTTTCAAAACCATTACGGTATCCAATTCTTTTATTGGCGTCGCCCCAAGCTGCATTTCAACCACATTATCTGAATATAAATGCAGGTGACAGGGTACAACAATGGTTCCTTTAAATGCAACGGCATGCACTTGCTGCACATCATCAGCAGAAAAAAGTTTTTTATCAGTACTGTTACCAACCATGAAATTTTTCCCTGTGAGGGTAATCGTTCCAAAAACCGTATCGCCGGCGTTGGTAACTAAAAACTCTTTTTTTTGTGCAAATACATTGCAGTAAATGAAAATAAAGGCTAAACATAGCAGCTTTGTCATAAATAACTTTATTTAGGAGGAGGTGCCCGGTGTCTTTATTAACGGAATTTCAGCCCTTTTGGTTGTGTGCTGTTAAACCGTGTTTTTAGGATAATCGAAAAACAGGAATGCTTTTTTCGCTTTTTCAAAATCCCCCCAGTTGTGGCAGTCTGCGCTTACTGCAAAAACGCCACAGGTAGGCATATTGTCAATTTGTACAGTTTCGGTAAGCAGGTTTATAAAATGGGTAATACCCGGGTTGTGGGCAAAAACAGCTGCTGTTTCAATATTACCGGCTGTTTCTTTTATCACTTCAAAAAATACAGGTGCGGGTGCGTGGTACAAAGCGCTGATGAAAATGATATCATTCTTATTTGCTTCCAGTGTTTCGCAGAAAAGTTCGGCAGTTTTTTTCGCTCTTTTTGCAGGGCTGCTGATGAAGGCGTCGATGTGAATATCCCTGGCCTTTACCCTTGTGGCCATGGCAGGGGCATCTTTTTTACCCCTTTCATTGAGCGGTCTTTCAAAATCATTCAGGGTAAAAGCGCTTTCTGCTTTAGCATGCCGTATAACAAGTAATGTCTTCACTGTTTAAAAGTAAAAAACAAAACGCTAAAACAAAAGCCCGCTGCAGGTTTTAATAACCCCGTACATTTTTGCCTTCCATATAATTCATGAAAGCCTTATTGCAAACCCTGTTGCCTCCCGGTGTGGGATAATTGCCCGTAAAATACCAGTCGCCTAAATTGGTGGGGCAGGCCTCGTGTAATGATTCAATGGTTTGATACACTACCTGAACCGGTATATTGATGTCTTTTGGCGTAATAAGTTCTGCAATCTTTGCTGATATCTCTTTCAGTAAAAAAGGCTCATACACCTGTTGCACCACGTTTACGGTATGCAGCTGGTTATTGCGCTGCAGTTCCTTGCATTTATTCAGCAAATCAGTAAGCAGGCCCTGGCGGCCGGTTTCATGCAGCAGTTCAATGGCTGCCCTGAAGGCAATAAAATCGCCCAGCTTGCTCATGTCAATGCCATAACAATCTGGATAGCGTATTTGCGGTGCAGATGAAACGATGATGATCTTTTTGGGTTCCAGCCTTGCCAGCATGCGCACAATACTTTCTTTTAAAGTGGTGCCACGCACAATACTGTCATCAATCACCACAAGGGTGTCTTCGCCTTTGCGAACGGTACCATAAGTGATGTCGTACACGTGCTGCACCATTTCGTTGCGGCTGCTGTCTTCAGTGATAAAAGTGCGCAGCTTCACATCCTTGATGGCAATTTTCTCAAACCGTATTTTGCGGTTGATCATTTCAGTAAGCTTCTCTTCATCAAAATCCTTGCCCCAGCTTATAATGCGTTCTATTTTTATTTTATTCAGGTATTCCTGTGCGCCCTGCATCAGCCCGTAAAATGCGGTTTCAGCAGTATTGGGTATATAGGAAAAAATGGTATTCTTCAGGTCGTACTTAATGATTTTAAGAATAACGCTGCTCAAATTATGGCCCAGTGCCTTACGTTCGTTGTAAATCTTTTCATCGCTGCCGCGGCTGAAATAAATCCGTTCAAAACTGCAGGCCAGGCGTTTCTTTGCTTCTACAATTTGTTCAATGCTGTAACTGCCGTCGGCTTTTACAATCAATGAGCAGCCGGGCATCAGTTCCTTTACCTCATTTTCGCCTACATTGAATGCAGTGCGTATGGCCGCCCTTTCACTGGCTGCCACAATCACATCGTCATTAACATAATAGTATGATGGGCGTATGCCATGTGCATCTCTCATTACAAATGCATCACCATTACCAATAAGGCCGCAAAAGTTAAAACCGCCATCAAATAAAGGCACAGCTTTTTTAAGCACTTTCGCTACATCTATCTCGCCGGGAAACATTTCATCTGCCTTTACAATAAAGTGATGCAGCACTTCCATCATGGCAGCAAGATCGCTCTGCCGCTGAAACTCACCCGGGTCAATATTTACCAGGCCGAAAAGTTCTTCAGTATTTACCAGGTTAAAATTGCCGGCCAGCGCCAGGTTTCTTGCAGGTATGGTATGGCGTTTAACGAAAGGGTGACAAAACTCCACATTGTTTTTGCCTTGCGTTCCATATCTCAGGTGCCCCAGCAACAATTCGCCCAGGAAATTAACATGACCCTTCATTAAGCCAGGATGATTTTTAATATCGGGCTGGTGTTTTTCAATTTCTGCTATTTCGTTACCGATTTTAGCAAAAATATCGGCAATAGGCTGGTTAGCGCTGCTGCGGATGCGGTGCAAAAAGGGATATCCCGGTTCGGTATTCAGCTTAACAGTGGCCACACCGGCGCCATCCTGCCCGCGGTTGTGCTGCTTTTCCATAAGCAGGTAAAGCTTGTTAAGCCCATACAGGACCGTACCATATTGTTGCTGAAAATAACTGAAAGGTTTGCGGAGGCGGATAAAGGCCAGCCCGCACTCGTGTTTTATTTCGTCGCTCATGTTAAGGAGTGAGGCGCAAAGTTAGCATTTACTGTTTTCAAAAAACTACTTATTGCAAATAAAAATCCCGGCAATGGGCCGGGATTGTGAATTAAAAATATTTTACTGTTATAAACCGCTGAGACAAATGCCTACCTGCAAAGGCCTGATATCCGGACCAACACCGTCTTTTAGCAGACCGTTTACCTGGTAAGTGGCAAATAATGAATAGTTGCCGTATCCAACACGACCGGTAACCGCAAGACGGGTAGAATTAAAGAAACGTTTGTTGCTTAGTTTTTCTACATAATTATTTACGGTGCCGCCATTTTTGTTTTGCAGGGTTTTGCCCTTGGTATGCACGTTTAAAAGTGTTCCAACTTTAACGCCCAGTGCAGCTTTTACGCTCTTATTATCTTTTTCGGGATGCGCTGCAAAACGCAGTTCTACCGGCACCTCAAGATAAGCCGTGGTGAGTTTGTATTTTTTAAAACGGTTGGATGAATCGAGATTGGTAAAAGGCAGTTTTGAACTGGTGGAAATAATATCTACTTTCAAATTTTTGAAATACATATTGCTGGAGCCCACACCCAGTCCAAAGCCAACACTGAAACGGTTATCACTTTTGAATACTTTTTCGGTCATAACATAGAGATTGGCCGATCTTGATAACCCTTTTTTGTGGCTGCCAATACTGTCTGGCACATTGAGCCAGGAGTCGCTGCCTAACTGCAGCATAATATGATCACCGGCACGGTTTGCAATGGCAGAGCTGTTGTTTTTTTTATCTTGTGCTAAAAGGGTTGCAGATACTGTAAAAGCAATAAAAACAAGTACTAATTTCTTCATAAACAATTTTGAAGCTGCAAAATAACGTCAAATAATCTAACGAAGCGTTAAATTAGCCAGCTTTGATTATATTTGCAGCCGCAAATCATTTTTGATTGGCACGGATATAATAAAATGATCACTGTACCGGCAGTGTAATCCATAAATTTCTTAATTGAAAAATTAAGAGGGCCTATAGCTCAGCCGGTTAGAGCACCTGACTCATAATCAGGGGGTCCCTGGTTCGAGCCCAGGTGGGCCCACACTAAAAGCAAAGCTGATAATGGCTTTGCTTTTTTATTTTTGGGTATGAACAACATTAAAAATATCGTTTTTGACCTGGGGGGTGTACTCCTGAATATTGATACAGATCTTACCAATGCCGCTTTTGAAAAGCTGGGTATAAAAGATTTTAAGAATAATTATTCATTGCATAGGGCGGACGAACTGTTTGATGATCTTGAAAAGGGCCGGGTAACCGAAACTGATTTTTACAATGGTATACGGCGCATTAGTGATCTATCCCTTCGGGATAACGAGATCGAAAATGCATGGAATGCCCTGTTGCTCGATTTCAGGAAAGACAGTCTTTTGCTCCTGGAACAACTGGCTGAAAAATACCAGCTTTACCTGCTAAGCAATACCAACAGTATTCACCACCGTGCATTTCACCGTGCATTTTCACAGGAGTATAATGGAAGGGATTTTGACGGCTTTTTTACAAAAGCATATTATTCACACCTGGTAGGTTTACGTAAACCCGATGCGGCCATATATAATTATTTATTGGAAGATGCCGGTATAACAGGTGCCGAAACACTTTTTATAGACGACCTGAAAAAAAATATTGACGCAGCCGCCGCAACCGGAATAAGGGTACACCACCTGGGGCCTGATGAACGGATTGAACAACTGGGCTTATAATTATTTCACTTCTTCAAAATCTATATAGTCATCTTTTTTTGCAGTATTGGAAGTGTTGCCGGGGTTTGAAGTATTAGCGTTGCTATTGTAGTTGTTTTGCTGCCGCTGAATATGTGCATTGATATCTTCCTGCATTTTATTCACCTTTTGCCTTACCTGTTTGGTGGTTTGATACATCGGGATAATAAAATCAAATATGAATTTATACAACAGGTATAATACCAGCAGTTCAAAAATCGCTTTTAACATGGCACAAAGTTATTAATACCGGGCCATGCCACGCTGTTAAATTTTTTAAGCCGTTCAGTCCCTGAACTCCTGTACCACCATAACCCCGGCCAAATCGCTTTGCATTACCGCAATACCTGCCCTTTTATATTGCCTGTTTAAAATATTGGCCCTGTGGCCGGGCGATAACATCAGCTCCTGGTGCGCTTTTAAAACAGTTGGGGCAAAAGCGAGGTTTTCACCGGCAAAACGATAAGAGATCTTTGCGTTGTGCAACCTTTGAAAAGGGGTAATACCTTCGGGTGTATTGTGTGAAAAATATCTTCTGGTCAGCATGTCGGCTGCGTGTTTACGGGCAGCAAATGTTAAAGCGCTGTCATATGATAAAAATGGTAATCCCTTTTTTTTTCTTTCCTGGTTTACCAACTGGAGCATTTCTTTTTCCAGGCCGGGACCGGGATTAAACTTTATGCCTTCAGCAAATGCCAGGTCGTAACGCTTTTCGGCTTCATTCCCGGTACTGTTAGAGGCAAGCACCTGTTCTTTCTTTGTGCTGTTTGATGGGGCAAAAAGATTGTTCACCAGGTCTGCGCCGGCTTCAGCAGTACTGCTTACACCGGTTTCTTCCAGTTTAGCAGTCAATACTGCCGGCATTTCAATAAAACCGGTAAGAATGATAAGTATTATAAAAACCAGGCTTAACAGTGCAGCGCCAAGGATGCCTCCTGCAATTTTACTGCCGGTCCTGTTGTTATGTTTACTAAACCACCGCAATGGTTTTGCTGTAAATAACAACAGCAGCATTGTAAATAAAAAAAGAGTGGCAAAACAAATCTGTTTATTGGCCGCGTCACTCACATCCCACCAATCAGCAGTTTGCGCCGAAAACGGTATATAAAAAAAGCAGCTGCAGCCAAGGGCCACAACTGCTGTGAACAATATAGAAACTGATTTTATAAATCCTGTTTTAAAACCGGTAACAAAACCGGCAACAATTACCAATATGAGAATTATATAAAACAGGCCCATTATTTACCGGTGTTAATGTCTTCCGTCTTTTTTATCCTGTGCCCGGCCAATACCATAGCCAGCACCGCCACCAATAACCGCACCAATGGCGGCACCCGCAGCCCGGTTACGTTTGTTTATGATGGCGCCAGCCACTGCACCCGTACCTGCTCCAATCACTGCACCCTTAGCAGCCTTGCTCCAACCTTTCTTTTTTGTACTTGTTTGTTCTGACGGAGCCGTTGCGGAGGTATTATTGTTGTACACCACAGTGGAAGCCTGGGTTTTTGCTGCATCTTTTTTGGCTTTCCAGTCTTTAAATTCTTTCAGTTCGGCCGAATCGGTGGCTGATAATACCATTGACTGATCCTGCACGGTTTGCTTTTTCTGTTTACATGCAACTAATGCAACAGCTGCAGTCAGTACTATTAATACTTTTTTCATAAAATGTCTTTTAGTTAAGTAAATGGGTAAAACAAATCCTTTTCAAATGGTGCTTTGAAAAAACTGTGCCAAAAACCGGCGGTTGTTAAAACCTTGTGAAGCATTTCTTGTGCCGCAGCCTCCTTTTCGGGGACAGAAAAGAATACCAATAATTCATTTCATGTTTGGTAAATATTAACACTTGCTGTATATTTGCACACGGAACAAAGAAGCAAATGAAGGGAACGGAGGCGTTCCCTTCTTCTTTTATCATGACAGCCGAAACACAAATACAAACAATCGGTCAGCTGCTGCAGCCCTTGCTGGTGGATGATATCTTTTTGGTATCCATCAAAATAAAACCCACTAATAATTACAAGGTTTATATTGATGCCGACAGCGGACTGGGGATAGAAAAATGCACCCGTATCAACAGGGCGCTTTACAAACAAATAGAGGAAGCCGGGCTGCATCCCGATGGGAATTTTTCACTGGAAGTATCCAGCCCGGGCGTGGATGAACCATTGAAACTGCTGCGCCAGTACAAAAAAAATATTGGCCGTAACGTGGAAGTAACCCTTAATGACGGGACGAAAAAAGAAGGTCTTTTAAAAGAAGCCACTGAAGAAAACATCACCATCCTGCAAACAACCGGGAAGGGAAAAAAAGCAGTGACTGCTGATGTGACCATCGGTTTTGCCGACATCAAACAAACAACAGTACTAATAAAATTTTAATTATCAACAAACCCCATACCGGCTGGGATATAAATAGCGCCGGCGAGGACTATGGCAAGTATTAACTTAATTGACTCTTTCCAGGAGTTTAAAGAAGCTGAAAACATTGACAGGCCAACGCTGATGAAGGTAATGGAAGATGTGTTTAAAACACTCATCAGGAAAAAGTATGGCAGCGACGAATGTTTCGACGTAATTGTAAACGACCAGAAAGGGGATCTTGAGATATTCCGCCGCAGGCAGATTGTGGAAGATGGTGATATTTATAATACACTTACAGAAATTGAATACAGCGATGCCATTAAAATAGAGCCGGATTACCAGGTGGGTGAAGAACTGTACGAGGAAGTGGACATACAGAAGGAGTTTGGCCGCCGTGCTATTTTAGCGGGCAAGCAAACACTGGCTGCACGTATCAACGACCTGAAGAAAAATATTCTCATTAAAAAATATGAAGACCGCGTTGGTGAAATCGTAAGCGGCGAGGTTTACCAGGTTTGGAAAAAAGAAGTGCTGCTGCTGGATGAGGAAGGCAATGAAATGCTGCTGCCCAAATCTGAACAGATCCCTTCTGATTATTTCAAAAAAGGTGAATCAGTAAGAGGTGTGGTGAAAAAAGTGGAACTGAAAAATAACCAGGCGGTGATCATTATATCAAGAACATCTCCTTCATTCCTGGAAAAACTGCTGGAGATTGAAGTACCCGAAATTTTCGATGGTCTTATCGTGGTGAAGAAAATTGTACGTGATCCGGGGGAAAGGGCAAAAGTGGCGGTGGAAAGTTATGATGACCGTATTGACCCGGTGGGCGCCTGCGTGGGTATGAAAGGAAGCCGTATCCATGGTATTGTACGTGAACTGAAAAATGAAAATATTGATGTGATCAACTGGACATCCAACACACAACTGCTGATACAGCGTTCATTAACGCCCGCAAAAATCACCAGCATGGATGTGGATATGGAAGCAAAACACGCAAACGTGTACCTGAAACCCGACCAGGTATCGCTGGCCATTGGCCGCCGCGGTGTAAATATCAAACTCGCCTGCGAACTCACCGGTTTTGAAATTGATGTGTTCCGCGATAATGAAGGTGAAGAAGAGGAATTTGATATTGACCTGGATGAATTTTCAGATGAAATTGAACCATGGGTGATAGATGCATTGAAACAAGTGGGTTGCGATACCGCACGATCTGTGCTGAACCTGAGCAATGAGGAACTGGAACGCCGTACCGACCTGGAAAAGGAAACCATTGCCGATGTAAGGAGAATACTGGAAGAAGAATTTGACAAAGAGTAATGCAGCAGATTAAGCGAATATTTCTGCCGGCAAGAACAACTATTTAAGAATTAAAACAAAAGAATGTCAGAAGCAAACACACCAAGGCTGATGGCTGCGGCCAAAGAGTTCAATATCGGTAAAGACACACTGATAGACTTTTTGGTGTCCAAAGGTTTCAGCAGCGACGACCTGAAACCCACTGCAAAGCTCACCGAAGACATGTACCGTGTGCTGCAGGGCGAATTTCAGCAGGATAAAGTGGCCAAGCAAAAGGCTGAGCAGATCGAATTAACCAAAACATCAGGCGAAGCCAAAAAGAAAAAAGACGAAGAAGACCTTTCGATAAAGAAAAAAGAAGCGGGCAAGGCAAAAGAAGAAAAACCGGCAGAAGAAAAGAAACCCGAAGTAAAAGTGGAAGTGGTTGCAGAACCGGTGGTAAAAGAAGCCGCTCCCATAAAACTGGAGGCGCCTGAACTTGAGGCCCCCAAAGTACTGGACAAGATTGACCTTGACGCGATAGATTCTTCAACAAGACCTAAAAAGGCAGTGAAGAAAAAAGAGGAAGAACCGGTAAAACCAGTAGTGGAAGAAGAAGAGAAACCTGCCGCCAAAAAACCAAAAAAACCGGTTGAAACAACACCCGAACCAGAGGTAAAAGAGGAGAAGCCGGTTGTGGTTGCCGAAGTAAAGCCCGAGCCAAAAGAAGACCTGCCCCCGGTAATTGAAAATATACAGGCCGATAAACTTACCGGTCCTAAAATTTTAGGAAAGATCGAATTGCCGGTTGATAACGACACCCGCCCCAAAAGGGATACGGATGATAAGCGTAAACGCAAACGTATTCCTATTGAGAAAAAAGGAAGCCAGCCTGCGGTGCCCGATAACAGGCAGCAGGGCGGATTCAACAGGGATGGTCAGAATAAGCGCCCGCCGCAACAGGGCCAGGGCGGAGGAAACAGGTTTAACCGCGGCGGAGGACATGGTCATCATGCCGGCGGAAAACGTGAATAAAAAATAATCGACGCTAAAGAGATACAGGAAAAATTAAAAGAGACCCAGGCAAAACTGGCGGGTGCCGGTGGCCGTGGTAAAAGTCTTAAGGCAAAATACCGTAAGGCAAAAAGAGAAGAACATGCTGAACATGCAGGTGATGCAGCAGAAAGCAACAAGCTGCAGGTTACAGAATTTATTTCTGTAAGTGAGCTGGCTAACCTGATGGACGTAAGTTTTGCAGATGTGATCAGCAAATGTATGAGCCTTGGCATTATGGTGTCTATCAACCAGCGCCTGGAAGCCGATGTAATTGAACTCGTGGCAAGCGAATTTGGATACGATGTGGAATTCATTGGTGTGGATGATGCCGCAGAACTGGAATCAGAGGAAGAAGAAGACGGTCCGGAAGATTTAAAACCAAGGGCACCCATTGTTACCATCATGGGTCACGTTGACCATGGTAAAACATCCTTGCTCGACTATATCCGCAACACCAACGTTATTGCCGGTGAGGCGGGTGGTATCACACAGCATATTGGTGCATATGAAGTAACACTGGAGAACGGAAGACATATCACCTTCCTCGATACACCCGGCCACGAAGCGTTTACGGCCATGCGTGCCCGTGGTGCCAAGGTAACCGATATCGCCGTGATTGTTGTTGCGGCCGATGATGCGGTGATGCCACAAACAAAAGAAGCCATTTCACATGCGCAGGCAGCCAATGTGCCGATGATATTTGCCATCAACAAAATTGATAAGGACGGTGCAAATCCTGAAAAGATCAAGGAGCAGCTTGCTGCCATGAACATACTGGTGGAAAGCTGGGGCGGTAAATACCAGAGCCAGGAAATAAGTGCTAAAAAGGGATTGCATGTGGATGACCTGCTCGAAAAGATCCTGCTCGAAACAGATATACTGGAACTGAAAGCTAATCCTGATAAAGGTGCCAACGGAACCATTATTGAGGCATCGCTGGATAAAGGCCGCGGTTATGTGGCCACCATCCTTGTACAAAATGGTACATTGAACCAGGGCGATATGATTGTGAGCGGTCAGTATTTTGGTAAGGTAAAAGCCATGTACAACGAGCGTAACCAGCGTATAGAAACAGCGCCGCCATCCACACCGGTTTTAATACTCGGTTTAAATGGTGCGCCGCAGGCAGGTGAAACTTTCAAAGTATTTACCGATGAAGCTGAAGCAAGGGAAACTGCTTACAAACGCGGGCAGATCCTGCGTGAGCAGGGTATGAGGGCCAAGAAGCATATTACGCTGGATGAAATCGGCCGCCGTTTGGCATTGGGTAACTTTAAAGAACTCAATGTGATTATCAAAGGTGACGTGGACGGTTCGGTGGAAGCGTTGAGCGATTCACTGCAGAAATTAAGCACGCAGGAAATTGTAGTACGTGTTATTCACAAAGCGGTGGGTGCCATCAGCGAAAGTGATGTTACACTGGCGAATGCATCCGATGCCATCATCATTGGTTTTAACGTACGTCCGTCAATGCAGGCTGCAAGGCTTGCTGAATCAGAAGCCATACAGATCAAACTGTACTCTATCATCTATAACGCCATTGAAGAAATCAAAAGCGCCATGGAAGGTATGCTTGAACCCACTGTTGAAGAGAAGATACTCGCCAACGTGGAAATCAAGGAAACCTACAAGTTTGATAAGGCAACTGTGGCCGGATGTTTTGTACTGGATGGAAAAATTGCACGTAACAACCGCATCCGTCTTGTACGGGATGGTATCGTGATCTTTACCGGCGAACTGGGCAGCTTAAAACGCTTTAAGGATGATGCCAAGGAAGTAATGAGCCATATGGAATGCGGTCTTACCATTAAAAATTATAACGACATTAAAGTGGGTGATATAGTGGAAGCTTTTGAAGAAGTGGAAGTGAAACGCACCCTGTAATCTTTTGTTAAATAGAAACTGGTAAAGGGCTATTGAAAAAATAGCTCTTTACTTTTGAAGATAACTCAACTGTTATGAAGCGTAGTTTACTCAGTATTGTTTTGATGATTGGTGCAGCGGTTGTTTTTGCACAACCGGTTACAAAGGCCAAGCACGTGGTGGCCGATAAGATCATTGCTGTTATTGGCGATAAGATCGTTTTAAAAAGTGATATCGATAACAGCCTTTCCGATATGCAACGCCAGGGGGTGGAACTGCCGCCCAATGCATTTTGTTTATCGCTGGAGCAGGCCATGGGTATTAAAGCATTGGTGCTGCAGGCAGAAAAAGATTCACTCCCCATTACCGATGAAGAGATAGATATTGATATCGACAACCGTATCCGCAACTACATTACACAGCTGGGCTCCAAGGATGAACTGGAACGTGTGGCAGGTAAATCTGTTTACCAGATGAAGGAAGATTTTAAAGAACCCATCCGCGACCAGAAGCTGGCACAGGCCATGCGTAATAAAGTGGTGGGAGATATCCGCATTACTCCAAAAGAAGTGCAGGGATATTTCAATAAAATACCAACCGACAGTTTACCACTGTATGAAAGTGAAGTGGAGATTGGTAAGATTGTTATTTTCCCCAAGGCCAGCCGTGATGCCGAAGAATACTGCGTGGAGCAGCTGAAGGAATACAAGCAGCAGATAGAATCTGGCAAAAGGGATTTTTGTGCTATCGCAAATAACTATACCGAAGACCCGGGCAGCAAGGATAAATGCGGCCAGTACGAGATCAACCGCAGCCAGAAAAATCTGGATCCCACCTGGCTTTCAAAAGCGTTTTCATTAAAAGAAGGACAAATATCCACTCCGTTTAAGTCAAAATTTGGTTACCACATTATCCAGCTGGTAAGCCGTGCAGGTGATGATGCCGTGGTGCGTCACATCCTCCGTATACCGCAGGTTACAAAAGTGGAACTAAAGGAAACGGTTGAAAAGCTGGATTCAGTCCGTTCTAAATTAATTGCAGGTACCATCAGCTTTGGCGATGCGGTTAATAAATACAGCAACGACGAAGAAAGTAAGTTTACCGGTGGCATGCAGCAGGGTCCCAATGGTGGCTACCTCACCATCGACCAGCTGGATAAAGACATGGTGGCGATGCTGAAAGACCTGAAAGTGGGGCAATATTCACAACCGGTTGAGTTTACAGATGAGAATGGTAAAAAAGGTGTGCGTATCGTTTATCTTAAATCAAGGTCAGAACCCCACCGCGAAAACATGAAAGACGATTATAACCGTATTTCACAAAGGGCGCTTGAAGAAAAAAAGAACGATGCACTGGATATATGGTTCGCCAAGAAAATCCCCACTTATTATGTAATGGTGGATGATGAATATAAAAACTGTCCAGAAATGGCCAAATGGACCACTTCCACAGCCATGAAAAAATAAAAACCATAAACATTTTATACATGCGTTCCTGCACTAATGCAGGAACGTTTTTATTTTTGCAGAAGGCCATTGAGAACAGGCCCGGTTAAAACAAATATATTTTGATAGAGAAAAAACAACTGTTCAGCAAAGAAGAGCATGCGGTGCTGGTTGGACTGGTACATAAAGAACAAACTGAAACGCAGGTAAACGAATACCTGGACGAGCTGGCGTTCCTGGCTGAAACCGCCGGTGCCAAAGCGGTAAAACGGTTTACGCAAAAATTGCCGCATCCGGACAGCCGCACTTTTGTGGGCAAGGGAAAACTGGAAGAAATAAAACAGTTCATCATTTTTAAAGGCAATATCAATATTGTAATATTTGATGATGAACTCACGGGCTCACAAATTCAGAATATTGAAAAAGAACTGAAGGTTAAAACCATCGACCGCAGCGACCTGATACTGGATATTTTTGCCAGCCGTGCAAAAACAGCACAGGCAAAAACACAGGTAGAGCTGGCCCAATACCAATACATCCTTCCTCGCCTGAAAGGTATGTGGAAGCACCTCGAGCGTCAGGGCGGCGGTGTGGGAACAAGAGGCCCCGGTGAAACGGAGATTGAAACCGACCGCCGTATTGTACGGGATAAAGTATCGCTGCTGAAGAAGAAGCTGGCCGAAATAGACAAACAGGCTTTTACACAACGCAAAGACCGTGGTGAGTTTATCCGGGTGGCATTGGTAGGTTATACCAATGTGGGCAAATCCACTTTAATGAATTTGCTGAGCAAGAGCGATGTGTTTGCCGAAAATAAACTGTTTGCAACTTTAGATACAACCACCCGCAAAGTGGTGTTTGAGCAAACCCCTTTTTTATTGAGCGATACCGTTGGTTTTATACGCAAACTGCCGCATCACCTGGTAGAAAGTTTTAAGAGCACACTGGATGAAGTACGGGAAGCGGATGTATTGCTGCACGTGGTGGATATCTCTCATGCGCAGTATGAAGAACAGCTGACGGTGGTAAACACCACGCTGGCCGAACTGGGTGCTGCCGATAAACCCGTGATCACCATTTTTAATAAGATGGATAAATACGAGGCAGCAACCTTTGATGAATGGCTGGAAGATTCGGTTAAAAAAGAAATTCTTGCCGATTTGAAACAACGCTGGCAAACCGAAACCAAGGGTAACTGTGTATTTGTTTCTGCCGCGGCCAAAACAAATATCGATATACTCCGTCAAACCATACTCAATGCGGTAAGGGATGCCTATCGTGTGCGTTACCCGTACAAAGCAGAATTCTTCTATTAATATATGCCCGATAAAAAATATAACTGGCACAAAATTGCAGATGCGGTGGCAGCACTGGATTTTTCGGCCGGCAACCTGGTGGAGATGGAGGTCCATGGCAAAAAATTCTGCCTTGCAAAACACCATGAGCAACTTTTTGCATGTACACATAAATGCCCGCATGCCGGCGGGCCGATGGCTGGCGGTTACACAGACGCATTGGGTAATATCGTTTGCCCGCTGCACCGTTATAAATTCAGCCTGCAAAACGGCCGCAACACCAGCGGGGAGGGTTATTTTTTAAAAACTTTTCCTGTGGAAGTAAGGGAAGACGGGGTTTATATAGGGTTTTCTGAAAACGGCCTGTTTGGATGGCTGAAATAGTTGCCTGAATTTTTTTTACTAAAACTAAAATGCCTTACTTTTGCCCTCCCTTAAACGGGAATACCGCCTTCACTTTAGCTGCGGCGGTTACAATCCTCCTTAGCTCAGTTGGTTAGAGCATCTGACTGTTAATCAGAGGGTCGCTGGTTCAAGTCCAGCAGGGGGAGCGAAAAGGCCCAATTAGTAAGCCTTAAAATTACTCAAACCCGCGTCAATATTGAATTTGATGCGGGTTTTGCTTTTGTGTAAGTCACGTTGACAGTTGACTGGTCCCGCCAGTTGTTTTGCAGTTTGTTTAGCACAATTTGCATGGAAATTGTTGCATTGCCACTATGGGTGTAACAACAGAGCCGGTTATCAATTACCGAAATTATAAAAATAAGAAAGGATTGTATTCTATTCACCTTAGAGTGACCATTAATAGAATCTCCAAATATTATAGTATCAGGGTACCGGCAAAAGTAGCCTTAGAGCAATGGACAGGGAGGACGGACTGTTGGGTGGATGAGAGTCATCCATTTGCATTTGTAATCAATAACGGGATCATTGAACAAAAAAAACGGATTGCTGATGTATTGAAGCGATTTTATCTCCAAAATCGCCCGGTAACTTTCTATGCAATTGAAAGGGAGCTGAAATATAAGGGCGACAGGTCATTGTTAAATGACTATTTTGAAAACTTTATTAAGAGGCCTCCTGAAAATGTAATCCTGGATCCGGTCACGTGGGAAAAATATTCCGCCTTCCTGAAACACCTGAATAAATTTCAGTCAAAAATATATTTCACTGAAGTAGATGCAATATTGATAGCCAGATTAAGAAATTATTTGGCAGGTTTGAAAGGCAGGAATGGGAATATGGATCCTGCAACGATCAAATCCTATTTTGACAAATTCAAAGTAGTATTGAAATATGCAGCAAAGACGGAAATGTTACTGGACAGCAGGGATGTCGCGAGTTATTTTGAGGAAGTGAAAATTACTGTTCCAAAAAGAAAGCAAGGACTTCATATTGAAATTGAAGAAGTGAAGCGTTTACGAAAATTAAATTTCAGTTTGAAGGAATTTAATTTAAGAAGGGACCGGGACCTGTTTTTATTCCAGGTGTATACCGGTTTTTATTACAATGATCTCCAGGTACTGAAAAAGGACCAGTTATTCGCTGATGCAGAGTTCGGAAGTTACATCATAAGCGAAAGGGACAAGAATGATGAACCTACAATCATACCATTATTCAAATTCCCATATGCTGCAGAAATCATCGCCAAATACAGGGATCATACAGACAGTTATCCTTACTTACTAAGGAAAAACTGTTTCATTGAACCCCAGGTATACAACCGGAATTTAAAAACGCTTGGTATAAGAGCCCAAATTGAAAGAAAGCTTACCAATAAGACTGCCAGGCATACCAACGCACAAATGTGGATCCGCTTTGGCGCCGAGCGTCCGGTGTTGTCAAAAATGATGGGACATGAAAAGGAAGAGACTACTGGGAACTATTACAGGGTGAATCTCCGTGAGGTGATTGAAGGCACTAAAAATATCGATTTTGTAAAGATGGATATTTAACGTGGATCATTAATTGGTAAATATTCTTCCACTCTAAATTCTGAAATGGAGTATTCATTTTTCCGCATTTCGTTTTTATAATTTTAACAGCAAAAATCTGACAGTATGCATTTGCAGGGAACAACCTTTATTCTAATTGCCCAAGAGGAAATGAATAGTATGAAATCTATGCAGCAGGAAATTCTGCAGCTGCTTAAATCTCAGCAGCCAGATCGGCCCGGTATTAAGGTGAGTAACATCACAGCGAAAGAGTTCATGGAGGCAGTAAAAATTAAGCGAACGAAATTTGACGATCTTGTGAAAACTTCAAAAATCAGGATAATTAAAAAAAAGCGGAAGATATACGTTCCTTTAACAGAGATTGACCGTTATTTCAATGATCCGACAGTGTAACACTTTATCCTTGCCTGAATTCACTTATGATCCTGTCAAATTCATCGATTAACCCCGGATCCATTGACTTTGGGTCGGTTTCCCAACGGCTGTGCGGGTCGGGCATGAGCTCAAAGGTTTTGGGTACCCCTGGTTTCACTTATCAATATACCATGATAGCTGCCGGTAAAATCCAGCCCGCCTTCAGCAGGATATAATTCAGGCGCCAGCACCACCTTGTACTGCACTAGGTAAAGGTAAAAACTAAATATTTTAGTACAATAATAGCTAAAATATTTAGTAATGTATACCCTTTTCAAAAGCAGTAATAAAGAGTTTACACTTCTTTTAAATCCACCAGGCTCCCCAAAAAATGATTGTAACTCGGCACATAGTTGATATACCCGTATTCATGCAGCTGCCTGATGGACCGGTGATAGGTGGCAGGACCGCAGATCTTGCAGACCGGCATCACCTCGTGGCTGAATACGGGAAAAGGATGAGTGCAACCCTTTTTATGCCACAATGTAACCAGGGCGGCATACAAGCTGATATGCATGGGACCGATACGTGCATCCTCCCTGGCCCTGTTCATAAAATCAATTAATAATCCAGTTGCACTCATCACTGCTTCTTTTCCACTGAACAATCATAACAACCCAATAGCGGCGGACTATGCAGATAGCCGCTTGCGTTTCTTTTTACCTTTCGGTCCATCAAGGTCATCCTCACCATCTGCGGACTGCTTTTCTTTTTTCACTTCCTGTTTTTGTTCTTTATCGCTGGCCTGTTTTGCCGCACCGGGCACCAGTTCATGTGCCTGCACCCTTTTCTGTTGTGCATCATAATAATTCAGGGATTTGAACTGGGGGGCTGCTTCAATAAATATCCTCGTTTCCTTTCCATCATTCAGTAATGTAACGGCCTGCCGGTTGCCCCGCTGCAGGGATTCAAGCAATTGTTTTTTACTTTCCGGGTTCTCCAGTTCGCGAAGGGATAGTTTCTCCAGCACTTTGTCCAGTGCGAAACCATAATTGGGATGGAACTGCCGGATCTTGAACTGGCCGGAACTGTCCGTCTCTTTAAAATCCAGTTGCAGCCAGGCCCTGTATTTTTCTCCTTCCTTCGGCGTGATCTCCTTTTCAACAGCACGTCCGCTCAGCATATTATAAGCTTCCTTCACGGTGATATTGTCCTGTTTATTATTGATATAAAATTTTTGTGCCACTGCGTCTTCCAGTCCGTTAATGGTCAGCTTCATGGTATAACTGTTGAAGAAGTAGATATCCTTGTCTTCTGCTTTTTTAAAATCCAGCCGGATATGTGCCTGGTCCTTTCCATAATCTGCTTTGTGAAACAGGGCAATGAGCGGCTCTGCTGCCTGCATCTTGCTTTTCAGTTCTTCCTGCAATTTTTCACCAAAACCTGTCCACTGCAATTGTTTGGAGAGGTATTCAAAATTGTTCTCTTCCATGGTTCTTTTATTTAGATGTGATAAAATACGGGGATGTGCTGCCAGGGATTGCATGATCTCGAAATGATCATAGATATCCATGACAGAATTCGCCTTTAGTGTTGTGTAATGATCACGGTCACAACTGTTGTCGAATGCATATGCATTTGCATCAGCCGCATTGTTGAAAAAGCTCATGTCGTTTTTTTCCAGCAGGTACTGGCTGCTGTTATAGGCGATAAAACAATTGCCTGCCCGGATCTCGTTCATGGCCTGCTCAAACAGTTCGTCAGATATAAGATGTGCTGCTTTCATTTCAGGTCCGGTAGCTGGATGGCCTGGAGAATATGTTTATTCCGCACCTTCATCAGCAGGTGCCTGCCCCCATTGTGTTCATTGATTTCAATGGCAAGGACTTTTGCATCCGGTACCGTGAATTTTTCCAGCGCCACCACGATGGTATTATGGGAGCAGTTGTGTACCACCCTTGTGTTACCAGCCACATAGAGTGGCACCAGTTCATTTTCCTGGGAAGCCGTCCTTTTGCTTTTTCGCCGGTCACGTATATAGAAGCGCAGGAAATCAATATCGTAGTCAACTGTGCTTGTATTCTCCAGTGACAACTGGTAATAGATGACCTGGTCCTTTATATATATCCCGGTCACCCTGGCTTCCATATCATAGCTCCGGTCGCGTATGCCCCGCATCGTCAGCAGGTTGATGGCAATGGCATTGGCATAGGTTTCTATGGCCGCTTTTTCCTTTACCGGCACCTGGCATACCCAGCTTCCCGGGGAAGGATTATACCTAACCGCAAAAGCATATACCGATCCGTCCGAGGTCACTACACTCAGGTTGGTGGGCTCGAAATTCATGAGGCCCGCTTTTACCAGCAGGATATTGGGCGATGCTGGAATATCCTTTACCAGTATGGATGCAGAGCCCCGGTCCACGTGGCGGATGGCATAAGGAAAGACCAAACTCGTTGTCTTATCTGTTGAGAGTTCAATGGTTTGGGCCCAGCCATAGCAGGAGGTGCCAAAAATTAAAATGAAAAGAATTGCTTTCATGGTTAGTTTGTTTTGTTCTTTAATAAAATCTTATACCCGGCTTTCACCATAACCCGGGTGAGTTTCACCTTGCGGGATAAAAGTGTTTTGGCAGTTTCGATGCCAGCCGTTGCGGCCTGGGCCCCAATCGAGGGATCGAGGCTGGCCGGCGTTAGAGATTGCAGTGCATTGTCCCCGGATTGTTTGACCGCGTCCCTGCCGATAGCGCCGGGAATATAGATGCCCGGTAAACCATCCATGTCAAATACTTCCATCCGGACGGGATAGACTGATACACCATCACGGATGCTGGTAACCGAAATTTCCAGCCTTTCCTGGTTCAGGGAGGCGATCCCGTATACAAACTGGTCTTTGGGGATTCGATGACCCTGGAGGCTGATATCCGCAAGCAGGCGCATCTTCACCACTGCACCTGTGACCAGTACCTGGCTGGCGTGTACGACAGCCTCGACCGCATTGGCGGCTGTACCAGGCTGATTCCCCGGTATGCCCAAAAACCCTGTATCTCCATTCAGCGTATCGCCCCCAAATGCACTGAAGCCCGCAGCCGGAGTTTCAATGGAGACCAGCAGGGTGCTGGCACTGTCTTTTCCTGCCGGCTTTTTGAATCTATCCGGGTGCTGTATATCCAGTATCTTTTCGAGCATGCCATTGAGCTGGTTCATTTCCGGGTCAGTAGTAGGAGATCCGGGAACAACACCTGTACCTGCCATCATTTCCCCTGTCTTTTCAAAGGATGCATCCGGTACCGGATTACCTGGATGGATGTTATAAGTCCTGCCCCTGTTTGTTTTAGTGGAGGCTGCTTGTATCACCTGGTGCAGCTGGCCCAGCTTTTCATATACTTTTGCCTCATTCGGATCTGTGTAGCCAGTTGTTCCTGTATAACTCAAACCGGTACCCGTAATGTTGCCTGTTTGCAGCGATTCAAGTATTGAATCAGCCACTGAGCTTTCTTTTTTAAAATAGGGGTCACGCTTCATTTGTTCCAGCAGCCTGAGTGAGTCTGCTGCAGCCTGCTCGTAATAACCGAGTTTACCTATTCCCTTATCCTCTTTCAGGGAGGCCCCCGGTAATTCTGTATTCAGCCCGGGAGCCAGGGCCCCTGTATTTTTATCCTCCGTATCCTTCCCGCCACCCAGGGCCCAGAATGCCATTGACAGGAAGGGCAGTACCAGGAGCGGAAGCACGACCAGGAATTTCCTTTGCCGTTGCATTTTTTTTGAAATTGGTTTCATCGTGATTTGTTTTGTTCGTGATATAATTTTTCAAGTGCGATCGTGCTGTCCAGCAGCCCCGGCCTGCAATGTTGAATACTGTCAAATATCCTGCGGCCTGCAGCAGTACCTGCAAGGCTGTCCATATAATGATGAAAGGCATTGATCCTTTTGAACAGCCGTTCAGGTATCAGGGGAGATCCCCTTGCTTCATTGGAGAGCATTCTTTGCCGGGAAGCCACAATAGGCTGAACACGCATAATTGCCGGCCGTTGAAATGAATCATATATGATGCGTAAACATGCCATGGCTGAACAGGCAGTAAATGCGACCAACGCAAATTTTTTTATACCGGCTGGCAGCGCATTGACCTTCCTGTTCATAAAAGCCGCCCAGTTGCGTTGGATCCGCAGTACAGCCAGCACCAATTTTCCCGCCAGCCTGTCCTGTAACGGGTTCCTGTCAAACGCCTTCTTTCTTTTCATGCCAAACAACCTGAACATAGCTTACCTGTTTTGGATTTGAATGTCTTTATTGAGCAGGATGGCCCACCGTTCGATCAGGAATCCATGCGGGTTATTGTCCGAACGGGAAACATTGCGCAGGTAGCCCTCGGTGACAAGGCTTCTTGTAACTGTGCTGGTTACCCGAATTAATTGTTCAGTGGCATAGCATTTAAAATAACAGGGCACCTGGTCCAAATCCAGCTTAATCGAATCAATCGTTATTGCCTGGCTGATATTCCCGGAAATGATATTCATATAATAACCGCTTTCCTTCAGGTTGTCGTATTGTTTTTTTGCAGAACCGTCTGCGAGGTAGAGCGCCTTGCTGATATTTGCCTGTATCACTTTTTCATCCGGGTCCAGTGTAAAAAACAAGCGGTGAAAACTGCTGATATGGTCACGTGCCTCCACGGGGATATTCTCCTTTCTTTCACCCGCTATGGCTTCCATTGCTTTCCCGTTCGCCAGTATATAGATCCTTGCCTGCATGCCTGCAACCATTGCATAACTGCGGTACAGCGCATAGCAGCAGGTAAGGGTACTGCAAAACAGCATTGCAATGCTGAAACCCCTTATATACCGGAAGGCACTGTCAATATTTTTCATTTGCCGGAACATTGTTAACCCTGGATTCTTTTACGTTGATGATCACTGCCGGCTTTACTGCCTGAACCAGTTGCTGTATTCACAACCGTGGAAGCAGCTGACAGTGCTGTATTGGTGACCATGGTACTGGCGTTACTGAAACCCTGTGTCACCCGGTGCAGGAAGCCGTTCCCGCCCCCGGCCTGGATGATATAGTTGGCAACAGATGGCACTGTGAAGTATCCGGCGATCCCGATGATCATGAATACCAGGTAGGCGACATCTGTGGTGGAGAAGAAAGTATCTCCCTGGTCCTGTATCTGGGAGATATCCAGTTTGAGCATATTCTCCTGTATCTTTCCCATGATGGCGCCGAATATATTGGCGACCGGCAGCCATAAGAAGAAATTGAGGTAGCGTGCGATCCAGGAAGTGAGCGTGTGCTGGAACCCGTCAAACACAGCGAACCCGAATGCCAGCGGGCCGATGATCGCCATCACGATGAGGTTGAAAGTGCGGATGGTATTGATACAAAGCGCGGCTGCCTCGTACAATATCTTCAGGATCTCTGCCATCCATTCCTTGATGGAGTTCTTGAAATTGTAATAGAATTTATTCATCGCGAACTTGATGGAGTTCCCGATGCCCTCCACCCAGCCTTCTTCCGACGGATCCTCGTTATACGTGTATTCGTACCATTTATCCTGGTTCCCTTCACCGGAGGCGCCCACATACATTTGCCAGTAGACTGTTTTTTTGATGGCTTCCTCTTTCAGTTGCAGCAGTACAGTGATCGCTTTGTCAGCATCCGTCACCATGCTTTCGGTCGCAGTCACGGTGGGTTTCATCACGGCATTGATCATGGCGATGACGGAGGGGAAGATAAGGATGGCGAAGCCCAGGACAAAGGGACGGAACAGGGGATAAAAATCAACGGGCTCGGCTCTTGATATATGGCCCCAGATGCGGGATGCGATATACCAGGTGGCGGCGAAGCCTGCAATCGCCCTGCCTACGCCGGTCAGTTGCGAGCAAAGCGGCATCATATCATCATACAGGGCATCCAGTACGGATTTCATACTATGGATCTCATTCGCCAGCTGTGCCGCTGCCAGTTGCGGGATGCACAAAATACCCAATACCGTTATGGCTTTTCTCTCACTCATTTTCATACATCACATTTTAAAATTCACTGAATCCCGAACAGCCTCCGCATTACTTCCACATCCTGTTGTTCATGTGCACGCTGCAGTCCCAGCATCGTATTGCCATTGTTAAATTGCCGCAGGAAAGAAAGTTTTTCCTGCATGCCTGCACAGATCCTGTCAATTTGCTGCAGGCGTTCATCATCTGTCATCCGCAATTTATTTGCTGCCAGTACATTGGCCAGTTCATCCAGCGCTTGCAGGGCCTGCCTGAACAATCGGTCATATACCTTGCCCATTTGCTCCAGTTCTGACAGGGTGAACTTTCCGGATTGCTTAAATCTTTTGAAGGCTGTTTTATATTCTTTCACCAGCAGTAACTGCATTGATATAATATCCGCCACCTTTTTATACTGTTTCACAGCAGGGCTGGCTTCCAGTAAACCATCGAGGAATACTTCATGCAGGTTAAAATTTCCTTCAGCAATATTTTTAATTTTGGTATAACCATTGTACAATACCTGGTAGGCTTTTTTCAGGTCAGCCAGGATCTGTTTGAATTGCGCGAGCTTCTCAATATTCAGTGCGAGTTGTTTTAATTCTTCCTGCTGTGCAGCAGCAGAAAAACCTGCAATCCAAAAGCCAATCACTGTAACCATCTTTTTCATAAAAATATTTTAGTGGGCATTAAATAATTTCCTCGACAAATCAGTTTCCTTTTGGTCCTGCAGCCTTTGTATTGCCAGTGCGGTATTATTATTCGCAAACTCCTGGCAGAATTTATAATTGCTTTGCATATTTGCAAAGAGCGTTTCGATTCTCTTGATCCGTTCGTCATCACTCATCTTGTAGGTTGCACCATTCAGTACATCATACAGCATATCAAGCGCCTTGCTGCAATCATTTATTAATTTAGAGAAGACCGAAACTATATATTTTAGTTCCGCATTAGTGAATTGGCCGGAAGCCTGTATCTGTTTGTAACTCTTTTTATAACTTTTCAAAATATTCACCTGGTAATCGATGATTTGCGCCACTTTAGTCCAGTTTTTGATTTTAGGATTCACTTCATTTAGTTCCTTAAAGAAAAGCTGGTGTAAGCTCAATTCCCCATTCCTGATATTACCGATAGTGGTAAGCCCGTATCTTGCAACCGAGATCGCTTTATTCAGGTATTCAACGTATACTTTATTCGCAGCAATTTGCTCTAAGTATCTTTTGATTTGTGTGGATTGGGCTGATGAAAAAAGCACCAGCAGCAGGGGAGGCAGAATAACTATCTTTTGCATAAAAATCTATTTATAACAAGACAGTGCAAAAATGTAAAACCTGATCCGGCTTTAATTATGAATGCAGAAGCAAAAAAGATGAATATGGAAGTAACTTTGGTGGTGTGGACTTTTATAGATGCTTTCCTTTAGACTTTTTATTTGGAGCCTTCCGTTTCATTGCTTCATAGGCTTTCCTCACTTCGTCTATTGAATCAAGTGCTGCAATATTTTTCATTTCAGGTTTTTCCTGTGCTAATAGTTGTTTCGAAAAATGCTCAACCACCCAGCCCGGTAAGCTCTTTTTAATAAATAATATTTCCCCTTTACTAACTTTAACAACAAGCTCCAGTGACTCAGAGTTGTCAAAAAGCTCTATTGTATCAGGCACTTTGAAATAGTGGGAAAGTAAATTCAGTCCATTGAGGTAACGTTCTTCTACAATATCAGGCCGTACATAGTGCCCCCCTTCTAATACACGGGACTCAATTCTGGTGTTTAAAAGTTCAATATGATCGGTTGATACATAACGGAGATGCACCTGATATCCATGTTGTCTGATTGCGGATAGGAATTTCCAGGTATCGACGTCTGCAAGATTGGTTTCAATTGCAAAGGATACACCATTTTCCATGTGACCATTGATTAACTTTAAAGCCTCCCTGTTACCATATTCCTGAAGATTTATGGATGATGAACCAGTAAGGCGAATTGAAGCCGCGATTTCATCCGAATTTATAATTGGAATATTAGCAGGAATGAGGTCAAAAACAGAAGATGTTTTACCTATGCCGTTGGGACCTGCTATTACGTAAATGTTTTTTTGCATCATCCAGTTGTTTTACCACTACTTTCCTGCCATCGACATATTCAGCAATTAGCATATTATCTTTTGCGTAGTATATAGGAAGACCTTTAAAAAAAGCTTTCTCTTTGACACGGCGTAATATTGTTGCGGCAACCTGTGCCAGTTCTTCTTCATCCATATCGAAGGTGGATTTTTTAGCACCTCCGTAACGCAATAAAATGGGAGAATCGTTTTTCATTCACTTACTCAGTTAATCCAGCTCAAAGGTACTAATATCTTTCATGATATTTATAAGCGGGCGTTGCGAAAAAGCAAACCTTTTCATAAAGCCTGAAATTTAAAGTCGCTCTGTGTTGGTTGGCCTTGCATGTCACATTTGCTACGCTTACCGCTATTCTCGCCCTCTCCAACGGTGCCGCCGACAAGGTTAAAATTAGCAAATACGGGGTGGTTAAAGGTGTTTTGATTGTTACCAGCGTGTTGGCTTCAATAGTTTGCCTTGGTAACAAGGAAGCTCCTGCTTACGGAGAATGAAATAGGCACAGGCATCTTCTATGGCCTGGTGGTAAAGAGAGACAATTTCCCATTATAATAAATGAATTACATTTCCCTTCCATAAAACCGGATCATTTATTCCCATTCTTCTGATGTGCCTCTTTCAAGAACATGCGGGATTACAGTCAGGTACTCTTTCCTCCATTCCATATCATCGTACCGGAATTTCCAAAACAAACGTCTTGGTAAATTTCGTATATACTTAGTGACTGATTTATGCTCCATTTTTAAAATTACAAAATATTGTTTGACTACCGGATCCCATACAGCCCCCTAACCACATCCACTTCCTGCTGGTCTTTGGAGCGGTGCAGGCTTAGGAGTTTGTTTTGTGTAGTGAATTGTGTAAGGTCCCTGTAATTTTTGTCAATGGCATCAGCGGCTTTGCTGATAATTGCCAGCCGGGCGGCATCGGTCATGGTGGTACGGAATGAGGTGATGACCATCTGTACCTGGTCCAAATTGTCCAGGGATGCATCAATGATACCGCCATACACTTTTTGCATATATTCAATTTCCTTCGGGGTAAAATGTTTATCTGTCTTAAAGAGGGCAAATGCCCTTTTATACGCGTTCACCAATTGCACCTGCTTTTCGGTAATGGTTCTGATACGGTGGTAATAAGTAATGACATCCTTTACGCTTTTAAGATCATCATAATAGTTTTGATAGAGTTCCTGTTGTTTTTTGACCCAATCCGTGATCTGGTCGAGCTTCAGTTTCGACATGGTATTCTCCAGCGTCTTCTGCGCATTTTGCAACCAGATCACTTTATTCTGCTGCTTTTGAATGGCCAGGTCAATGGCCTTGATAATTTTGATCAGTATCTCTTTGATGATACCAATCTGTGCCTGGCTTTTGACGGGGGACAGGCTCAGCCCCATACCCAATACCATCACAAAAACGATCCGCTTCATAACCTGTATTTTTAGTTTTATGTTTTTCAGCAACTGGTCTTACAATTTCTTATAAACGATGACACCCATCTGCAGGGTCTTATTGACGGGGTCAAACCGCAGCACCCTGCCATTGGGTTGCACTACCAGTGTTTTGGACCTGGCATCATAGATGCCCTGCCATTTGACAAAGGCATACTCAGGGGTCCGTTGATGTGCTGCATTCATAAACTGCGCATGCATCCTGCGGATGATCAAATATCCCCCGCTGCCGTTTTCATTCACCGGAACTATTTGCAGGGTGTCTGTAGCCACACTGAAATTTGTTTTCCAGCTCGCATAATATACACCGGGCATAAAGGGCTTTACCAGGTCGCGGTGCAGTAAACCATCACATCCCAGCAACAGTATTACCATGCTTAACAATAGCAGCATCATTTTCATATCATCGTGTTTTAATGTTCAGCTTTTTCTTTCATCAGCGACCAGCGCAGCGATCCCCTTTTGGATCGAACCGTATTTTTTTGCATAAGCCTGCATCTTTATTTTTTCCGTTTCTTCAGTGGTGTATGCGTAATATTCTTCCGGGGAAACTTCGGTCCGGTACACTTTTGAAAGTATGCCGCCGAGTGAAATGAACACTTCCTTATACCGTTTGGAAGGATCATTGGCCTTGTTCATGGATAATACCCGCGCCTTTTCTTTTTCAGTCAGCCCCAGCAGTTCCTGCACCTGGTCGAATTTGTTTTGATACTTTGACTGATCCAGTAAGATCTTGCAATCTGAATTATTGATGATGGCCTGCTTTACCACCGGGGAAGAAATAATATCCTCCACTTCCTGCGTCACAACAATGGCTTCACCAAAAAATTTACGCACTGTCTTGAACAGGTACTTGATATATTCCGCCATCCCTTCCTTGGCAATAGCCTTCCAGGCTTCCTCGATCAGTATCATTTTACGCACCCCTTTCAGTTTGCGCATCTTGGAGATAAAGACTTCCATGATGATGATGGTAACAACAGGAAATAATATCGGGTGGTCCTTGATATTGTCCAGTTCAAATACAATGAATCTTTGCTGCAGCAGGTCCAGGGTCCCTGTGGCATTCAGCAAATAATCAAACTCGCCGCCCCGGTAATAGGGGCGCAGCACATACAGGAAGTTGGAGATATCAAAATCCTTTTCCTTCACTTTATCTTCCGCCAGGACGAGGGTGAATTCATCCCGCAGGAATTCATAAAACGTATCGAAGCAGGGCTTTAAACTCCCTTCCCCCACGGGGGAAGGGCCGGGGGATGGGGCCAGCTTTTCAAAATATAACTGCAACGCGTTGGACAGCGCAACGTATTCACTCCGGTTAAAGGTCTCGTTATCCTTTTTCCACAGGGCCAGCAGCAGTGTTTTGATGCTTTCCTTTTTTTCAGTATCCAGCGTGTCACCCTCACCGGTATAAAAAGGATTGAACCGGATGGGTTGCGTTTCTGAATAAGTAAAGTAGTAGCCATTCACCATATCACAGAGGCCCTTGTAACTATGGCCTACATCCACCAGCACAATATGTGTGCCCTGTTCATAGTAACTCCTCACCATATGGTTGGTGAAAAATGACTTGCCACTGCCGGATGGTCCCAGTATAAATTTGTTGCGGTTGGTGCAGATGCCCTTGTTCATGGGCTCGTCCGAGATATCCACGTGCACGGGCCGCCCGCTGGTGCGGTCTCCCATCCGGATCCCCACGGGACTGAGCGAGGAACGGTAATTGGTTTCCAGGTTAAAAAAACAGGTGGCCTGCGGCGAGAAAGTATCGAAGGTGTCATTCATGGGAAAGTCCGCGGCATTGCCGGGAATACCTGCCCAGAATATTTGCGGTGCCCCTTCTGTCTCGGTCTTTGGCACGGCATCCATTTGGGTAAGGGCGGAAGAGCATCGGTTACGTATGGTCTTCAGTTCACCCTGGTCACCTGTCCACGCTAAAATATTAAAATGCGCCTTTACCGGTAACCGTTGTTCTGCGATCGCTTCATTCAGGAACTGGTCGGTCGCATCTTTGGCGATCGAATTTTCCCGGCTGTAAGCAGACAATGACTGCAACCGCAATCTTTTGCTTTCTAACTTCGAAAGTTGTTGCTGCACATCTTCCAGGAATACATATTGGTTGTAAATATGGTTACAGGATAACAGCTGCCCGACTGGTGAAGCGAAACCCACAGAGAACTTTGTTTTATCCGTCGAATATTTATCATAATTGATCCTCGATCCGCAAAGCGCGGGGACAAATTCCGCGTCGGCCAAAGTATACAGCAGGCAATGGTTTTCTCCAACGGTGATTCCCTCCTTGAAGCTGATATCACCAATTATTTCGTTGGACGCGGACAAACTGAGGTAGCGGGCAACTGCCGTAATAAGCTGCTCATTACCCAGCCGTACCATCCTGGTGAAACCGCTGTCTGTTAAGATCTTTTCGAACTGGCCGGCAGCGGAAAGGAATGCTGCAAAATGTTTTGCGGAGATCGTTTCTTCCGGGACGATGGTCTTTTTTAAAAGTGATGAAAATGCGGAACTTGCATTTTTCCGGTTCGATGGTTTCTGTGTGATAAAAATATAACAATGGTGATCCAGGAAGGGCCGTTCGTTAAAGAAGCGTTCAGAGCTCCATGAAAGAAAACCCGCATCCTCCTTACTAAAATCCGGTTTGTAAACCGATTCAGTGAACCAGTCCTGTTTATGCAATATGGCATTTACAGGCAGCACTTTGATCGCTTTGATCCAGGCATGGTGAAAAGATTCGTATTCCTCGTTGCTTAACGTGAAAAGTTCCGGCAGTTCCACGGAATACCCGATAGTAACATCACCCATTTTGGACAGCAGGGCATTTTGCTCCGCACCGAAAATAGGCAGTATATCAGGCAGATTTTTCACGCAGGGATCTTTTAAGTTGATTAAGGGAACGCCATTTAATGATTTTCGGCACTGATTTCCCGGCGATCTTTTTCATCAGCCCGTATTGTCCATAAGTGCGGCTGAGTTTATATACAAAGAGGAACAGGATTGTGGCGAGCACCACGACCAGTGCCAGGCAGAAAAAAATATTGACCCCGCTGATATAGAGGACCGCAAATAATACCAGCAGGGTCACCAGTCCGCCTCCCAGCCACCAGATATACTGCGCTTTCAGCCCGCGGAACTCGACCGGTTTATTAATGCCTTTGTTGATGGAATAAACGCTGTTGCTCATGCACCAAAATTCCGAAAGATGATAACGGTGCAGGTTTGGAAAGGGAAGAGTTAAATATGGAAAGGGAAGTTTTATTTACTGTTAAAAACCTCCTGCACAAATTTCGCGAAACCTATTGTCTCATTTTCATCAGAAACATGCAGGAAGAAAAAACAGCTTTCGAGGCCTGCAGCGAACCATTGATCCAGCACCTGCTTCCATTGCAGGATACGGAATTCATCAACAGGCTTATTGCCCAGCCACCCGAAGCGTACAAAGGTTTTGGGAACAGTCAGCATCATATGCACCGCATCCCTTCGGTTCACCGTATCGGTTATGACCAGTCCGGCCCCAATGGATCTGAGCTTTTCCTGCAGCTGCTCAAAACTGTTTTTTTCAGCAAACCAGCTGGGGTGCCGTAATTCCAAAAAGGACGTCGTTCCCGGAGCTTCCTTCTCCTCCAGGAATTCAAACAGTTCCTGCATTCGTTTGGTGGAGAAACTATCGGCTACCTGTACCAGCAACGGCCCCAGGTGTTCCCCGAATCCGCTGATGCCGTCATAAAATTCCCGGGTCAGCAATGATTTTCCCTTCAGGCTGCCCCGGTGTGTGATTCCCTGGTAGAGCTTGGGACAAAACAGGAAATCCTTACCCGCTGCTTTACCCGCCCATTTTTCAATATGTGCTTTCGGGTGGATCTTGTAATGCGTTGCATTCAGTTCGATACTGTTGAAGTGCTGTACATAATGATCCAAAAATTCACTTTCCTTCGTTTTTGGCGGGTACAGCTTTCCTTCGCCGATCCATTCTTTACGTCCCCATTTTGGGAGACCGATATAGGTTTTTGGCTGGAGTACCGGCTGGCCGCTGAGCGCGGCCTGCCCGGGAACCTGTAATAAAAAATGCTCCTTCGTCAAAAGTTGCCTGTCCGGTGCTGCAGCCCTTCCGAATTCCATAGTGGTGATCAGTTTTTTGAATATTCAGCAAATACTTCCGGCGTAAGTTCAATGTAAAACCGGATGAATTCATCCCCCTGCAACATATCTTTCACATCGTCCGCACCGATTTCATAAATGATAGCATCCGTCTCTTCGTAAAATATCCTCGGATCATCCGGCATCAGTGGAACCAGTATATAATCCTCATGATCTTCCTGTCCTTCGGCGATCCTGTTACCGATGGCGTACAAATGGGTGTAACCTTTTGCCTTGAGGAAATTATAAATTGCTGTTCCGAAGCTGGTTTTCATAACCAAAGTTAACCGCAAAACAGATTTTGAAACCAACATTATAAGTACAAAAACCGCCTAAAACAAATTATATAAGTGCCTTTGAATCTCGTTAATAATGGGGAATCAGGTATACTTATCCGCTGTACCGCCATTCCAGCGGCCGCATGCCCGTTATTCCCCTGAACCAGGAACTGAAATTACCCGCATGTTCATACCCCAGCTGCATGGCAATATCCGCCACCGGTATCTCTGTGTCCCGCAATAATGATTTCGCCTGTACCAGCCGGAGCGAAAGTATATACTGGTAGGGTGCTACGCCATATACCTGCTTAAATCCCCGCTTGAGTTTATCTGTGTTGATACCAAACTTCCGGGACAATACCGGGATGGAAGGACAGGGTTCCTTTAGGTTATCAATATACTCTTTCAGTGCAGCCAGCACGGCTATATCGTGTTTTCTTAATCGTATCGGTTTCATCTTTCAGAAATTCAGTTGGTACAAAAAACGCTTCCCGTCCGGGCAGCGCTGGCCGGTCCTGCAAGTATGACCAGCCTGGTCATTTTCATAAGATATTCCTGGTTCCCATCCGCCGGGTAAATGCCGTCCATATCCGCTGTTATCCGTTCTATTGTCTCAGCAATTTCGTAGTGACGATTCCATCCGCATGTACCATTTGGAGCATATACAGCCCCGGGCTGAGTACCGGCAGGAAGAAAATAAATTGGTTCGTACCCCTTCTTAAAAGACGTTCTGCCCGGTATACCTTTCTTCCGTCCGCCGCAATAATTGAAAAGACCGAACCTGAATTTCGGGTAGCCCATACAGATACTTTCAGGATATCCCTGAATGGGGACGGGTATACCAGCAGCCCGCCGGTTTCCCCTGCCTTCAGTACCACTACCGGGGAAAGGAAGGAAGAACCATCCCTGTTGAATATACGCAGCCTGTAATAGGAAGTCCGGTCTGTTTGCTCCGTCCATTGTACCTGGTTCACATCCGTAGTGGTAAGCACGGTCGGATAATTGGTGCCGTCATAGGATCTTTCCATTGTTAGTTTGACCAGGTCCACCGCGTATTCCAGTTTCCAGTGAAGTGTATTGGCGGTGCCGTTACGTACCCCTGTAAATTCCAGCAGCCGCACAGCCAGTGCGGAGGGTCCGAAACAACAGTTGATGATGATATTGTAATTGGTGGGCACACCCGGACCTGTTGTAGTGCATTGATACTGGCTGCTGCTGCAGTCCCAGTTGCATTGTTCCTTCGTGACGAGGTAAAGGTCGGTTCGCCAGTTGTCCTTATATTCTGAGGTGGAGGGCAGTGGCGCTCCGCAGTCCGGGATGTACATAAAGGAAGGGTCCGGCCTGGTTCCATGGGAGCCCGTAATTACATTTTGGTATTCAAAGAACCTTGGATCCACCGGAACCGGCTGGATACAGGCGGCGTCCGCAAACAATTCCATATAACATTTCAGGTACTGGCTTTCTTCTGTATTGTAAAATATACCACCGGGACAGCTGACACTGGATACATTGTGCCGCGGGGCATATTCATCAGTGAAGGTTACACGCACGTAAAATTTACCGCTGCTGCAGCTGACAGGGGTCACCGAAGTTTGCGCCCCTGCCTTTAAGATAAAACCTAACATCACAATTGTCAAAATCCGCTTCATGTTGTAAAAATTTTAAGTTGAACATTTTTTTATTATTCCCTGGTCCGCCTGCCCCGGTCTTTTGCCCGGCGGTCAGATCCCGAAAAAGCTCTTGATCACGGTGGCCACCACCACCAGGAACACGCAGCTGCCAAACCATGCTGCAGCCACTTTCCCGGTATCCGGGTCGCCTGAATTCCATTTCTGGTAGACCTTCACGGCACCGATCAGTCCCACGATGGCGCCCACAGCATACATAAGGTTGGTACCTGCGGCGAAATAACTCCGCACTTTCGTGTTTGCTTCATTGATACCCGCATTACCATCCTGTGCGGCTGCCCGCACCCGTTGCAGCAGCAGGACCACCAGGCCTGCGGTTTTTAAATAATTTCCTCTTTTCATTGATGTCTGTTTTAATTGCATAAAAAAGCCCACCCCCGCACACACCACATTTCCATCTCAACCGGGGATGGGCTGGTCCACCCTTAACCACGCCACAGTAAGCCGATCGCTGCATCATCCAGGTCAATGCCTGCATTTTCCCTGAAGCAATCTTTTATAAAGCTGTTCACCGTTTCCTGCAGGGAGGGATCGGACAATACCTGGTGAGTTTGCAATGCCTTGCCAAGCGCATAGAATAACTCGGCCCTGTTGGACTCCGGGCCTGCATCCCTGCAGATCGCCAGTATCTCTTCCTGCAAGGGTACTGGAACGGTGTTATATAACGCCTGCGATTGTACGCCTGCATACTTTTGTTTCGCTGGCCTGCCGGGAATAATGGAAAACTTACCCTGCAGCAGGGCCATGATTTCCGACCTGTAAAAGGTCCCCAGTACCACCAGGTAATAGAAGGCCATTGTAACCCCGCAGAGGGTGAAAAATGCCTGCCATGAAACCGTTGAAAGCATAACTCATTTTTTTGTTTGCAGGAACAAAGTAAATGCGCCAAACAGGCCATTTCCCCTCCCAGCCCTCCTAAGAGGCCCCCTAACTGTTTGAGATTCACCGGGAATAAATTTTAAAAAAACCGGCTTACCCCACCTTCTTGCTTTGGTGCAGGAGCCGGATCAGCAGGTCATAAACGGTACGCCTGGTATGTGCCTCTATCTTGTAAAAAGTACCATGCAGGTGTCCGTAGGAGAACTGCTCCTTGTTGGCGGTCGTGAAATGCAAGGAGACAATTTTGAGCAGTTCGGACTGGTTGGTATTGGTAATGAGTTTTTCTTCCTTCAGCAGCCGGAAGAGCAGGGCCAGCTGAGGCACTGATAGGGAAGTATGAATTTTTTGCTGGAGCCCGGGTGCAGTTACAGGCGCCGGCTGTTGCTGTTGCACTTGCACCTGCTGCTGAAAATCGATCTCGGCATGCAGCCACAGAACGAGTTGCTGCTGCAGGGATGCTTGTGCCGGGTGGAGTGCAGCACCCGGAAAGACGGTCTCCTGCCGGATCGTTTGCAACTGTAATTGCAGCACCCGCAATTTTTCGGTTATATCTGTTTCATTGGCTGCGATCCTGCGCATTTCATTTATATAAAAAGCAACCACATCCGGTGCATTGAAATTGATGGAGAGCAGGATTCCCCTTGTGGCAGTGAGGGTGCCGGAACCGGGAACAGCGGCAGCAATGGCAGCCAGCCGCTGGCAGGCAAAGATCGCGTAGCGGATATCACCAAAGCAGAGCGCTTCCGCCTGCAGCCATTCCTGGAAAGGGGCCAGCAACAGGGGGCGCAGTTCCTGGAGTTCCGCTGCATCCAGCAGTCCCTCAAGGCGGTCCTTGTACTGCTTTAAAGTTCGTTTTGCCCTTACTGTTATTACCCGCGGTACTTTCCTGGAGAAATTAAAAAAGGGGGTGTACTGTACTTTCAGGAAGTACAGCAATTCATGCAGCAGCCGGTACAGGGATGCTTCCTCCGTTTTTGCCGCACCGGGGGTGAACAGTCCCTTGTGCTGGTACAGCGTATCCATCATGCGGGTGATGCTGCACTGGTACTGGTCTGTAAGTAAGCGGAGTTGCTGCCTGTCCCGGATACTGAAAAGTTGTTCCATTAGAAGTATCCGGATCCGTTCTTTTTCCTGCCACCAGTCTGTTCCTGTTCCTCTTTTTCGCTCTTCCCGGGCATAACCCTGGCCCGGGGTGGTCAGTGCTGCAACAGCCTGTTCCACGCTCACCATTACATAGTGCATAGCATTGCCGGTTCAAATGATTCAATAGGGCGGAGGGTGAACTCACCGCAAGTTCCGGCCATCCGGTCAGCAAAATTTTAGCGAAAGGAAATTTTGAATTTGCAGCCGCGATGAAAATGGATATATCACTCCGTTTTATAGCCTGTTGCAGGTGGTTCATAATTGCATGGAGGACATTCCTGGATTGCCACTTTCGCAGCGCTGCAGAATGGCCAGCCCCCCGCTTTTTTAAAAATTATTTTTTCGCTGCCTCCCCCGGCTGTACCTGTTAAATATCAAAATCAAAAAGTCATGAATCAACCAGTAATCCCGGCAATGATGGAATCCGGCTGCCTGTATTCCTGTAAAAAAAAGTGCAACAACATCCTGCCTGGGCAGTATGGCAACTATTGCCGGATCCTGCAATAGCTCCATGATGAATTACAAGTAAAAGAATACAGCGGCAGATGCTGGTATTACCAGCACGGCTGGGGGCTGCGGGATGAATGACTTCGCAATATTTTTAATGCAAACGGAACCAGTAACTATATCAGCGCAGGTACCATTTGTTCCCCGGCAGGTTCACACAACACAACCTGGTCTTTAAATGGTAAAACATTTACCGGGAACGGGGAAGTGGCCGCCATAGAAAGCCATGGTTGCCGGACCTTCGTAAAGTGCCGGTCTGGTATTTTACAGCTGCCGGCAAAGTAACAGTAACCTAAATAAACAACAATTGTCCGTTCCATTCACCTGCAGGATCCTGGTGAACGGCCTTTTAATTCAACCATATTTTTTTGCAATGAAAATTAAGATTTACTGGAAATGCATGATGCTGACTGCATGTGTTGTCCTGATGCAATACAATGTTGACGCACTAACCAGGATAGGTGTAAAGGCGGGCAGGTTATATAGCGCAGTAAAAATCATAAGCCGGGATTCGGATTTTGGTGCCATACATAACATGACGGGATACACGCTGTAAATATTTGACAGTCTTCTTCACCGCCTCCGTGTAACGGACAGGAATGGGGTGTTTTATTTTAGCACAACGGTGGCCCTTGATCGCAAAAACACGAACAATATTACCTCTTCTCTCAATCCTGCCGGGGAATCTGGCAGCATCAGCTATAATGACCGGTCCCTGTGCAATACCCCGGTCCGGATCACAGATGTTACCGGCCGGCTGTTGCAGCAGGAATTGGTGAACGCCATGCCATATACGCTGAATTGCAGCAGGCTCCTGGTATATACATTTCACGGACGGAACAACACCCGCATTCATCAAAAAATAAACCGGGCTTTCGTCCCGGCTGCTTTACCGCGTTCACCGGTTACCTACTGGCGGATCACAGGCGGCGAAAATATTTATTGAGCAAAAGGAAGGTTCCTGCCATACTGGTTTACATGTTTCATGGTAGCGACAGGATACAGACAGGTGATAAAAAGGGACACGCAAGTGTACTTTTTTTATAGCGTACCCTTTGCGGTTCCCTGGCTTGGTCACATATTGGCTGAGATAAAGCGCCTCCACAGTCTTAAGTTCCCTTTGCATCGCAGGTATTGCATAAAACACAAGGAAGTACAGCCGCAGGCTGTACTTCCACTGCCGTCTTAACCTCCGGCAGCCTGTGTTATTCTTCATGGTACAAATCTTTATAAAATGGACCCGGCTAAATCCCCGGCCTGTCTTCAACGGTAAACCCGGTTTCCCAGTGCTCAGCTGGCCGCCGGCAGAACGTCCGCCCGGAATTTATACGGATCAGAATTCTATCTTATAACTGATATTCGGAATAGCCACATTGGCATTATACACTTCCACCGTATTCGTGCGGAAGTTATAACGGTGCCCTTTAAAATCCGGCTCGTTGTTGACATTCAGTAATTTGATGGCAATTTCATGGGCGAGTTGTTTCCGGTTGATCCGGTAGGAAGCGGTAAAATGCATATTCAGAACGGAGGGCGCCTGCAGGCTGAAGGCCTTTGTCTCATCATATACGACATCTTTAATGGCATTGGAGGCTGCTGCATTGATGGGGGAATAGCGGTAACCACCCTGCTGCGTAAAGCGCGCGTTTACACTCAGGATATTTTGCTTTCGCCTTCCCATCTTCCATTCTTTTCCACCCAGGACATTGAAAGCATAACCGCGGTTGAACCGGGTATTGCGCCAAACAGCATCTCCGCCCTGGTATTCGCTCTTAAAAACTGACCCGGTGACCAGGTAATAAAAACCTTTTGAAATGTATTTTTCAAACGTAACCTCGAGGCCGTAGTTCCTGCCCTTGCCGGTGCTTTGCATCCTGCTGCCAAAGAACCAGTCTCCCTGCAGGTTCAGGAAAGAAAAAGAACTGTCACGGATGACCGGTGCCGAATAGACCGACTGGTAATAGGGTTCCACTTTCAGGTGCAGTACCGGGCTGATGCTCCAGTCATAACTCAGTACCAGCTGGTGCGATTTGGTAAAGTCAAGATTCCTGTTCACTTCCTTCTGGCCGGTGAGGATATCATTGTTCAGGTAATAGTTCAGTTTCTCGATCCGGCTGTGCAGGCCATAGGCAAGCCCGATGGATTGCCCTGCCCCGATCCTTTGCCGGAAGCCCAGGCGTGGTTCCACGGTATAATGTTTATTCAGCAGGAAATACTGTGCATTGATACCGGCATTCATGGTCAGGCCCCCGGTGATATTCACGGAACTGCTGCTGTATCCCGACAGCAGTGCGCTGGACCCCTTTTGATTGACAATTTCTGTCGGGGGAGTACCGGGAATAAAACTCTTGTTCAAAAAAACATCATAGAACATCCTGGTGACCACGATACCGGTTTTGTTGGTGTGCCTGTTATTAAATTTCTTATTGACAAAAGAGGAAAGGGTAAGGTTCATTTCCTTGAATTCGCCACGGTACAAGGGATCGAACAGGATGGAATTATTCAGTTTGTCCACATCCCAGTTCGTACGGTTGCTGGTCCCGGCCACGGTTGTTTTGATATAGGTCCGGGGGTTGAAAAAGTATTTATGCGCGATACCTGCTACCCCTGTGGTCAGTGTCACATCATTTTTTTCGTTATCGGCCTCATACACCCAATTGCTGGTATCGGTTTTTGCAACAGAGCCCGCACCATCGCGGTAACCCATTCCCCAGAGGGTGAAAGTGCCTGCTTTTTTGGTGGGGAAATTTAGTTTGAAAGAAAGATCCTGGTAACGGATGGTATTGCCGTTTTCCGGCAGCAGCGGCGCCACCAGTGCGAGTGTGGAATACCGGTAGTTGAACAGGTAGGAGGATTTGCCGCCTTTACGGAAGGGGCCCTCGGAAGAAGCATCAATGCCCAGGACACCTGCCTGCACCGTATGCTCATATTTTTGATTATTGCCCTTGCGCATGGACATATCAAACACCCCCGACAGTGCATTACTGTATTCGGCCGGGAAGGCCCCGGTCAGAAAATCAGAATTGGCGAGTACCTGGCTGCTCATCGCCGTGAGGATGCCGCTGCCCACCGTTTCCAGGTCACCAAAATGATTGGGATTGGGGATTTCCACGCCCTCCATTTTCCATTGCAGGTACTTGGGCGCATTCCCCCGGACGATGATCCCGTTCTGGTCAATATTGCCGGTAACGCCCGCAAAAGAGGCCGCAAGTCTCGCTGGGTCATCAAACCCGCCGGCATATCTTTTAGCTTCCTCCACGCTCAGCATCCTTGCGCTTACCGTGGCCATATTGTTGAGGGGAAGTTCCTTGGCGACCCTTGGTTTAACGGTCACTTCGCTTAAAAGGGTGATCCGTTGCTGCAGTGTGATGGAAACAAATGTTTCTTTGGCCGAGTTCACCAGTATATCCGGGCTCAGGACCGGGAAATAGCCCACGGCCGAAGCTTCCAGGTTGTACCGGCCTACCGGGAGTTGCAGTTTAAAATTCCCGGTACTGTCTGTCAGAACTGATACCCGCGGATTTGCATTGGTGACCTGTACCGTGGCGGAAGCAACAGGGGTATTGGATGCATAATCGGTAACGGTGCCGCGAACAGTTTGCAATTGCTGTGCACGGAGCAGGTGTACGGGAATGGATAGAAAGAGAATAAGAATGTATTTCATGAGTTTAAAAAATTTGAAATACAAACTTCAATCTAATCGGGGGCGCGGGAAATACTGATTTATCAGTATCATTAACTGACCAGGCCGAATCTCGAGGCAAAAATGACGGCTTCCATGGAATTGTTGGCACCTAATTTTTCAAGAACCCTTTGCCGGTGGGTATTAACGGTATGTACGCTGATGGCCAGCCTGCCGGAGATCTCCTTACTCAGCATTCCGTTCCTGACCATATTCAAAATTTCGATTTCTCTTTTTGTTAATTCCAGTTGCGGTTTTTGCATTTGCCCGACCGGGATCATGTTGCCGGTCCTGAAATTCAGTAACTGGCTCCTGATGCCACCGGGTGTTTCCTGGTCAGGTGAGATATCAACAAAGCTCAGCATCAGCCATAGCTGCCCGGATCGGTCCAGCTCGAGTATCTGGTGCTGTTCGATCAGCCGCACGTATTTATGCTGGGCATTCAGCATCCTGTACTCGTTGACCAGCTTGTATTCCTTTTTTTCGGTGGGTGAAAAATTATCGAGGAGTTTGACGATGGTTACACCGTTTTCACTCAGCTGCCGCTTGTCTTCCGGGTGAATTTTTTCATCAAAGAATTTTTGGCCCAAACTGTCATAATCAGCCGGATGATAACCCAGTTGCCTGCCATAATTGGAAGAATAAAAAACTACCTGGCGTTTGCTGATATCAAACACACTGATCCCGGAATTGCCAACCTGGGAGAAGATCTGCAGTACGGTGATATGATTTTGCAATACTGCCGGGTCCAGGTCCTCATCCCTGAACCGGTAACGGGACAGGTACCGGAAAAAGATCGCCTCAATACTGCTTTCAATGACTGTTTTCATTATGAAGATGATTGCTGTTCATAGACCGGCGTGCTGGTATCCGTGTACGATACCTGGGATGCTGTCACTGCCAAAATTAAATGTACTGGTTTGCATTTGCTGCCGCTTTACTACGGATGACATGAATTGAATGTTGAATAGCATGCAATGACAGACGGATTACATATTTCATTTCCTGTCAGCCAAAATACAGGCCGCCCTGGTACATTTTCCTGTAAGCCGTCGGGGTAAGTTCCGTAAGCTTTCTAAAAAACCGGGAAAGATTGGCAGGCTCTTTAAAACCCAGGGAATCCGCAATTTCGTTGACAGTATGGTTGGAATACAATAAAGCCGATTTGATCTCGAATCCCAGCCTTTCACGGATCAGTGCGCCTGCATTTATACCAAAAACACTGTTACAGTATTTATTCAATGTTACACGGGTGGTCCGGAGTTTAAGGGCATAATATTCCACGCCATAATCGGCATGCAGTTCCTTTTCCAGCAGGTAACGGAACTGGTGCGCCAGTCCCTGTCCTTTTTCCGCTGCCGGTATATTATGCTGCCGCAGGTAGGCCCTCGCTGCGATATGCAGGAGGTATACCAGCTGCACCTGCAGGAAAGCGTTACTGCCAAAACGCGAAAGGGGAATTTCATCGGTGATCTTTTGCATCCAGGTTTGCAGTTCCTGCCATTCGGTTGCATCAGGTGCTGCATATTGCGTGTGCTGGCTGTAAAAGAACGGGAGATCAAAAAGGAACAGGCTGTTCTTCAAAAAATTACTGACGAATTCTCCGCGAAATAATAAAAAACGGCATTGCAGTGTTTTACGGTTTACATACCATCTCCGTTTGCGGTAAGGTGAAATAAAGAGGATCATACCCGGGGAAAGCAGGATCTTCTTATTGTCCAGCCAGAGCTGCCCCGAACCGTTCTCCCAAAAGATGATCTCATAAAAATCTGTGGCATGTTCCTCCTCCTCGAAAAAATATCCCGGAAAATTGGACGCTTCCCCGGCGTCCACAAGTAATTCCTTCCCGTATTTCCAGTTATTGAATCTAAAAATGCGCATCGTTGACTAATTGTTTTGAATAGTTGTACAATGTTCAGAACAGGGGTTTTGCGGTTGCCTGTGCCGGTGGATGGATGTTGAGTAAACCGGCTACGGTTGGGGCGATCTGCAGCGCGCTCACTTTCTTTAATTTCCGCGCAGGTACCTGTGGCCCCCAGGCATAAAAAATGGATTGTCCCTCCCGGATCTTCGACAGGCATCCATGTACTGCCCTGCCTGTTTCATTCATCGTGCCACCTAACAGGAAATTCCGGGTGCCCGGCTCCTCGTTCCTGAACATCTCCGGGTCAAATGAATTTTTTACAAGCCAGGGTACCGACGGAAGAAATTTTCCTGACAGGGAATACCCGTTCCTGCAACTTACAAACAAATCCCCTGAATAGCGGGCATTAAAAAGTCCTAATTTTTTTTGTCCCGTTGTATCGGTCACCAGTTCAAAAATGGGCTCCCCGCTTTGCGGGTCCTTTAAATTTTTCAGACTGGCCTGCAGCCTTGACAGGTAATTTCCATACTGTCCCGCGCCAATTTTTTCCGGGTTGATATAAATATGGGCGGAATTACCGCTGGTCAGGGCCTGTATTTCCTGTTTGCTGAAGGAGAATCCTTTTTCCTCCAGGTAATTATGCAGGAGCATTACGGAGTGCACGGGTATCATACCATGGTCAGAAAAAATAACAAAGGACGTGCCTGCCGGTGCGGCGTTCATGATATCCATTAAATAACCATCGATCACACGGAACCAGTGCGCCACGAGCTGCTGGTAGCGGGCCGGCCTGTTGCCGTTTTCTGCTGAATAATCCAGTTGTCTTTTATCAGTAAGCGTATACCGGTGTTGTATATCATCCAGGGTGGAGAAATAGCCAAACAGCAGGTCCCAGTCATCTTCTTTCATACCTTCCAGCACCAGTTTTTTTGAATAGGCAGCCAGTCTTGCCACCTGTTCAAACCAGGTATCCTCGGGCACCTGTCCCGAAGTTTCTTTTAAGTTATCCGGTTCGCCGGGCCATAACCCGCAGACTGCCTGCATATGATCCATGAATGATTTCGGGTACCCGTATACTTCAGCAGCAGGGGACAGGTACAATTTGTATTTGCCTTCTTTAGGGGACGCACCAAAAAGCGTTGCAGAAACCGTATAGTGTTTTCCGGATGCTTCAACCGGTAACACCTTCCAGCCCGTTTCCGGTACCGCGGCTGCGTAACCATTGTTCAGCGAGGAATCTGTATCAATGATGATCTCGAAGGAGGGTTTCAGGTTGTTGGCCTCTTCCAGCAGCGTGTCACGGAGGTAAACCCAGGTTGCAGCCTTCTTTCCGGCGCCCAGTGAAATTGCCGGACTCCCGGTACCAGTAAGCAGTCTTGTGTATTGCTTGCCGGCTACCCGGTACTTTTCATTGCTGCTCACCAGGTCAGAAATGGAAGAAGGTCCGGTGAGGGAAGGATACATCAGCATTTTATCCGTCATGCGGCTGCTGTCAGAATAGTCAATGCCCACACCACCCAGCGCGATAACCTTCTTACCCTGTCGCATAGCCGCCCTGAAAATATTTTCTGCATTATAGGGTTGTTTAAAAGCGGTCAGTGCAGGCTCCTCCCATTTTTGGTTCCTGTCCTTAAAAGAATTGCCCACCATTCCTGTTGTGCCGGGCGCGGCACCGGTAAATATGGAAATATGGGATGGACCCGTGGAGGCCACATTCACCGGGTAAACAGTGGTGGCATATGCGCCTTCTTTTTTCATCCTGGCAAAAGCACCATTTGCCGGCAGCACACCGGTGGCTAAAAAATGATCCACCAGGAAATCGGGGGTTCCGTCGAGGGAGATCATGACCACTCTTTTTTTTGCAGGCTTTTGTGAATGGCCGGCCGGTATACAGGTGACCAGGCTGCTGCAGAGAATCAAAAAAATGCGGTGTAACTGAACCGGGAAGTATACTTCCTTAAATGCTGCTTTCCTCATTGATAAAAATTTCAGCAAAAATATAAGGCAGCATTTCTATGACCTGTATCAATAACGAAAGAAACCTGTCAATTTGATAAGGGAAATAAGAACATCCATAATCCCGCTGTACACGAGGCTGCCGGAACTGATCCGGGCAACAACGCGGAAGGCGTGTACCGGGGCACTGATGCAATTCGTAGATGATTAACGGCTATTCATAGACTTTAATTTTTAATTACATCCGGACCGGGCAAACCTTTGCAGGCATTATACTAAGATCCGTATCCCATGTGTATTTAAGTGTTTTGTTTTTTAGCATGTTGGGTTTAGTGCAAGCCTTTTTGCATAATTAAAGGTTTGACGGGTGATGTCCGGGACAGCCGGGCATCACCATTTTAATTTTCAAATACCAGTAAAGGAATTGCAGTAAACTATGGAAAATGCACTGATGACATCCTGTTCGTCTTTGTATGCTGTAATACAAACAGCACTGCCGCCGGATGTACAAGACCAGCTCCTGCTTTTTTGATGAAACTTTATACAGGGTTTGCACCGGGAAGAATGGATGCTGCGACAAGAAGGATCCGGTTCCGGTCTGGCAGAACAATCTTCCGTTGATACTGGAGGTACTTCCGGTCAGCAGCAACATACATAGCGTGCAAATTGAACCCTGTCATTTGCAGCAGCATGCCCGGGCCAGCTGGCATAGTGATTGAAACAGCTACCCCTGTGAGGTTTCTAATTCAAACTTCCAGCAGTTGATTGAGCCAGTCAGGTTTAGGAGCAATGCAATTGCCAGCACAACTATCCCGGTCCATCCAATAATAATTGCAGCATTTGCTTCTTTGTCCCCGGGAAATTTGGCCTTAATCTTCCTGCCAAAAACGATTGCACCCGCCAGGCATAAAATTAGAACAGGCATTAGGGCTGGTATAAATGCCATTAGGATACCGGTAATACCTGGGGTAGGTGTCACGGCTCCATTGGATGTTTGCGCCTTACCTGGAAATGGTGATTTTTTGAGTTTATACTTTAAATGATGCAGCAGGCGCTGTTGCAAAAATCCGTCCCTCTTGCTGTTTTTAGTCACTGGTAAAGACACAGCGCCCTTAATACATAACTGTCCGGCTTCCTCTCTTTTATAAGCAGTATCCTTCGCTCCGGTTTCAGTGCCTGTTAACCCAGGCAGGTTCCTGCCGGTACAGAGAAGCATGACAACCCCGGCTAAGAGGAGCAGGATTATTATGTTGTATTTCATATGCGTGTAATTATTACGGATATGTCTTGCATTTTTATAAAATTCCCTTTGTTGCCTTTTTATTGCTTTGCCGGCAGCCCGAATCCATTATCATGCAGCCAGTCTATACACCAGGAAAACCATTGATCACCCCTGGTAGGATGCTCCATTGCAAATGCATGCCCTCCGTTGGGAAGGATATGCAGCTCTGCATTTACTTTTGCCTGCAGCAGTGCTTCGTAAAAAAGAAGACTGTGTCTTACCGAAACGCGGTCATCATCTCCTGCATGCACCAGGAAAGCAGGCGGAGTCTGTGCGGTCACCTGTTTTTCATTGCTGAAAAAGTTCAGGGAATCTGCAGAAGGGGAAGGCCCCAGCAGCCTGGTAACGGTACCGGGAACCGGTGTTTCTGTAAAACTGATGACAGGATAGGCCAGTATCAAAAAGTCCGGGCGCAGGTTGATATGCTCCCGGTTTTCAATGAGAACGCTGTTGAGGTGCGTGGCTAGGGTCGTTGCAAGGTGCCCGCCTGCAGAGAGCCCGATCAGGCCAATTTTATTGCTGTCCAGGTGGTACTTCAAGGCATGCTTCCGTACATATTGAATGGCCATCTGGGCATCCTGTAAGGGGCCGGTGGTTTTATCCTCCATGATCTCATCACTGGGCAGGCGGTATTTCAATGCAAAGGCGGTAATACCCCTGCTGGTAAAGGCTTTTGCAAAATATTCCCCCTCGTCTACCAGTACCCGGTAGCCGCCTCCTGGAAATATGATAACGGCTGTTCCGTTCGCGCTGCCTTCTTTGGGTAAATACTCCGTTAAAGTAGGGAAACTGATATTGCTGAAGTATCCCCTGGCCGTATCATTGGTTTCGGTATAATATGCAGGCGTTTTTTTAGCATGGGGAATGGCGCCGGCGTATAGCGGGATAACCCTCCCCTGTGCAAAGGGACGCAAATGGAAAATGGAAAAGATCAGTACACATGCAATCAAAAGTTCTTTTTTCATGTTTCAGTTTATTTAAACAGACTTAATATTTATTACCGCAGGATCTCAGTCACTGACCACCGGAACGGATAATACACTCTGGTATCCGGGTTCACTGTAAATTTTTATATGGGCAGTATGAGCATCTTTTGCCGTCTCAGTTCCGATGACTCCCCCGCTGCAATAGTTTTTCTGAATATAAATGGAGTTGGGGGAGGTGAGCAGCAGTTGCAACCGGCTCCCCTTTTCTATCACCCTTGATATAAAAGGGAATTGAGTAAAATCAAACAGGTGGATGGTTCCTGGTTGCAGCAGTGTTGCCGTTTCCGGGTCATTCCTGTAACGGGCCCGTACGGTCTGGGTGGTCAATAATACACCGGAGCCATCCTTCCTTATTTCATAGACACTGGCATTGATATCGACATCCTTTACATCTGTTTCGATATAGACCTTCAGTTCAAAAGAGCCGGTAACTTCCTTATCCGTTTCAAAAGGCGCCGAACGGTAAAGGACCCCTGCATTTCCCAGTTGTTCAGCAAGGCGCAGATCAGTGAGGTAGTTGTCCGCGATACCGGTCATACCAATTTCCAGCATGCCATAACTTTTATCCAGTGGGTCATACAGGTATGCAGCTGGTAAATTGTTTTTTGGCAAATTGGCCTGCAATAACCCGGGTCTTGCTGCCTTCCCTAAATTGCTGCCACCTGCCAGGTATAAGTGTTGCATGGAACTTCCGGTTGCAGCAAGGGAAGGAGCGTACTTCCAGGTGTTTTTATTGGAAACAAAATAGGTTACCTTGTTTTTCAGGAAGGGTGGGGCGGGCTTGTCTTTCAGGATAGGGTCATACCATTCCAGGTGAAGTGTATTCATGTCCAGCAGGGAAGCATCCCCGAATACAAGTCCTCCCACTTCATTGCGGGGTGTGCGGGTGCCGGCATGGTCCCAGGGCCCGATCACGAGGTAATGCCCCGCCCTTGCCCCTGGTCCGGCATACTGCATGAACTCCTTGTAATAACTCAGTGCCCCGGCCTGGTCATCATCATACTGACCTGTGATAGTCAGGATGGGTATATCAATTTGTGCATACTGGTCAGGAGAGGGTGACATCCGCCTGTAGTACGCGTCATAGGATGGGTGTGCAAGCCATTCCTGGAATACAGCGCTGTGATTGCCCGCGATGGAATCCAGCCGGTTGAATGGGGCATCATCGCGGAAACGTTCGGCAAATTTTGCGGTCCAGTATTCAGTATCGTTAAACAGCTGGTCATTATTCGTTTTACCGCTGGTGTTAGTGAGCCATTGTATTACATAGGGGGAACTGATATTCTGCTGGATGGGAAAATCGATGCCCGGTCTTACAGCCGCGGCCGGTACAATAGTTCTCAGGTGCGGTGGCCGTTCCTTTGCGGCAGCCCATTGGTTATAGCCGCTGTAGGAACCGCCCCACATGGCGACTTTTCCGTTAGAATATGGCTGGGCAGCCAGCCACTCCACCGCGTCAAATCCGTCTCTTGCCTCCTGCATAAATGGATCGAACGTTCCCCCGCTGCTGCCCCGTCCCCTGGAATCTGTTATCGCGTACACGTAACCGTGTTTGGCAAAAAAGACACCTCGCTGGTGGTAATTGTCGCTGATATACGGGGTAAGCTGCAGGATAACCGGGATCGCACCGGTTTGCAGGTGCGGTTTATAAATGGTGGCGTTGAGCAGGACACTGTCGCGCATAGGGATTTTGATACCGGTTAAAATATCGATGTCCTGGGCACCTGCTGAGGGTACCTGCGAGGATAAAATGATGAAAATTGCGAAAAAATGTTTCAATTGGTTCCTGCTGTTTTCCGGCTAACACCAGGTTTTCAATTTTCCGGGTGCCGGCATGAAAAATCTATGAACGGCCTGTTTTTATCTACCGCTGACTGCCTGGAAAGAGAGAACCCTTTTTGCGGGGTACACAGGTTTGAAAAATTTCGTTGTAATTCCCCGGCACCTCCGGTATACCTTTAGAGTGAATAAATAGCGGACCACGCGGTATTTTTTCTGACCCATCTGCTTAAAGGGTAAAAGGTCTGTTGTTCACCCCCCTGCATTTTTATTAATACAAAAATAATTACCGGGAAAGGCGCTCTTCTATCAAATTCGAAAGATTTCAATCAATTTGATAAGAGGCTGGACCAGGAGGCAAATACTGCATGGAATTTCAGGAGTAAATTCAGGATGCTTCTTTTCCTGAAAATAGCAGTTCCCCTCAGCAAGTAGGCTTTTGCAAAAATTCATTTGTAGAATCCCTCATTTCATAGATGGATTCCGGCGATCGGTAGTTTTATTGATTCCTGCCTTATAATTCAGCCTGCCTTCCGGTGTTTTCATTTTAAAAGACCGGCACCATCCCTGCAAAAGCCTGGTGATGGGAAGGGATGGATAGCGGAGCCTGCCGGTAAATCTTAATCTAAAAAGGTCTTTTAAATGCCATTAAAATTCATCTTGCTTATTGTATTGGCCGCGAATTACTGCAAGGCTGTTGCCCAGGACTTAAAGGTGTTTGACCTGAAATTGAATGATTCATTCAAAATTCCCGAATGCCCCTGCAAAGTGCAGGAAACTGCATCCAAAAACGGGATCAGTGTGAAAAAAAACAGGTGACGTGGATTACTCGGAAAGAAGCCCGACCTCTCCAAAATGTATGTGTATTAAAGAGCAATGAAAATTAGCACGATACCGGGTTCCTGATTTAAGGCTGATCTCAATACAGACCGGCTCAAAAGCAGGCAGGTGCCTGTATGGCATTCCTGAAAAGGGAAATCCCGGACCAGCCTGGAAAATTAAAGCTGGCACAAGCGGGATTACGGCCACTGTATTCACAAACGATTCGCCGCTTCCGATTTGATCCTCCCCAGTTCACCGGCAAACGGGTTTCATTTGCCGGTTCCGGTTGATGAAGTTCCTCCGCAGATTTTACAAAGGCAAAATTCATTGTCCCTGTCTCGGGGTTGTCCAGGTACGGTTTAATGTCCCTTAAGCTGTTGGTATGTTCATCTGAGCGGTGTATTTTGAGTATTGCCACAGGTACAACAGTTAATGATTCTGTATGATCCTGGTTATTCCTCTCCATAGAATCTGTTATTTATTTTCGAATTTCTCCCAGCCATATCATTTGGCAGTCCGGTATAAGTCATCATACTTGGATGATCCGTTGCCACTTTGCGCTCTTCATCTGTAAAAGGGAAAACGTAATTCGTTGTGGAAGGTTGGAAAACCCTGTGGGTTGTACTGCTTTCTCCTAATGGGACATGCTGCATGAAATTAGTGTCAGTACCTGCTCCGCTGCTCTGTGGATTTAATGTATAACCTTCAGGTGTGCGCCCTCCCATGGAAGGGACAGTATTTTCATAAATGGGTGTCTTGTAATTGGTATCTCCCAGGTAGCCTGTGACAATGACCGGGCTTGCCTCCTTTGCTGCCTTCGTTGCATACTTTTCAAAAGCTGCGTGGGTGGCTTCGATTTCTCGCGGACCCTTTATGAACTCATTAGGAATATGTACCACGAGCGATCTGTATTTTTTACCATCAACTGTCTGGAAATTAATACCTACAGCCTTTATGCTTCCGTTGCCCCGCTCCACTGTTTCATTGCTTATACTATAAACATCCCTCATGTCGTCTCTTATATAGACGCTCATGCTTTGTTTATTATCATATGATCCCCCTTTAGTCTTCCCCTGTACATAATCGGTCCTGGTATACCCAAGATCAATATTTTCACTGGCAACATTCGCCCGGAGGGTAATGGTATCCTCCTCCTCCCTGCCTTCAATAATAACGATGACATGGGGAATCATTTTATCACTGAACAAGGCATTGACCTGGTCATTGAAGCTGCCCTCCTCAGTCCGGTTTTGCCTGCTGAGAAAGGTTTCCGCATCCTCCGGGCTGACATTATTCCTGGATAACCTGGTTACCTGGTTGGAGGAATCATCAAGCATTTTGTCTTTCCATTTTCTGCCAAAATTCAAGGCGGCCTCCCTTGAGTATACCCCGACAATGCTGACATCTTTTACGTCTTTACTGGCCAGTTTATCGTCCCCGGGTTTTGCACTGTTCCTGTAAGCATTTGGCCTTTTGTCGTTTAAATTACTGGAACTGTTTGACCTCACGAGGTCACGCTGGCTTGCGGACCTGCGTAATTCTTTGCCGTCCTCCCTGGTTCTTTTTTTACCCAGACACATTTGTCAATTCTTTTTAATTCGGTGTAATAATCCTGCGATGCAATTCCTATCCTTCGACAGCAAGTGCTGACAGGAAGTATTCCGATGCAACGTTCGCATCCTGCGGTAAAACTGTTATGGTGATCTCGTTCCATCCAAGTACCAGGTAATCGTGAAAATTGGCTGACTTTAGGTCAAAATTCCGAAGATCCATCTGGCTGAGGTTATTATAAGAGCCCTGCCCCTCCGGATCGGTTACATTGATCACGGTTTTATTACCATTGATGAGGCAGGTTAAAATTACATTTCCACTGTTTGGACCGGTCCAGTGCTTCAGAATTAAAGCATACTGGGTACGCAGATCTGCTATTTTTAACGCTACATTGAACGTTGCGCCGGGTCCGGAATACCCCTTCTGAAAAACGGCTGACATGGCGGGTCCGAAGCCCTTACCTGTTACCAGTAAGTCATTACCCCTCGATCTTATTTTGAAAGCTGATGTGACTGTGGGTGGGATATCAAATAGGTTACTTTGAAAGCTGATGCCTGTTCCGTTTCGCTGACCCTCCAGCAGGGGGACAAGCGCATATTGCCCCATGTCGGTTGGTGAAGGCTGGATAAAGTTATTCGAGCCAGGCTGGCTTCCAACAGTTGCAATAAGTTGCCCCTGGCCGTCAGCATTGGTTATCATGCTGTGACTGGCATAGGTAACAATTACATTATGCTGAAACTGCACTGTTTCGATACTGGTTAATGGTTCAGGGAATGTGATATGCCATTCTGCCGCCATCGTAAAATCAACGCCAAAAAGCGCAAGGTCACTGGGGGGCAACAGGATATTCTTATAATCACCGGGTTTTCCGGAAGTGTAAAGGAGGCGGGCCACAGCATCATCTGGTAAAAGCACACTCGAACTGGTGCCGGATTCACTGTAATCAAAAATATTCCAGGGAAACGTTTGCCCCCAGTTCCATTGAACAAATTCTCCAAAATAGCCTGGAACTGAACCATCAAAATTAAGTATGTTGGAATAGGCCGACCAGTCCTTGACACTCATTTCCGCACCGGCTGATGACTGGTTGTCCCTTGCGCTGGCATTTCCCACACTTGTTCCTTGCGACTGGCTGTTTTCCCAGGTATGGGAATAATCCAGGGAAATTGTGGCAACCGGGCCATCTCCAAACCAGCCTCCCGTCACATTGATACCAAATGTATTCACATTGGACGAACTCGAGCCAGAAGAGGTCTGGTTGGACTGAGACACGGAATTTCCAGTGGAAACATTATTGCTTTGTTCAATTGTCGCATTGATTGTTTTTGGAAATATCCGTTTCAGGGAAATGACCGCGTTTGGGTCACTGATCTGCTGGATACCGGAATTAACACAGATCATGATAGGGTAATTAATAAATCCCTGCGATTGATAATTGCCGTTTGCCTGCCATCCGGATCCTTTTAGCAGTATCCGGTGTTTTACTGTCACAGAATAAGTATTGGAATCTGTCAGGTTTTTGGTATTTGGTAATTTCAAATACCTGATGGTGATGATATCCAAACCAATAATAACACCTGTGTTATCCTTGATGTCCTCCACCACTTCGTAAGTAAAAAAATCATGAATCATAGCGATTAAATTTGATGGTTTGTTAATTTATTCCCTTTCATAAATATGGATGTTGGGTGCAGGCCTTGATTTACCTGCAGTCCCGTTCTCCCCATTTAGGCCATCGACCCCACCCGTTGGGATAGTGTTGATGTTATTATTTTCATACAGATCGCCGTTTTCACCAGCGGCACCAGCCTTTCCGCCCGCCCCCCCGGTGCCACCTTTACCGCCTGTTGATGCAAAAGTCTCCGGCTGGAAAACCCTGGAATTGGAAAAGGGAACGGAAACAAAAACATCGCAGGCCATGCCGCCACTGCCTCCTTTTCCGCCCTTTCCCCCATTACCTCCGTTTCCTCCTGTACCACCAGGAAATCCGTTAACAATCCCAAATGCAGTAATTGCACCTGACGCTCCTCTACCGCCATTGCCGCCGTCTCCGCCAGCTCCGCCATTTCCTCCGGCAAAACCTGGACCTGCCCCGGCCATTATTTTGATACTGTTTTTTTGGAATCCGGTTAAATGGCCAAAACGAAGATCAGACAGCAGTAGCATGGCTCCATTAGGTCCCGCGTTTCCATCAGCACCGGTTCCGCCATTGGTTCCCGGCATACCTTTATTTAAATCGTTCCCTGCAGCCAGGCGCAGGCCCAGTGGTGTTGACTCTCGAAGCAGGGGCTCACCATCTTCGCCTGGTTCTCCATTACAGGGAACCATTTTTTTGTGAGGCTGATGGGAGAGGATACTATGCTGTGGGGCAGTGGAACCACTTATCGAGATGACAGCCTGTTTTCCATCGGGGATATTGCTCACTGCTTCCAGGCAATCAAGGATTAGAACATTGCCATTTACCACCAGTTTGCTGTTAGCGGAAAGGATGAGTTTATTTATGACCAGGTGTAAATAAATTTCGCTATGGCCTGTACTCCAGGGAAATTCTGTTGGGCTGGCACTGAGATCAAGGGTCTCGTTTGCGGCAATAAACAAGGTATCAGCAGTAATTACTTTTACTGGTATGGGGAAATGACGTTCATGGGAGGCGCGGTCCATTTCGGGAAAGACCCCATTGCCAAAAACATAGGCTTCCGCCCTGTCATGCTCTCCGAGTCCAAGCCGGGATCTGGGGGATACCAGGACTTTGTTAAAGTATCTTTCTCCCCGCCAGTTCCTTTCATCATCCGAAATGAAACCGAAAAGTGCTTTTGCAGCCTGGAAAGAGGGAACCCTCAGGTATTGAGTGATAAACCTGTTCTGGGAAATGGCAGGGTCCGGGCGACCGGTACCTGCTGGAATTTCAATATGCATGCGGTGCTTTATTTAAGGTCACGAAGGATTGGTGATGCGGATAGGCATTTGAGGAATACCCCCCGGGTTGCCTGTATTTCCAATGTTGCCCTGGGCCCCGGGTCCATCCTGTTTACCTGCAGCTCCGTTATTTCCGCCGCAAATAGATCCGCTGCCACCGCTTCCGCAAACCCCTCCCGTACCACCATTTCCACCATAGCCTGGTTGTCCGCCGTTTCCACTGAGCGCGTTAGCCGAAAGGTTATTCCGGTCAGCAGTAGTGTTTACAATGATCGTCATCGCATTATTGGCAATGCTGCCGTTTCCTCCATTTCCACCAGCGCCACCCTGGCCTCCTTTTCCACCAGCACCACCAGTACCTCCGTTATAGCCACCACAGCCTGTTGTGTGTGCATTTCCTCCGTTACCGCCGCTTCCACCGGTGCCGCCGGTGCCGCCATTACCCCCATTTCCTCCGGAGCCGCCCTGGGTGATAACAGTAAGAAGGTCGCTGCCTCCAAGTACAATGGTCCCCAGGCTCAGGTTGGCTACGGGTGTGATACCTCCATTGGATCCAGTGCCACCTGGATTGCCGGTTCCGCCCGGTCCTCCATCAGATCCGTTGCCGGCATTGCTGCCAGTACTGTCACTGCCTGCGGGACCCGGTGTACCGGTTGTGCCACTTTTACCATTGGTACCACTTGCTCCCGTAGTACCACATACCATTACCTGGTAGTTTTTTGAGGGGCTGGGGTTTACCAGTGTGGTGGTGCCCGCAACCACGCTCAGTTGCACGTAGGAGGTGATGCTCCCACCGTCAAACCGGAGCTCATTGCATTTAAAGATCTTGGGCATCTTTGAATAGACATGGTCCTGGTTGACAGTAATGGTTTCCTGGTTGATATATTCAGCATAAAAGGGAAGATAATCCTCGACTTTGTGCAATCCCGTGATAGCGCTGTTTAAATTGGCAAGCCCATCATTTCCCAGGTAGGAGATACAATCATCCAGGGTTTTGATATGTACGATTTTTCCATCCGGGTGCTCTGCGGCAAATGTGTTTTCTTGTTTCATATTCTTTATTTTTTCTTACTCTTAAGGCTTTTCAGTTTTCGCCTCCTGTTGAATTGACTGAACAGGATCAGTGCTTGCAAATACATTTTAGTTGCATTGTCATATTGGGAGGTCAGCCCGGTCAGACTGTTAATGAGATTTCTTTCCATGCCGCAAACAGGAGGGTTTCGCAATGGGGTTACATGCGATAACCATAAGGTTGCTGGCAGGGCGGTTAAAAACTGGGTAGTCCAAGGGAGATCAAAAGCCTTTACTGAAAAGAATGCATTCAGTGACCAGGGAAGGTCTGGATGAAAGGAGCAATCAAAATATCCTGCATTTACTTGTAAATACAGGTTGCTGGCAGGCCCAGGCTGAAAATCCTTGTTTTCCTGCCCTGGGCAACCGTAAGCTTATTGCCTGATCCCTATTCTTCCGGCGTCTGATATAGTCCGGTTATTGTAGATTTTTCAAATGCTGTGAGTCCGGATGTAACGGACATGCTATAATTGAACTGCGTTAAAATAAAATGAATTGCTTCAATAAAAGGCCCGGTAATTTTTTTGTATGATGTGTTGGAAAGGAAGGGATGGAATGTATTGTATTGATACAATTTGTACCTGTCCGGATCACATATGTTACTGGCATCATACTGGCAAAGGTTTAATAGTGGGCAATTACCGGGAAGTAATTGAATGGTCATTTTCTATTGTGGTTGGGACAAGCCAGGCTGTTTAAATAGGTGCAGGGATTTTAAAGAAACACAATATTTTCCATATGTCAAAATTTTAATTTGTGCAGCGCATAAACGGGATCGTGTTGCGCGGCTGTTGGATCTTCATTTTTCTTTTTACATTTTCGGAGGTATTTTTCAGCCGGGGCCTGGACAGTGCTTCATGGATTCGAAAGCCGGAAAAATAAAGTACCGCCCCGGAACAGGGCAGCGCTAACAGAAAGATTTAAGGTGCGGGTGGTTATTTTCATTATCCAGGATGATTGATTTAACCATTGGCAAATTCCTGATCTGCCAATAGTCAGTTATATTTTTTTGAATAATGTTCAATATAGAATTTGTCAGTTAAATATTTCTTGCGCCAGTTTTTTTTCAGTTTATCTAACAGTAGGCCTTCGGCAAAGCCAATGGAATAAAAGCAAACCCTTTTTGTTTCAGCCAAATTCTTTGTAAGAAGGTTTTCAGTTTCCGCCTGGTACATCTTTGATTTAAGTGCCGGAAAAGAGATGAAGTCAGGCAATGCCTGCATTTCCACTGTAGGCTGGTATATAGCAAGTGCTTCCAGAAATTTATATTCAGTATACCTGGCTAACCCTTCCTGCCAGATTTGAAAAGAAAAGTAACGGTAAGCAGCTTCAGGCAATAATGTTTTTAATTTCTTTCTTTCCGTTAAGTACTCTATGAGATTTGATTTATACGCTTTGCTGCTGATGCCAGCTATTGTTTTATACAGCGCCCTGGTAAATTTTTCGTATTGCCTTATAATGGGAAAACTGTCATACGGAAATGAATAGTTCAGCATCCACATTCCGGTCTGGTCGCCATTGGAGAGGTCAAGGGCATTTACGCTTTTGAAATAGTCAGGATAAGCATTTTGATATTGATGAAAATGCTCATGGAGTAAGGTAATGACCCACTCAGTTGAATTTTTGCGGGTGTTTTCTGGTGTGCCGACCACGATACAACTCAGTCCGTTTACAGCGGGAAAGGTTGCAAGGAAATGTTTGTTGAATTGAGTCTTGCGATAATAGATAGCAGTTTGCAGCATTTCGTCCTGACCCAGTAATATAAAATCAGGAGAGGGGTTGGGGTGATTGATCAGGAACTCCGTACTATCGGTTACGAGAATTATTGCAAAGGGTACCTTGTTGAAGCCTTTGAATAATTGGTCGCTATACGCTGCAGAAATGCGCAGCGCTTCTTTTATACGGACCTTGTCTGCATACCGCATTTCAGGCCGTTGTTGTCCGAATGAATAGTGACAGATCAGGAACATCAAAAGGGAGAATATGGCTTTCATAATACTTTCTTACAAATCTACGAATAAATTCGTATATTTTGTCTTTTTTAATATCTCTTGATATTTCTGCAGAAGCGCCAACTCCGGAAGCAGCCTTGCAGTTGCGTTGCACACAGTGTGCAGACCCTTACATGCCGTTTGTTATAAGATGGAATGCGATTTTGTTGACCAAACAATCTCAGGCACCGGCCTGGTCCAGGCTTGGATGCAAGCTCTTGGTTTTTTTAATGGAACCGGGAACGAAATCTGCAAAATACCGTTTTCGGATGATCATTTTCCATAAAAACAGTATAAAAATGCTGTTACTACTGATAGGTAATGTGATAACAGACGGTTGTTTTTAAAATTTCGTCCTGCCTTTGTAGTTAGGGGTGAGGGAGATGGACCGGGAGCTCCGTCCTGTCATTCTAAAATTACTGCAAAAGGTGACGGACAAAGCATTGGAATATTCAATCGTCATGCTGCATTGAATTGGCATCGGTTCTTTGATACTGATTTTGCCGGCATAGCTGGAGCTGGGTTGTGGTTGACAGAAGAGTGGAGGTAAACCGGTATGGTAAAAAAGCAAAATTTTACTTTCAGGAAACTTACTCAAAAAAAATGCAAGAACTGCAAAATATAGCTGGCTGCATAACTTGTAAACCAGGTAAGTATAAGTTGTAAGCTTAAAAATTTGGTACTGCAAATCGCAATGATTGGTGACAATTGTGGGATAGCAATTGAACCTTACCGGTATTCCTGGCTCACAAAAGCCTCCGGGAATGCATAAACAAGGCTATAAAAAAATATGCAGATCTGTGATTTTAATGAAGACCCGGCGAATAATTATATAAAAGCAATCAATTTATGACTACTAAGACAAAAAGAGCTGCACTCGCACTCCTGTTAATCACCGGGATGACCAGTATTCAGCAACTGCATTCCCAAAGTATCCTGAAAGATTACTATAACGGGGATTCGGTAAAAATGCTGAATGATGCACGCGGCCTCTTAAATAATCCAGACCCGGTATTCAGCGCTTCACCATCAAATCCGGTGACAGACGGGGATGCGGAACAACAGCAGTTTTTACAAACGCATAAGATCCCAAAAGTAAGTTTTGAAATGAGGGATGGTAAAAAACTCAATGCTTACAGGTTTGCTGCAATGTCTGATAACATCATTCTCTTTATACATGGGGTGAAAAGTGATGCTTCAAAATACCTTAAAACTGCCTGGCTTTTGCAAAAGGCTACTGGCAGTACAGTGTATGCACTGGACCTGAGGGGGCATGGTTTATCAGGCGGTCATCCGGGGGATGTGGACCACATGAACCAGTATACGGATGATATTGCAGACATTATCGGTAAATTGAAAAAAGAGAAACCCATGGCAAAACTGGTTTTGGCCGGTCACTCGATGGGGGGTGGGATCGTATTGATATACATTGCCGGAAAATACCAGCAGCAGGCAGATGGATATATTCTGATGGCACCGTTGCTGGGACATAATTCACCGGCTGTGAGGCAGGGTAACCCGGCTGCAACAGGAGCAACAGAACCTTTGATGCAATTGAATTTCCAGCGGATCATTGGGTTAAAAATGCTGAATGAACTGGGCGACCATCAGCATGACAGCCTGCCGGTTATGTTTTTCAATATACCGGCAGGGAGTGTACCGGGCAGGTATACTTACCGGGCAAATATGAGTATGGCACCGGATAATTTTACAGAGGGACTGGTGCTCGCCAACAAGCCCCTGCTGGTGATAGTTGGCTCGGAGGATGAAGTGTTTGACGCCGCCATGCAGAAGAAAGCAGTGCTGGATAACTCCAAAGGAGAAGTAGTGGTGGTGAATGGTGCCCTTCATGACAATGTATGTTTGAAAAATGAGTCCTTTGATGCAATTAAAAAATGGAGCAGCAAAATAAAATAGGAATGACCCCTGCGGATACAACGGCTTTTTTCAATGACCTGGTAAAAAAGCATAAAGGCATATTTTTCAAAATTGCACGGGTGTACTGTGCCAATGAAACTGACAGGCAGGATATTATCCAGGAAATGCTCTACCAGGTCTGGCGTTCACTGCCACTGTATAATTCAGACTACTCCATTACAACCTGGTTGTACCGTGTCTGTCTGAATACAGCAATATCCTATTACAGGAAGGATGTTAAAAGAGCAGGCCTGGTTGCACCACTGGATGATACAGTCGTTGAGATAGGCGATACTGCAGGAAATGACAGGGAAAATCAGCTAAACAGGCTGGAACAGTTTATAGCTGAATTGCGGGAATTTGATAAGGCGCTGATGATCCTGTACCTCGAAGACAAAAGTCAACAGGAAATTGCCGAAACACTGGGTATAACAGTAACGAATGTTTCTACTAAAGTGGGCCGGATAAAAGAAGCCTTACGAAAACGTTTTTCACAAATTAATTCTTAACAATGAACGAGCTTGAAATTAAAAATCTTTGGCAGTTAAAAACTGAACAACTGGAAAAAAAATTTGCAATTACGGAGCAATATATTGCAGATGCAACAAAGGTGAGGGCAAAAGGTATTATCACATCGATGCAGCCGGTAAAGATCTTCACGGTAATCATCGGGATACTCTGGGTGCTGTTTGTGGATACTGTTTTAGTGGTGGCATGGAATGAAGCAAATCCTTTTTTCCTTTTTTCTGCAATGATCCAGGTCATCACCATCAAGCTGGCAATTGGCATGTATTTATACCAGTTAGTATTGATCAGCCAGGTGGACATTACTGAGCCAGTCCTGGCCAGCCAGCAACGCCTTGCAAAACTAAAAATTTCCACGCTTTGGAGTACAAGGATACTCGTGCTCCAGCTGCCAACCTGGACCACATTCTATCTCAGGACTGGAATGTTTTCCATGGGCAATATTCCGGTACTCTTTATCCAGGTGGCCATCACAATGTTATTTACCTGGTTTGCAATATGGCTCTTTGTCAATATTCGCTTTGAAAACAGGGATAAAAAATGGTTCAGGTTGCTTTTTAGCGGAAAATCCTGGACGCCCATTATGAAATCAATGGACTTGTTAAAACAAATCGGAGAGTTTCAAAAATAGGTGGTATCCATGGTCTCAAAAATTAGATGATGCAATGAAGTTGGTAAGCAATGATGTGCAGCAGTCAGTTTTTCTGCAAGTACCACTTCTAAATGAAACGTTGTTCTCGCGAACCCTTTCAGTTCCATATCCCGTTCATCTCCGTTAGTATCACCGGCCGGTCATCTGTAACCACAATGGTATGTTCATGCTGCGCCATGAATCCCCCCTTATTGCCCACCATCGTCCATCCGTCGCTCAATGTTTCCGCATAGGTGGAGGTAGTGGAAATGAAAGTTTCGATGGCAACTACAGCATTTTTCCGGAACCTGGTTATGTTATACGGGTCCTTAAAGTTTGCAATTTCTGAAGGGGCCTCATGCAGGCTTCGCCCGATACCATGACCCGTAAGATTTTTAATAACCTTGAAGCCATATTTTTTCGCGGTGGTTTCTATTAATTGGCCGATGGCTGAAATACGGACACCACCTTTAATATTTTCGATAGCCTTAAATAATATATCTTTTGAAGCATCCACCAGCTCCTGGTGCCCGCGCAGGTCCTTGCCCAGTACAAATGAACTGCCATTGTCTGACCAGAACCCATTCAGTTCAGCCGATACATCAATATTCACCAGGTCGCCTTCCTGTAATATTTTATTGGCAGACGGGATCCCATGGCAAAATTCATTGTTCACGCTGATGCAGGTACAACCGGGGAAACCATAAGTTAAAAGCGGTGCCGATGCTGCACCAAAACCAGCAAGGATCGATGCGCCATAATCATCCAGTTCTTTGGTGGTCATGCCAGGTTTGGCATATTTCCGCATTTCCTTCAGTGTGATGGCAACAGCTTCGCTGGCTCTTTGCATACCATTTAGTTCTGCTTCTTTTGTTATTGACATATCTGCGTATTAAAAAGACGGATGAACGTTACCCTGCTCTTTGTGAAAGGTCAAGTTACCAAAATATAATGGATTATATTCCGGGTGTGGTGCTGTCCCGGGCAGGGACAGGGGCCCCGGTCAAAAGGGCTGCGCCCGCAATAAAAGGAAGCGCGGTTTGATTGTCAGCGACCCTGGCAGCCTCCGGTCAAATGCTCCCGAAAAGTTTTGCAAACTTTGGATCAAAACCTTTGATTTTATCCCGGTATGCGGATGGGGCGGATATATGCCCTCCCCGCTGCGAGAGTTCTTACTGCAGGATTTCCGGTGATACCAGAACATAGTCGTATTTTTCAATGATCTTATAGGTATCCGGTGTAAGGGAATGATCGTATTTCATTTTAAGCCTTAAACTTCTTATGTCGGCCAGGACCCATTTTTCTTTGTCGTACAGCTTTAAAAAAACCTTGGGATAATCGCTTTCAGTTTGTTCAAGATCATCCGTGATCACGCCTTTATCCGCCGTATACCGCACCATCATGCAGACATTGACAAACTTTGTCTGGTTTCTTTGCGACAACTCGTATACAGCGTTTCCAATATCATAAATATTCGTTTGTAAATTCAATCCTTTTGCCAAATGGTTACTGCCCATCTTGAAAAATATTTTTTCATCCCTGCTGCGCTGCGCATTGTAGTAATGGTAAAAATTTGATTTCATCAGGTCTGCCCGTTTTTGATTGTCGCTGTAATAGTAGATGTCTTTTGAAACCTTTATGTCATCGAGAAGCTTTTTATAATTTGACTGTTTTACCACTTTCTTCAAACTGTCCAGCAGGATGGTTTCAGGGTTCCACCATTTTGCTTTTAGACTGTCATAAAGGGGCTGATATTTTACTTTGAACTTTTTTGTCTGCCCCATATATATTTTATCCAGGTCATAGGGGAATGTCATCTGGAATTCCTGGTCAATACCCCAAATTGAATAGCCTGATTCCCTGGCTGCTAAAAGCATATTAATATCTTCCCTGGTTTCAAAAAAAGGGAAGGTGGTAAAGTTTGGCCGTTCTTTTGCAATTTTTAAAAAGCTGTCCTGCGGGTTTTCTGTGCCGGCTATCCGGGATAACTCAGCGGCAACGAACGGGCTGGTTTCCACACACCAGGTTTTAAAACCCCTTTTTGAAGCACTTTTTAAAGCAAAGCTGGTTAATTGCGAAAGCAAAGCCGAATTATGGTATTCTCCCCAGGCAACAAATTGATTTTCGCTGAAAAGGTTTTCTAAAACCTCCCAGCCTTTGCCAATTGGCTGCTGCCCGCTGAATGTAAAGTAAGAAGTGTTTTCAAGAAGACATTTCGAGAGTTTTTCTTCGTCGGTGGCTTTCCTTTTCGTTTGTCCATAGCCAGGGCTGCATGCAAGGATTGCAAGGGTTACTAGAATTTTAGTCATGTTTTGGTATTAGTGGTGGATGGAATGGCCTGTAAACCCGGCTGCTGCCGGCGGCTGAGGGCAGGTGCGGGATTTCATAACTATCCGAAGGTACTGCCCCTGCTGTTTTGGTAAAATTATCAAATAATACCCAAACGGGCAGCGTCCTCCCGAAATGCAGCTGAGAACCATGGTACTGCGGATGCCGTTGTTCCTTCAGCCCCGCGGGGGTAAAACCGTATGTTAGGCGCTGCCAATTTTACTGTTGCGTAGTAAAATTTTTGGAAGCTGTCAAAATTGTTGGAAACAAATGTGCTCTTAATAAATCTGATTGCTCGCCATAAAACTTAATATTTCCAGCTAATCTGTCTATGCTATGATCGGCCTGAGCATCTTGCAAATCGAAATGTATATTCCAAATTCTATGAAGTAATTCATTCAACCATTTATAAGCATTAACTTTTTCGTTGTCAGTTTGGGAGTCGTCTGACCATATTCCACGACCTGCAATTGTGAAAGTAAAAAGCAATATTTCATGGAATTTTGTTTTTTCTGCTATTGAAAGTTGACTGAGTTCAGCGAATATTCTTTGTAAGTGAGACTCTTTTGCATCCATTTTTTTGAATTCTTAATATTTCTGTAAACTGAGGATTTATTTTTAAAAGGGGATAAACATTCATGTCTGTCGAAGGTTGCGCCTGACGGGCAGGTATTGCCGATGAGGGGGAATTTTTTATTCGTCGGGCCCGAACCGCAGTACAACAGAATTAACGCTGCTGATTGTTTCAATGTCTGGCCCCACCATTGGCAATACCAATGTTAGCAGTAGTCTTTCCTTCTGTCAATCTTAACGCTTTTGCATATCCACAAGACCTGTCAATTTAGAAATCATAACAGCAATTACAGATGCCAAAACAAGCAAAACCCACCAAACACTTCTTTTAGTTTTACTGTCAATGTTTTTACTGCTGCGAATTTTTATAAAACTCCAAATCATTAAAGCGACCAATGTCGTTCCCGTCAGCGCAACGACAATTTTATTATTGACTGTATAAACACAAAGCATAAGTCCAACAGTTAATAACCCTGTCAAACTTTGGTATTTTTGCAGAAAAGAAACGCTGTCTTTTGCCGTTATTGGTTGTATATTTTGTAAAGTTGTTTCAAGTTGTGAGTAATTGTCAATTTGAGGTGGAACTCCAATTAAGTCAGTTGCGTCCTTTCCTTTGATGGTAAAACTGCCATCTTTATGCTTGGCGATTTCTTTAATGTCGTTAAAATAAATTGAGATTGTCGGGGTATTAAACTGTTCTCTGGTAATTAAGTTATTTGTAATCGTCAAAGTGTAGCTGTCAAACAAAGTTTTTTGTCTGTTTACTCCACGATAAAGCCCAAATCCGACAGCTACGGCAATAAACGGTATTAAGAATGGTAACACATTTACGTCTGCGGCTTTATCTTTTGCGTTTATGGAACTAATAACAATTCCAACTGTGACCGCAATGAGCATAATTGGAAGTGTCCGAATAAGCATTTGCTTTTTAATTTCTTTGAATCCGTCTTGTTTGATTTTGAAAGTTCGCATGTCGTGTTAAGGTTACAGCCAACGTTGGGGCTTTGCGCCGGTGGGGCGAGATGTTGCGTCCGCCCGGAACTGCCCGCGGGGCCCGGAGGGAAGCCCGGGATTGTTATTTTAATGAAGTTAGCAAATTATGCTGAAAAGAATTCCGTCCGCCTGGTATGAAACTGATTAGCGGGATACAGCTGATGCCGGTTGTTCCGTCAGGCACCACTGGAGCAAAACCCTGGGTTTGTACGCAGTAATTTACTTAGCCTTATAAGTCGTATTGTTTTTATCGCCGGATTTCTCAACAAGTTTCTCTTTTACTGCCGATAACAAATCCCGGCTTGCAGTAGCAGGGGAGATAGTCTTAAAATAGTTCATGTAGTTTTTCCTTGTAAACTGTTTTGCTCCTGTTGCAAGGAAAATCCGAATTCTATCCTGACTTGATATTGGACCAGATCTTTCTTTGAGTAACTCATCAAGTGAATCACTTAAAACCTTTAACATAAACTCAATAAAAGAAGTTGATTCGCCTTTTTTATCACTTACAGAAAGAGCTTGATAATATTTCTTTTGATTTTTGCTTATCAGTGTTTCAAATGGTAAATACTCAAACAAAGGATATTGTGTCATTAGTAAAAGGGTTTGCCAAAGTCTTCCCATCCTCCCATTACCATCCGAAAAGGGATGGATAAATTCCATTTCATAATGAAAAACACAGCTTTTAATAAGTATTAACTCATCCGCTTTTTTTATGTAGTTAAACAAATCTTTCATCAATAAAGGTACATTGCTTGCTGGTGGAGCTAAATGGGCAACTTGCGACCCTTTGACAATCCCAACTCCGGATGTTCTGTATTCCCCTGGATTTTTGATTAGCCCCTGCATCAAAAGTTTATGTGCAGACAGAAAAGACTTTTCTAAGAACGGATTGAACTTGTTAAGGTGCCCATAGACTTCTATAGCGTTTGAAACCTCTTTAATATCTTTGGCTGGACCCAGGACTCTTTTGTTTTCAAGAATGGCACTAATCTGATCTATTGATAGGGTGTTTCCCTCAACTGCCAAAGAAGCTTGAATTGTTTTAATGCGATTACGCTTTCTTAATTCAGGTGATTGTTTGGTTAGAAAGGAGGCGTTTACTTCTCCAATTTTGTGAGAGACTTCACTGACGAGTCTGAGAATTTGAGGCGTTACATTATAAGGTGGCTTCACGTGATAGTGTCATTTGATAGTATCAAAATTAGTGAAATCTTTGTATGTTATTGCATACAATGCTGGTGGCTTTGCACCGGTGAGTCGCGATATTGTGTCTGCCCGGAACTGCCCGCAGGGCCCGTGGGAAGCCAGGTTGGGGAGTTATATTTAATTTAGAAAATAATGCTGAAAAGAAATCCGTCCGCCCGAAATGAAGCTGATAAGCGGGATGCTGCTGATGCCGGTTGTTCCGTCAAGCCCCAGTGGAGCAAAACCCTAAGTTGTGTCCAGTTATTCTTTTTCATCGCCGTTGATGTATGTTTTAATTTCCCGGACAGATCCATCTTCAGTATAAAAAATAATTGTTCCATTTCCATTATATAAAGTTCCTGCCTCACGTTTTTGCCCTTTGTCGGTGTAGTTCCCAACTACTGTCCAGCTTTTACCATTTTTATAAATTTGTTCAATCCAAAGCTTTCCGTTTGGATAGAAATACTTCCTTACTCCATTGAAATTTCCATCCTTGAATTCTACAACTTCTTTTAATATTCCATTCTCGTAGAATTTTTTTCCTGTTCCGTTTATTGTTCCATTTTCATAAGGGATTTCAGATTTTATTGTTCCATTTTTATAAAATTGTCTTTCAATTAACTTATTGCGACCATTGAAAAATTCAGTTTCTTCTGTTATTGTTTTGCCATCGATCCAAAAAGATCTTGTAATACCGTTTAAACTGTCATTCTTAAACGTTTGAAAATTAACAAGTGTTCCATGAAGGGTGTAAGTATTCCATTGGCCATTTAACTTATTGTTTGAATAAGTCTGTTCCCAGATTTTATATCGTTTAGAATGGTCAATACTGTCAATTAAATATACTTTAAATAAGCCCTCTCTGTTATGATTTTTTTGTTGTCCTTCAAAACATAACAAGGCAGTTTCCCCACCCATAATGAAAGTTGTGCTGTCATCATCAATATCCCAGATTTGGGGATGAGCAACTAAATACGTTCTTACGAACCCATCACTTTTTGGGTATACCACTTTAAATTTCGATGTGTCGTAATCGTGTACAAAACTCTTAAAGGTATACTTTGGTTGTTGTCCAAATGATGAAACAAAATAAAGAAGTCCGATAATTTGCAGAGTGATTTTTATTCGCATAGTCAGGCTATAAGTGCACATAATGCCAGAAGCATTAGGCTGGTGTGGCATTTCCAGCTGACCACCCGGAAGCGCAGCTGGTAATTTTGATCAGATGAAGTTAAGAACTAAAGCAAAAAATTAAACCTCCGGCCAAAACTGAAAATGAGCATGGTAATTAGCTGAAATTAGTTTGTCGGACCAGACCAGGCAAAACCGTTTGTTGGCAGCTGCCTGTCACATTTTTGAAAGCGTAATTTTTTTTTCTTGAACTACAATGGTATCCATTGATGATAAATTACTTTCAATGTTTTGTGTTGTTACCGCAAAACGGTCAAGGCCAAAAATAGAACATTTACCAGATGAGTTAGAATAATTCCAGGAAGTGTTGAGGAAATAGGTTATTAAGTGAAGCGAAAGCTCCCCATTTTGAAAGCGTATAGGAAACCCTCCAAAACTAACTCTTATCACCATACCTGCGCCACCATATGTAATGTAATAACCTAAAGGGAATCTTTTAACTGCCAGATCATTCAATGTATCACATCTGGATAAATCCGGACGGGAAGACAAGATATCCATGATTGAATCGTAACGCTTAATTAGAAACAAATTATCGGGATAAGATATTTTTTGCGCGGTATAAAATGCAGGCGTATTGCGCGGCTTAAAATTTGCTGAATCATTAATGCCAAATTCAATTGTCAATAGCGTGTCGCTTATAATTTGCAAGGGAGCGTATACAAAATTCGATACAACATTATGAAATCTTAGGTATGAATTGATCTTCGCCGTATCAGATATTTGTAAATTCTTGACATACATAATTGGAGCACTTACTGTAAGTGTTTTTCCAGTTTGATATGTTCCGACCAAATTAGATGGGTGAATATTTTCTGTTTTTTTACAGCTGGATAGTATACTAAGGATGCTGGCGAAAAGAAATATTTGTTTCATTATTTGACGTAATTAAGTTGCAGCCAACGTTGGGGCATTGCCCCGGTGACGCAAGATGTTGTGTCCCCCCGGAACTGCCCGCAGGGCCGGGGGGGACGCCCGGGATTGTTATTTTAATGAAGTTAGCAAATAATGCTGAAATGAATTCCGTCCGCCTGGTATGAAACTGATTAGCGGGATACAGATGATGCCGGTTGTTCCGTCAAGCCTCACTGGAGCAAAACCTTGTGTTACCTGCTTTTTTCTTAGTTCGGTGTAATCCATTTCCCATTAGAAGTTATCCATTCTCCTTTCGTTTTTGGAGAAACAATTTGTCGTTTTAACTCGTTGCCTGCCTTGTCGGTCCAACGATACAATGCCCTATTGAAGGTGCTGTCCAAATAGGTTGCGTAAAATATTTGCCCGTTGTCAAGCCATTTTTTGGAAGGAAAATCTTCTTGTCCTTTCCAGGTGTAATTAATTTTCATCGTGTCACCATTGCGTTCAAAGTAATAAATATAGTCAACAAGTGTATCATTTCTGTACGTTCCAAGTCGGTATAGTTCACCTGAATTATAGAAGTTTTTATAAACTCCGTTCTTTTTGTCGTCTTTGTAGGTATAGATGATGCCCAATTTCCCTGAACTATCATTTTCATATAGGTGAACTAAACCGTTTGCCATACCATTTCTATTCTCGTAAGTTTGGTCAAGTTTGCCATTGCTATAATATTTCAACACTTTCCCATCACAACAGCAAAAGTTAAGTTCGCAAGGATTGATAATGCTGTCAATTTCTTTTATGCTGCCATTCGGATAATAGTTCAGTTTTGCATCGACAAATTTGTTTTTTTCAACTGTTCCTTTAAAAGAAATTTGTCCGTTGTTGTAATACTCAATGATTGTGTAATTACTCTTGTCATTCTTGTCTGGGTAAACGTATTCACTTTTGGTTTTTCCGTCTGAATATGTGTCAATAGTTTTTCTGTTTTCGGTTTTGCAGCCGAACAGAAATGTCAGAATAATTATGATGTAAGATGGTCGCATTAAAATAGAAGGCTACGTTGAAGGCTTTGCGCCGGTGCGGTGAGTTGTTGTATCCGACCGGAACTGAAGCCCGGATTGTTTGTTTTGATGAAGGTAACAAATGATGCCGAAAAGAATTCCGTCCGCCCGAACTAAAGCTGATATGCGAGATGCAGCTGATGCCGGTTCTTCTGTCAACTCCCACTGGAGCAAAAC
>JABLTH010061674.1_pt1 | contig 101460 bp, 87 predicted proteins | sample 7875711 | NCBI WGS metagenome assembly JABLTH01 (sample SAMN14941262, study PRJNA633318) | bioreactor metagenome | isolation source: bioreactor | place: China | collected 2019-03-05
ATTATTTTTATAACCTTTAAACGGTTGTTGGTGATCTCGAATACTTCATTTACGAGGTCCTCTGTTGCCATGGCCGGATCGTAAAAAGTAAGCTGTGTTTTTTTGCGGATGTATTCCTTATCGCCGCGTTTTGGATAGCTGTCGCCCATACCATTTTCAAAAAGACCCGAGCTGCCGGTAAGGATCAGCGATTTGATGTGTTCGGGATGTTTTAAAATATGCACCAGTGCCACATGGCCACCCAGCGAATTACCCAGTAAATGAATATTGTTGTAGCCGCGGTGCTCCACAAAACGGTGTACATATTTTTGCAGTCCGCCAACAGAAGTATGCAGCAGGTCAAGATCAAGCAGCGGCAGCATGGGCACCACCACTTTATGCGTTTTACTGAAATGTTCTATAAGGTCTCTAAAATTGCTTAAGGCACCAAACAGGCCATGCAGCAGCATCAGTGGTTCCCCTTCTCCTTCTTCTATAAATTTGAATTTCCCGTCTTGTTTGATTTCGTAACTCATCCTCAGTTAACTGGTTTTCTGCTTTGCAGATACTGCAAAATACGTTAAATAAAAATACACCTGAAATTAATGCCCCATTTTGTTGCCAACGGTGCCGAAAAAGGTTTCCAGGTCGGTAAACATGTCTTTGAATACCGGAATTACTTTTCCAAAGCCGTCGATAACAACGGGTCCCCAGGGTTGTACAAATGGATAGGTTTGTGAAGACTGAATAGCGGCAGCATCCACAAGATGCAGCTTTTCGGCATAAAATAAAAATATGCTGAAAATAATTATGTAAAGAATGGCATAAAAGAACATACCGCCAATACGGTTTACCCAGCCCAGCATGGCCATCTGGAAAGTTTTTTCAATAAACTTTGCACCCAGCCTTACCAGCAGCACCACGGCAAAAAACACAATAGCAAATGAAATAACCGGCAGCCATTTTGCATTGATGGATGAATGACCGCTGAGCCAGCCTGCCACCAGTGCGGATAATTTTAATGCAGCCGCCAGCCCAATGATAAAAGCCACCACCGAAAATACCGCGATGATCAAACCCTTCTGGTAACCTTTGATGCAGGCTATGATAATGAGGATGGCAAAAATGATATCGAGCATGGGCAATCGTTGTTATAGTACTAACCGGCCAGCAACTCTTTTACAATGCCGCTGATGGTTTTGCCATCGGCCTTACCTGCCAGTTCCTTACTGGCAACACCCATTACTTTTCCCATATCGGCAGGAGAAGATGCACCCACGGCTGCAATTATTTTACTTACGGCTTCCTTGATTTCGGCTTCGCCTAACTGTTTGGGCAAAAACTTTTCTATAACGGCCATTTCTTCTTTTTCCTTGTTGGCAAGATCGGCACGGCCCTGTTTTTCAAAAATCTCCAGTGAGTCTCTGCGCTGTTTCATCATTTTTTGCAAAAACTTCTGCTCGGTGGCTTCATCAATTTCACCACCGGCACCTGGTTCGGTCTTGGCTTTTATGATCTCTGCTTTAATGGCACGCAGTCCACGCAGGGTTGCTTCGTCTTTCGCTTTCATGGCTTCCTTCATTTCGGCCATGATTTTTTGTTCTAAACTCATGTTGGTTGGTTTATTGGTTGATGGTTGATGGTTGATGGTTCATGGTTTATTGGAATTTTCCATGAGCCATCCGCCATGAACAGCTTTACTTGTTCTCTTTGATCTGTATTTGCCTGAACTGCTCAAAAAAACTGCGGGCAAACTGTTTCATATTATCCGTCATTTCCTGCTGGTGTGTGGCACGGTTAAAAGTATCGGCCATTCCCATCATCATCTGGTAATAAAAATCGGCCATTTCATCCACCATCATGTCTTTTGTCCACAGGTCGATGCGCATGGCAGTTTTATCGGCACCATCCCAAAACGCAATGGCCATGGCTTTTGATTTTTGGGCGGTTTCTGCGCTGCTGTCTGTTGCCTTCCAGTTGATCTGTTCGGGTACTTTATTGGCATCTAATAAAACGTCGATCGTTATAGTTGATTTGTGCATGTACTGTATGTGATTTGTGCTGTTAAATTCAGCAGCAAAGTTAACGTTTATGAAGAAGAAATACGGGGTAATTATTGACCGGAAATATGCACCAGCGCTTCCCATAACTGTTGCTGTGCTATGCCCATATCAAATTTTTGCAGCAGTGTTCTTCCCCTGGCTATAAGCTGGTTCCTGCGGTCTTCGTTGGTAAAAAGCAGCATCATTTTAGCGGCAATATCATTAAAGTCGTTTGCATAACAATACACAGCCGCTTCACCACATATTTCGGGCAGTACGCCCGTATTGGCGGCAATTACCGGGCAGCTGCATTGCAATGCCTGCATTGCGGCTGTGCCGGTGGCATCATACGCCTGCGGACATATCGCCGCATATGCCGCGGCGGTGATCTCTGACAGTTCTTCGCTGGTAATGCTTTCGGCCACCACCACTTCTGTTCTGTATTTGTAGGAAGCAAGGCTTTTTAGAAAAGCAGCTTCTGCTGCATGTGCCGATGCCAGCACCAGCTGCATATTGCTTTTTTGCCGCTGCTTAAAAAAACTGAAGGCCTTTAAAAGCTGCACCAGGTTTTGTGAAGTGTGAATAAGGCCGCTGTATAAAAAATATTCTTTGCCACCTGTTAGTTTTTGTTTCATCAGCTCCTGCTGGTTCCAGTGAACGGCAGGTTTGAAAACAGGACTTGCTGCGGCATACACCAGATGTATCTCTTCTTCATTCACTCCATACTGCTCTTTGATCTCTTCTGCAAGAAATGCAGCGGATGACACTACTGCCACTGCTTTTTGTACAAACCTTACCGTGTTCTTTTTAAAAAACTGTAACCAGTTTTTGGGATATGCTTCGGGGTGTTTTAAAAATGACAGGTCATCGCAAAACAGCAGTTGCGGAATTTTTAAACGCAGGCTGCAGCTGTTGCTGCTAATGAGTATATCTGCCTTATGCTTTTTAAGCAATGAAGGCAGGCGGTAATTGAGCCAGTATAAAAAACGCAAGGGAGATGTTATTGCTGCAGGGCTATTTTCAACCATGCAGTTTGGCGGCAGTGCTTTGTTATTTGCAGTAAACCCAATTAATAAAAAGCGGTGTTCAGGCCGGGCAGCAGCAATACGTACAATAAGTTCCTGTAAAAAATCTGTTGCTGCAGGTTTAAAGGCAGGCGTAACGGCGTTGACTGCAATGATCATTTCAACACTTTTAATTTCACCGTTTCAATACGGGTATCGCTTACATTTAAAATATCAAATTCGTAGTTGCCGAAAATGACACGTTCTTTTTGTCTGGGGATAGACTCGTTTTTCTGGATGATATAACCAGAGAGTGTTTCCGTGCCTTCTGTTTTGTCAAACTCCAGGTCGTATTTTTCGGCAATGGCATCCAGTTCCATTCTTCCGCTGAAAATAAATTCATTGGCGGAAAGCTGCTTGTCAACAAATTCTTCAGTGTCATATTCATCCTTGATATCACCGAATATTTCTTCCAGTATATCTTCCATGGTAACAATGCCGGCAGTGCCGCCAAATTCATCCACCACCCACGCTATGCTTTTTCTTTCCTTGCTGAATTTGTTCATGAGGTCGGTGGCGCTCATGCTTTCGGGCACGGTAGGTATGGGCAGTAATACTTCTCTTAGTGTGGAAGGGTTTTTAAACAGGTCCAGCTGGTGCACATAACCGATAATGTTATCGATATTGTTCTCGTATACCACCAGTTTGCTCAGCTTGGTGAGGATAAATTTTTCTTTTACAGCTGCCACGGTGGTGGCACTTTCAACCCCTTCAATTTCCTTGCGGGGAATAAGGCATTCCCGCAGTTTGGTTTCACTGAGTGATAAGGCGTTTTCAAAAAGTTCTTTGTTTATCTCGGTTACATCTTCTTCCTCGTTGCTCTTGGTTTGCTGTACAAAATGCTCCAGGTCGATCTTGCTGAACACGTCTTTCTTTTCGTGCATCTTAACATCAAACAGCACTTTCAGCATCCACTCGGCAATGTTCACAAAAAATGCGGCAATGGAAGAAAGCAGCCAGTAAAAGAAACTCACCAGGTAACTGATAATGCCACTGCTGAGGATCTCGTCATTCCTTGCCCTGAAAATGGCTTTGAATAAAAACTCTACGAACAATAATATCAGGGTTGATAAAACGGTTTCGGTGAACAGCTTTATGTATTCGACAGAACCGCTTACAGATTTTGGCAGTTGCAGGCGTATCCATTCCCACACCGGAGAGAGCATGCCGCCAATGAGCAGGCCGTATACCACCAGTACAATATTCACACCCACCAGCGTGGTGCCGATGAAACGTGCCGGTTTGTCGGAGTAGGCACCCCATGTTTTACCGGCATGCGTGCCCTGCTTGCGGTTGAGTTCAAGCGACAGTTTATTGGCAGAAACAAATGCTATTTCCACCCCGGAAAAAAAACCGATGAGTAATAATGATGCTATTATGGCTATGAGTGCCGTCCAGTCCATACTATAAAAGTAAAGAAGATTTATTTAATGCGGTTGCAGTTATACCCGCTTGCCAATGAACGCATAAATGATCACTTCTGCTTCAATGCATGCTTTTTCCAGGTCATCGTTCACAATTATCTTATTAAAATGTTCCTTGAATGATAATTCGTACGATGCCTTGTTCACCCTTGCAGCGAGTGATTCGGCAGTTTCGGTACCGCGGCTCTGCAACCTTTTTTTCAGTTCGGCAACAGAAGGCGGTTCAATAAAAATGCTGAGTGCGGTTTGCGGGTATTGCTGCTGCACATGAATGGCGCCCTTTACATCAATATCCAGCACAGGTATCTTATCCAGGTTCCAGATGCGCTGCAGTTCTTCCTTTAATGTGCCGTAATATTTTCCTTCGTACACCATTTCCCATTCCACAAATTCGTTTTGCTGTATCTTTTGTTTAAAGGTTTCCTCGCTCATGAAATGATAATCCACCCCGTTCTTTTCATTGTCTCTTGCCTGCCTTGTGGCAGCAGATACGGAAAAAGACAGTTGCGGAAAACGCTGCATTAAATATTTGGTGATGGAGGTTTTGCCTGCGCCCGACGGGGCGGTGATGATGATGAGTTTATCCTGGTATATGGCCATGTGCAAAGAAACATCATTTTTGTTTTAGTGCGGCCTGAAATACAATATTACCGGCACCGATGCAGTGTAACCCTGCAGCACCAGTTCCTGTTCGGTTAAAGAAGTGATACCGTAGCGGTTGATATTATTTTTTTCGGAAGTGCAAACCAGCTGTTTGCCATCATCACTCAGTGTGTAAATGCCCCTGGCCGTGGTAATACCGGCGCTGCTGCACAGGTAACTGTTATCGTTATTGAAAGTCCAGCTGAGGTTTTGTAAGGCAGCTTCCAGTTTTGCAGTAACCAGTGAATCTTCTTTGGCAAGAAATGCTTTATTCACAGGAGCCAGGTTCTCCACTTTAACACAGTCCCATTTTTTTACAAGCAGTTTTTTGTTGTTATCATGGCAGGAGGCAAAAAACAATGCTGCCGCAATTATATAAGCGGAATGTTTTTTCATTTTTGTTACACTCTTTTTATATCCGCACCCAGTGCACGGAGGCGGTCATCAATGTTCTGGTAGCCGCGGTCAATTTGCTCAATATTTTGAATGGTGCTTTTGCCCTGTGCGCTCAATGCTGCAATCAGCAATGCCACACCGGCACGTATATCGGGGCTGCTCATGGTAATACCACGCAGCTGTGTTTCCCTTTCAAGACCAATTACAACGGCACGGTGCGGATCGCAGAGAATGATCTGTGCGCCCATATCAATGAGCTTATCTGTAAAGAACAACCGGCTTTCAAACATTTTTTGATGAATGAGCACGCTGCCCTTTGCCTGTATAGCCGTTACCAGCACAATGCTCAACAGGTCGGGCGTAAAACCGGGCCATGGATGATCATAAATGGTGAGCACGCCGCCATCCATGAATTTTTGTATCTCGTATATTTCCTGCGAGGGGATATGGATATCATCGCCAATGAATTCCATCTGTATGCCCAGCAGTTTGAATTTATCGGGAATAATGCCCAGGTGTGCGATGCCTGCATTTTTGATGGTGATATCACTTTGCGTCATGGCAGCAAGACCAATAAAACTGCCCACTTCAATCATGTCGGGCAAAATGGTATGCGTGGTGCCTCCCAATGAAGCAACGCCCTCAATGGTAAGCAGGTTACTGCCCACACCACTGATCTTTGCGCCCATGGCATTCAGCATGCGGCAAAGCTGTTGCAGGTAAGGCTCGCAGGCAGCGTTGTAGATATGTGTAACACCATTTGCCAGTGCGGCAGCCATTACAATATTGGCGGTGCCGGTAACACTGGGTTCGTCCAGCAACATGCTGGTGCCTTTTAATTCAGGCGCCGTTAAATGAAAGAATCCATCTTCCTCGTGGTAAGAAAAATCAGCCCCCAGTTTTTCAAAGCCGATGATATGTGTGTCTAAACGGCGGCGGCCAATTTTATCGCCACCGGGCTTGGGGATATATGCTTTTTTAAAACGCGACAGCATGGGCCCGGCCAGCATTACGGAACCCCGCAGTTTGCCACTTTTTTTATGATAGGCCTCACTGTGCAGGTATTCCACATCCACATCATCTGCTTTAAATATGCAGGTGTCGCGGCTGACGCGTTTTACCTTTACTTTCATCTCCGCCAGCAGGTCTATCAGCAGGTTCACATCAATGATATCGGGAATGTTTTTTACTGTTACTTCTTCTGCAGTAAGCAGCACGGCAGAAATGATCTGCAACGCTTCATTCTTTGCACCCTGCGGTATGATGGTGCCCGATAATTTTTTTCCGCCACGTACTTCAAATGATTGCATATTTTTTATTGCACGAATTTTACGAATTACACAAATTACAAGATTTGCCCGGTGCAAAATAAAAAACCTGACGTTAAAAACATCAGGCCAAAAAATTCATACACTGGTTGGTGTAATTATTTTAATCGTGTTATTCTTAATAACGCTTCTTAAAATTCCGGTTATTGTTGTTACGGCCGCCGCTGTTTCTTCCCCCGCCGCTGTTTCTTCCCCCACCGCCATTATTATTATTGTTGCGGCCGCCAAAATTTTTACGGTACTGGTTTCTGCCACCAGTGCTTCCATAATCATCTTCGCTGCGGTTATCGGTGCGGTGTTTTACAAATGGCTTGTTGTTGAACTCCAGTTCGCCTTTTGTAATGGCCGATAATTCAGTTTGAATATTATCATCATGCACCAGCTCTTTATGCCAGTTGCTGTAGGTAAGCTTCATATAATAGGCAATGGCATTGGCAAAGCCCTGTTTCTTTTCGGGGTTTTCTTCTTTCAGCGCCTTGTCTATCACCACTTCAATATTCTTACCCAGGTGGTTGAACTTGGGATATTTTTTGGGGTATTTCAATGGGTCGGGTTTGGCCTTCAGAGTTTCCCTTGTGGGAACAGGATAGGGGCTGTCAACATCCAGTGTAAAATCGCTGATTAAAAAAAGATGATCCCAAAGTTTATGGCGGAAATCTTCCACGTTTTTAAGATGCGGATTTAAGAAACCCATCAGTTCAATTACTGCGTAAGCGTTTTTCTGGCGCTCTTCCCTGTTTTCGATAGTTAAAAGAAACTCCACCATTTTTTGAATATGGCGTCCATATTCTTTCATGATAAGGTGGTTACGGCCGGTATTATATTCCATAAATATTATTTGCGAGTATACAAATGTAAGAAGTTAATTCGGGCAAACAAGCCGTGGGCCTATGTTTTCGGCTGCCTGCCGTAGCGCAGTTTAAAATAAACAAAGGCCACAATGCCGCCCAATGAGTCCGCGGCAAAATCAACCATGTCGTAACTGCGGCCGGGGATGAGGTATTTTTGTATCACTTCGGTGGTAAGTCCCCATACCATGGTGGCCAGCGCCACTTTAATAAACCAGTTTGTTTTTTCTTTTATGTGTATCCCGGTTTTTGCAATTGGGTACATGAACAATACTGATAATGTGCCAAAGATGCCGGTATGTATCAGCTTGTCAAAACTGATCTGGTCAAACCAGTCGCCCACTTTTGGCAGGTCATAACCAGGTATGCTGATGGCAATGAGCGTAAGAAAAAACCAGGCGATGCCTGGAATAAATTTTTTAGCCCAATAAGCCGGTAAACATTTGTGCGGTTTGTCATTGTTAGGATACCAAAGCATTATAAGCTTCAGCAGTAAGCAGGGCTTCCACGTCTGCAATATTATCCACGGTCATTTTTATCATCCAGCCTTGTCCGTAGGGGTCGCTGTTCACTAATTCCGGCTGCGCTTCAAGTGCAGGATTCACTTCAGCAACTGTACCGCTTACAGGCAGGAAAAGGTCGCTTACTGTTTTTACAGCTTCCACCGTTCCAAACACTTCTTCAGCAGCCAGTGCCTTGCCTTTTGAATTGATATCAACGTATACAATATCTCCCAGTTCGCCCTGGGCAAATTCGGTAATACCTACAGTGGCAACATTGCCTTCTAAAGAGATCCATTCGTGGTCTTTGGTGTAACGCAGGTTGGCGGGAAAGTTCATTTCAGTTTGGTTATTAGTTTAAAATATGGAGCGCAAATTAAAGTTTTTTGGCGGGATGTGGCAAGGGTTATTTTAGCAGTTCTATTTTCATGCGCACATCTTTCAGCGGCCTGTCGCCGGGGGCTGTGGGTGTGGCGGCAATTTTGTCAATCACATCCAGCCCTTTTTCCACCTCTCCAAACACAGTATAGTTCATATCGAGAAATGGGGTGCCGCCAATTGTTTTATAAATTTTTCTTTGTTCTTCGGTATAAGAAAATTCAGGATTGGTGCTGCGGATGCTGCATTCCACCTGGTTCAGCTCCACATCGGTCATTTTCTTCCCCTGCACCAGGTAAAACTGGCAGGCGCTGCTGGCTTTTTCGGGGTTACCGTCTCTTGCTGCGGCCAGCACGCCTTTTTTATGAATGAGTGAGGGGTTGAATTCCGCAGGTATACGGGTCATGTCGCCACCACCCATTCCCAGTTGTTCGCCGGGTTGTGCATTCTTGCTCAGCGGGTCGCCGCCCTGTATCATAAAACTGTTGATGACACGGTGAAACAGCAGGCTGTCGAAAAAATGCTGGTTCACCAGCTTTAAAAAATTATCGCGGTGCTGTGGCGTGGCATCGTATAAGCGAACGACGATCACACCCATATCGGTGGTGATCTTCACCCGCTGCCCGGCTGTTTTTGCAGCGGGAGCTTTTGCCGCTGGTGCTTTTTTAACCTGTGCCTGTGTACTGGTGAAAAAAAACAAAGATGCCAAACCGGCAATAAGGATCTGTGGTGCTTTCATCTGTCTAAATAAAATTTTGTTGTTGAAAATAAAACAGGACATGGTCTTTTAAAAAATTTTCCTGTTCCTTCATGAAAATATCAGGTAATGGTTTTAACTGTTTAAAATGCGGCCAGCCTTCCTCATCATGTCCTTCCAGGCTGTAATACCCTCCCGGCATCAATACAGTGCATACGGCAATATGCATCAGGTCCTGTTTTTGTTCCTTGGTAAACTGCTGTGGCCCCATACCCAGTTCCTGTATGCCAATAAGCATGAGTATGCCATCCATATCGGGTTTGATACCAAAACGCTCTTTTAGTTTTATACGCAGCTTGAGCCAGCGTACCTGCAAATCTTCTGTTAGGTGCTGCATGCTGCAAATATAAGAAACCATACTGCCCTTTATAAAAAAGGCAAAACCTTACCTTTGCCAAAATTTAAAGGAACTATGTTACAGATCAATTTCATCAGGCAAAATGCGGAGCTGGTTAAGGAAAGACTGAAAGTAAAATATTTTGCGGATGTATCACTTATCGACAGCATCCTGGCACTGGATGAGCAGGCCCGTAAGCTGAAGGTGGAATCAGAAACACTGCAGGCCACCATGAATGCAGCCAGCAAGGAAATTGGCATGCTGATGGGAAAGGGAGAAAAAGATGCGGCGGAAGCAAAAAAACAGGAAGTATCGCAATATAAATCGCAGCAACAGGCTTTGGCCCAACAGCTGGCCGATGCAGAAAAGAATTTGCAGGATGAGATCATTAAACTGCCCAACCTGCCGCATACTTCTGTGCCATTGGGCAAAACCCCGGCCGATAATGAAGTGGTGCGTGAAGCCGGAACAAAACCGGCATTACCCGCAGACGCATTGCCGCACTGGGAGCTGATAAAGAAATACGATATCGTTGATTTTGAAACCGGCGCCAAACTCACCGGCAGCGGCTTTCCATTGTACAAGGGCAAGGGTGCCAAACTGCAGCGTGCGCTGATACAATACTTTTTAGACTACAATACCGCTGCAGGCTATACCGAATACCTGCCGCCATTAATGGTAAATGAAGCCACCGCTTATGGCACGGGCCAACTGCCCGATAAGGAAGGACAGATGTATCATGCCACGGCAGATAATTTTTATTTGATACCCACTGCCGAAGTGCCGGTAACCAATATTTACAGGGATGAGATTGTGAAAGAAAGCGACCTGCCCATTAAAATGACGGCTTACACGCCCTGCTTCAGAAGGGAGGCAGGCAGTTTTGGTGCCGATGTTCGCGGGCTGAACAGGGTACACCAGTTTGATAAGGTGGAGATCGTTCAGCTGGTACACCCTGATAAAAGCTATGAAACACTGGAAGCCATGGTGGCACACGTGGAAAAACTGTTGCAGCAACTGGAACTGCCATACCGCATTTTGCGTTTATGTGGCGGCGATATGAGCTTTACCAGCGCCCTTACATTTGATTTTGAAGTGTACAGCGCAGCCCAGCAAAAATGGCTGGAGTGCAGCAGCGTGAGCAATTTTGAAACCTTCCAGGCCAACAGGATGAAGATCCGTTTTAAAGACGAGAACAATAAAACCCAGCTGGTGCATTCCTTAAATGGCTCATCACTGGCATTGCCGCGTATTGTGGCCTGTTTACTGGAAAATAATCAAACAGCAGCAGGTATACAACTCCCGGCAGTACTGCAGCCGTATTTCGGGGCAACAACCATTAATTAACAAAAAAAGCAGCGGTTTTGAATTTTCTGTTGTTTAAACATTCTATATTTAGCAAATAAAAAAATACTTAGACATGAAAAAAGTTACTTTGATTTTGGCGCTGGCAGTTTTTGTTTTCAGCTGTGCAAAGAAGAGCACGCCAACAGCTTCAGCCGCTTCGGCACCTGCTGGTAATTCAGGTAAAGTTGTAAGCGGTGGTGCTCCAGCAACATCCCCTTCGGCCACTGCAGCTTCAACACCTGCTATATTGCCAAACGAGAACACCGGTTCTAAAACTCCGGCCGCTCCTGCAACAACCGCATCTCCCGAAGTACAGGGGCAGGCTACCTTCAATGCAAAATGCGGCAGGTGCCATGGTTTAAAACCCGCCTCTGATTATACTGCCGACCGCTGGGTGAGCATTATGCAGTCGATGGCGCCAAAAGCAAGGCTGACAGATGCAGAAAAAGAAAATGTACTGGCTTATGTAAAGGCCAATGCAAAAAAATAAAGTATATAAACTATCGCATATAAAAAGGGGCTGCAGCCCCTTTTTTATTTTTAACGAAAATTGTGATGCCTTCCATTAAACCCGGCACAATATTTTGAGTCTGTCTCCTGTTAAACTGTTTTGTATTTTTAATAAGTGCTTACAGGATCGCTTGTTTTTTATTGCTGACCATTAACCTTTTTCATTTATGCCAGTTTCCAACCGATTAAAGAACCAGCATTTATTATGGCGGGCTGGTTTTGGTCCTATGGCCGAAAACGCGGCGCAGCTCGACAGTGTTTCTCAAAAAGAATTATGGAGCCTGCTGCTGAAAACATCTTCAAAATCTCCCGAAAAAATCAATGTGGCACAAAGCCTGGTGGACGGATTGTTCAAGGGCATACAGGATGTGGCCAATATAAAAAAACAGGAGCTAACGAACGACCAGAAAAAAATGATCCGGGAACAGTCGCGGGAAGACCTGAAAAACCTCAACCTGCGCTGGCTCGATGAAATGATCAACAATGAAGCCCAGCTGCGAGAAAAAATGAGTTTGTTCTGGCATGGACATTTTGCCTGCCGGGTGATCAACAGTTATTTTCAGCAGGAGCTGCTGCAAACTATCAGGGAAAATGCACTGGGTAATTTTAAAGACCTGCTTTTGGCGGTAAGCAAAAGCCCGTCGATGCTTTCGTTTTTAAATAACCAGCAAAATAAAAAACAGCATCCCAATGAAAACTTTGCACGTGAAGTGATGGAGCTGTTTACCATGGGCCGTGGTAATTATACCGAAAATGATATCAAAGAAGCGGCCCGTGCCTTTACCGGCTGGGGTTTCAATATACAGGGTGAGTTTGAATTCAGGAAATTCCAGCATGATACCGGCAATAAAACCGTACTCGGCAAAACCGGCAATTTTGATGGTGATGCTGTGCTGGATATTTTGCTGGAACAGCAGCAAACAGCTAAATATCTCTCTAAAAAAATATACCGCTTCTTTGTAAACGATACCGTGGACGACAGCAAGGTGGAATGGCTGGCCAAACGTTTTTACGAAAGCGGCTATGATATTAAAAAACTGCTCACCGATATTTTTACCAGCAGCTGGTTTTACGATGAAAAAAATATTGGCACACAAATAAAATCTCCCATACAGCTGATAGCAGGCATAAGACGATTGTTGCCCATGGAGCTGGAAAACGACCAGGCGCAATTATTGTTTCAGCGGGCGCTGGGACAGATTTTGTTCTATCCTCCCAATGTGGCAGGATGGCCTGGCGGCAAAACATGGATCGACAGCAGCAGCCTGATGCTGCGGCTCCGCATCCCGCAAATTCTTACCGCCAATGATATTATGGACATCAGGCCCAAAACAGATGATGATGTACAGGGCGGCATGATGGAAGCGACGGCTAAAAAATTCAAGAATGCGGTAAAGGGCGGAACAGCCACCACCGACTGGTCACTGGTGGCAAAAATATTTGAAGCCACCCCCCGTGAAAAATTATTGCAGAAGATAACAGATACCGTGCTGCAAACAAAAACGCATGTGAACAATACCGTGCTGGAAAAATACCTGAACAACGAAAGCAGGGAAAACTATACCAAGAGTGTGATCGTAAATTTAATGTGCACACCGGAATACCAGCTCTGCTGATATTGATATAGGATTTCGAATGGTGAATGTGAAATACTGTCAATGCGCTTCGGAATTACAAATATTGAAAATTTTAAAATCCGACATTTAAAATACAGTGTATGCTGATTAAAAGAAAAGAATTTTTGCAAGTGGGTTCTCTGGCAACAGCCTCATTTATGCTGCCTAAATTTTTAAAGGCATTTGAAAGGCCCGCCATGGTGCCCGCCGGCAACAAAGTACTGGTGGTAATACAGCTGAGCGGCGGTAACGACGGGTTGAATACCGTGATACCGGTGCGTAATGATATTTATTACCGCGAAAGACCCAAACTGGGTATTGCAAAAAATGATGCCGTGATGCTGACGGACGAAGTGGGGCTGAACCCGGCGCTTGCTGCATTCAAAGGACTGTACGATGATGGCAGTTTGAGCATACTCAACAGTGTGGGTTATCCCAATCCAGACCGCAGTCATTTTCGCAGTATGGACATCTGGCACAGCGCCAGCGCCAGCAATGAGTATTTAACAACAGGCTGGGTGGGCCGTTACCTGGATGCACAATGCAAGGGCTGCGACAAACCTACGCAGGCTATTGAAATGGATGATGTGCTGAGCCTGGCCATGAAGGGTGAAGAAAGCAAGGCACTGGCTTTAAAAGATCCTGCCAAACTGTTTAACACCAGCAACAGCAAATATTTTAAAGACATTACCGGCAATCACCAGGCGGGAGAGGAAACCGTGGATTATCTCTACAAAACCATGAGTGAAACCATGAGCAGTGCCGAATATATTTTTAACCAGAGCAAAGTGCATCCCACCAGCCAGGCATATCCCAATACCGAACTGGGCAAAGACCTCAAAACAATTGCATCGCTCATCTTCTCCGACATCAACACCAAAGTGTATTATGTAAGCCTGGGAAGTTTTGATACACATGTGGCGCAGGAAGGACAGCAGAAACGTTTGTTTACCGAACTGAATGATGCGGTAAAGTCATTTACCGACGACCTGAAACAGAACGGCCGTTTTAATGATGTGATGATGATGACCTTTAGTGAGTTTGGCCGCAGGGTGGCGCAAAATGCCAGTGGCGGTACCGATCATGGCACGGCCAATAATATGTTTTTAATTGGCGGCGCTTTGAAACAAAAAGGTGTTTTAAATGCATTGCCCGATTTAGGTGATCTCAATGAAGGCGACCTGAAGTACCAGGTAGATTTTAAAAATGTATATGCCACCGTATTGAACAAATGGCTGGGGGCAGATGATAAAACGATTTTAGGAAAGCAGTTTGAGTATTTAAATTTTGTGTGATAGAAACACTGATGACACCGATACTACGGATTTAACTGATATAAAAAAGCCTGCAAACAATCTGCAGGCTTTTTTATATAAAATCTGTTTCAATCTGTTACATCAGTGTCATCCGCGATTCTATCCTCAATCTTTTTTCTTGCTCATAGCCACCCTGTACAACGTATAACCCATGGCAGCAAAGCAAAGCACACCAAACAGCTGGTAGCCCGTTTCTCCCAAACCGTTAGATACGGCATGCTCCAGGCTGATGGCATCTAACCCTTTCTCAAAAGGCACTTTCAGAATAGCATACAACACACCTGCAAGCGCACCACCGGCCACAAGCCCGGTTGCAAATAAATTTCCTTTACGCAGGTCTTCTTCATCATCTGGTCCGGGTTTGTATTTTTTATCGACCATGCCACGGATAAAGCCGCCGATAAAAATGGGTAATGTTGTTGATAATGGCAGATAGGATCCCACCGCAAAACTCAGCGCTTTAATGCCGCACAGTTCCATAAATATGGCAATGAACACACCTACCAGTACAAAATTCCAGTCGAGGGCACCACCTAAAATACCTTTAATTAAAACGGCCATTAAAGTTGCCTGCGGCGCAGCATATTCTTCACCAATGCTGTGCTGTACGCCCTGTGCGGCAAGCTTGGCTGTTGGGGTATCCATGTATTTAATGGTAAAGCCAACCACAATGGCAGATACAATGGCGCCTACAAACAATGCCAGCTGCTGGTACTTGGGTGTGGCACCCACAATATAACCTGTTTTAAGATCCTGCGACGTAGCACCTGCATTGGCAGCAGCCACACAAATCATGCCTCCCACAACCAATGCCATTGGTTCGTATGTTTTACCGGTACAGCCCAAACCCAGGAAAAATAAACAGGTGGCCATGATGGTGGCAATGGTCATGCCCGAAATAGGGTTGTTGGAAGAACCGATCAGTCCTACAATACGGGATGATACGGTTACGAAGAAAGCACCGAAGATTACGATGAGCAGTCCCAAAAATAATTTACTCAAAATGCCGTCGCCCGGTATCATGGGTAATAAGGCAATAATTAAAACCAGTGCAATGCTGCCATACAGCACCCATTTGATATTGATGTCCTGTTCGGTACGGGCAACAGTTTTTGTACCATCTTTATCTTTTAATGAACCCAAACTTTCTTTAAAGGAAGAGATAATGGTGGGAATGGTTTTTATCAGTGTGATAAAACCGCCCGCAGCCACGGCACCTGCACCGATCTGGCGTATATACGCACGGTAAATGGCTTCGGCAGTATCGGCAAATGTGTGGGTGTTAGCATCCCATCCGTACTTGGTGGGTTTTAATCCCAGTTTTGTAAGTTGCGCAAATATCATATCTCCCGGCACAAGCGATGCAAGCAATGGAATTAATACAAATGCGCTCATCACACCACCCGCTACCAGTATGCCTGATATTCTTGGCCCGATGATATAACCCACACCCATGTACTCCGGTGTGATTTCCCCGTGCACACGTGCCGCGGGGAAAGCCTTGTTGTATAATTTGGTGGCATATACCGGCACCTCTGCAATCACATGAAATATTTTTTGGAAGATGGCATATACCAGCGCAAAGCCCATACCCATAAAAGCGGTTTTAGCAAGGTCGCCGCCTTTTTCGCCTGCTTTTAAAACAGAAGCGCAGGCAGTACCTTCTGGGTAAGGCAGTGTTTCATGCTCTTTTACAATGAGTGAACGACGCAGAGGTACCATCATCAGGGTGCCCAGCATACCGCCCAGCATGGCAATGATCATAATGGTCATGTAATTGAAATAATCGGCGCTGCTGGGATTGGTTAAAAACAGGAACCCCGGCAATGTAAACACCACACCGGCTGCAATACTTTCGCCTGCACTGCCCGTGGTTTGAATGATATTATTTTCGAGAATGGTTGTTTTAAACAGTTTGCGCCCCAGCGAAATGGCAATAACAGCAATGGGAATAGAGGCAGAAACAGTAAGACCGGCTTTTAATGCAAGATATACCGTGGCCATACCGAATATTACACCGAAGATGGCCCCCAGCAACACAGATTTGAGCGTGAACTCTTTCATCTTCATGTCGGCCGGCACAAAAGGCTGAAAATTAGACATACGTTAGTTTAGTTTGTTTGCGTGGTAAGATAAATAAAAAGGCGATACGGGGATGTATCGCCTTTAAAAACGGAATAAGTTTTATATGGAACCTGTTTTGTCTTTTACAATCTGGTCCAGTGATTTTACTTTAAAAAAGATAAGTATACCGCCCAAAATCGCGGCAACTGTAATGATGCCAAAGAAGATCCTTTTATCAGGCATCTTATCCCAAAAGCTTGCCATAACACCCGCAACTTTACCTCCGATGGATGTTGATAAAAACCAACCACCCATCATTAATGCTGTTAAACGTGGCGGTGCCAATTTTGAAACAAAGGATAAACCGATTGGGCTCAGGCAAACTTCACTTACCGTAAATACACCATAAGTTAAGAACAACCAGAACGGACTTGCTTTATCAGTATAGATGCTGGGTACCAACATAACGGCAAATACCATCACCAATGCGCTCAACCCGGATATGATCAATGCCCAGGCAAATTTGCTGGCTGTACTTACAGGTTTTCGCTTTCGTGCCCTCCAGGCAAAAAATGCAATGATAATGGGTGTAAATGCAACAATAAAAAATGGATTGATCGATTGAAACAGTTCCGTATTACCAACTCTTGCAACACCATCTGCAGGCCATTTATCTTTTGGTATATTGGCAAAATACGGATCTGGTCCCAATGTTTTTACTGCATGGCCGGAATCATCAGTTACCACTCTCATGTAGTTGTCCAGTTTTTCTGTTTCCTGCGGTGTGGTTTTAAGTTTCTGCAGCATGTAAATCTTATCCATAGGCTTCTCCATAAAATCCGGGATGCTCCTTTCAGTATGCGATTCGGCCCAGATAGTAAGGCCGGTGGAGTTTTGATTGTAGATAGTCCAGAAAATAACAGACACCGAAAAAATGAATAACAAAGCACCAATGCGTTTTTTGTCTTCGCCTTTTTCTTTCCGCCATAAATTGATATAAAATGCAATTACAGGGATACAGGCAAACATGAAAGCATCGGCAGTATCGCTTCCAAAAATAGTTCCTGGTATCAGCCAGCCAATTGCCGCAAAAACCAGCATTGGTAAAAAAACCGAACTCAAAATTTTAGAAGTGGGTGTATCACCTTCCTGCATAGGTTTTTTTACGTCAAACTGTGTTATATGTTTTATATTAATAAAAAGCACAAATAACCCGATAGCTAAACCAATACCTGCGGCAGAAAATGCGGCCTGCCAATTCCAGTAATTACGTAAAAATGCAGCCGCAAAATTGCAAAAGAAGGCGCCGATATTGATACCCATGTAAAAGATATTATAGGCATTATCTTTCAAGGGCCTTAGTTCGTCCGTATTATACACATTGCCCAATAATGTGGAAATATTAGGCTTAAAAAAACCATTGCCAATTATGATACAGGCCATAGCAATATAAGTGGTGTAAGTTCCGGGCAATGCGATGGTGAGGTATCCTGTAGCCATTAAAATACCGCCAATGAAGATGGATTTAACGTAACCTAAATATCTGTCTGCCAAAAGCCCGCCAATAAAAGGAGTTAAATATACCAAAGCAATAAAAGTTCCTACTACATCGGTACCCATTGCCCTCGGTAAACCTTTACCGGTATTGTCAGTTAAAAAAAGCAATAAGATACCTACCATTAAATAATATCCAAACCTTTCCCACATTTCGATAAAGGATAAAATATACAACTGCTTTGGGTGTTTGGCTGATTTTACTGCATCATTCATAATATTGATTTTAATATGCTTGTTTAGTTAGTTTAACAGCCCAAAATACTGAAATTATGATTAGCTAAGTCATTTTATATTCCTTCATTTATAAAATGTGATTCTATGGCACAGCGTTTGCTTCGTTCTTAGCCCTGTTGCAAATCCATTTAATAAAAATAATATGGTAATGACACAGTATAATTTTAAATTCGCTGCGCCAAAGTGTTCAGCATTTATTAAAACCTCCTTAATCGATGAATATTCTGTTGATTGGCTCCGGCGGCAGGGAACATGCTTTTGCCTGGAAGCTGAAACAAAGTTCTTTGTGTGATAACCTTTTTATCGCTCCCGGTAATGCGGGCACTGCATCCTGTGGTACCAACCTTTCTATTGCCGTTACCGATTTTCCGGCAATGGCCGAAGCTTGTGCCACGCACCAGATAGACATGATACTGGTAGGCCCTGAAGAACCATTGGTAAAAGGAGTGTACGACTATTTTAAAAACAATCCCGCCACCAAACATATTGCAGTCATTGGTCCTTCTGAAGCCGCATCGCAGCTGGAAGGCAGCAAGGCCTTTGCAAAAGATTTTATGCAGCGGCACCATGTGCCCACAGCGGCATACAAAGAATTTAATGCCGGTAATTATGAAGAGGGCGTTGCATATTTAAAACAGCATCCGTTACCGGTGGTGTTAAAAGCCGACGGGCTGGCCGCAGGCAAAGGCGTGCTTATTTGCCAGAATACCATTGAGGCCTTATCAGAATTTGAACTGATGATACACCGTTCAAAATTCGGCGAAGCCGGTAAAAAAGTGGTGGTGGAAGAATTTTTAAAAGGCATAGAGCTGAGTGTTTTTGTACTTACCGACGGGGAGCATTACGTCTTATTACCAGAGGCAAAAGATTATAAACGTATTGGTGAAGGCGATACCGGTCTCAATACCGGCGGTATGGGTGCCGTAAGCCCGCTGCCCTTTGCCGATGAAGCCTTTTTGCAAAAAGTAAAAGAAGAAGTGATTGAGCCCACCGTGGCCGGACTGAAAAAAGACGGGCTGGAATACAAGGGCTTTATCTTTTTTGGACTGATGAATGATAACGGTATACCTAAGGTAATTGAATACAACTGCCGTATGGGTGACCCGGAAACGGAAGTGGTGATACCGCGTATTAAAAACGACCTGGTGGAACTGCTGCTGGCAACATCACAAGAACGGTTAAACGAAATAAAAATAATAACTGACCCCCGTTCCGCAGCTGCCGTGGTGGCGGTAAGCGGTGGCTATCCCGGCGATTACGAAAAAGGAAAGGAAATTACGGGGCTGGATGAGGCCGTACTGGAGAACAGCCTGGTGTTTCATGCAGGTACCACCAGTCAAAACGGCAATGTGGTAACCAATGGCGGCAGGGTGCTGGTGGTAACTTCTTTCGGGGATACCATCACTGAAGCGGCAGAACAATCGGGTTACATGATGGAACAGCTGTATTTTGACGGCATGTATTCCCGGAGCGATATTGGTTATGAATTCAGGAATGCCTGAAAGCCTGACTGGAACTGACCTTTGGCAAACCGGCTTTTAACTAAATGTTTGAAAAATAAAAAGTTTGCCATTGTTAATTCAAATAATTTCCTTCAACTTTGCTGGCATTAATTCACTCCCCCTTTCACATAATTAAATATGGCCCTTTTTAATTTTTTTACACAGGAAATTGCAATAGACCTGGGTACTGCCAATACCCTCATTATACATAATGATGAAGTGGTGGTGAATGAACCATCCATTGTGGCACTGGACCGCAACAATCCCAAAAACATTCTCGCCGTAGGTAAAAAGGCATTGATGATGCACGAGAAGACCCATGAAAGCATCCGCACGGTACGTCCCCTTAAAGACGGTGTAATTGCCGACTTTAATGCCGCCGAGCTGATGATCAGGGAAATGATCAAAATGATCTTTACCAAAAAACCTGTTTTTGCCCCCAGCTGGCGTATGATGGTTTGTATACCCAGCAGCATTACCGAGGTGGAAAAACGTGCGGTGCGTGACAGTTGCGAACAGGCAGGTGCCAAAGAAGTATACCTGATTCACGAACCGATGGCTGCGGCCCTGGGTATTGGTATTGATGTGGAAGAACCCGTTGGTAATATGATCATTGATATAGGCGGTGGTACCACCGGTATTACCGTTATTGCGCTGGCAGGTATTGTGTGCGACCAGAGTATCCGTATTGCCGGTGATGAATTTACTGCTGATATCATGGAGGCCCTGCGCCGTTATCATAGCCTGCTTATTGGTGAACGTACCGCCGAACAGATCAAAATACAGGTGGGCGCTGCCATGAAAGATCTCGACAATCCGCCCGATGATATTCCTGTAAACGGCCGTGACCTTGTTACCGGTATTCCCAAGCAGGTAATGGTTAGCTACCAGGAAGTGGCCGAAGCGCTGGATAAAAGTATCTTCAAAATTGAAGAAGCCATTTTAAAAGCACTGGAAACCACACCACCCGAACTGGCCAGTGATATCTACCGCCGTGGTTTATATATTACCGGTGGTGGTGCATTGCTCCGCGGGCTGGATAAAAGGTTGCAGGCTAAGATCAAGCTCCCCGTACATGTAGCCGACGACCCGCTAAAGAGCGTGGTGCGTGGCACGGGTATTGCCCTGAAACACTACGACAGGTATCCTTTTGTAATGAGATAGTTTGAAATTCTAATACTAAAATTCTAAATTCTAAAGCACCTTTTAGAATTTAGAATTTTCAATTTAAATATTTCTCCATCCGTGCGTAATATCTTTCTTTTTATACGCCGATATTCCACTTTGCTTTTGTTCCTGCTTTTACAGGGATTCAGTGTTTATTTGATTGTGCAGTATAACCGCTATCACAATGCTGTATTTGGCAATATGGCCAACCAGTTTACCGGTAAGATCAATACACAGTACAACCGCGTGGAAGATTATTTCCATCTTAAAAAAACAAACGACTCACTGGTTAAGGCAAACGAAAGGCTGTATAATAAACTGCGGGAAGATTTTCAAATACCCGATACACTCAGCAGGATTGTGATTGATTCATTAAAGACCGATTCGCTCGAAACACACCGCAAATACCGTTACCTCCATGCAACTGTGATCGAAAATTCTGTTACCACCCAAAGCAATTTCATCGTGCTTGGCCGTGGCAGCAACCAGGGACTGAAAGAGGGTATGGGGCTTATTGATGTTAATAACGGTGTGGTGGGTATTATAACCGCGGTAAGCAGTGATTATGCCGTGGTGATGAGCCTGCTGCATAAAGACAGCCATATCAGCGGCAAACTGCTGAAGGGTGGCGAAACAGGCACATTGGGCTGGGATGGAAAGGTGCCCAATATCTTATCCATTACAGGCATACCCAAAAGCGCTAAAGTGGCCATTGGAGATACGATTATCACCAGCGGTTTCAGCACCACTTTCCCCAAAGGATTGCTGGTGGGTTTTGTAACCGAAGTGGTTCCCGAAAAAAGCACCAACAATTACGCCATTAAATTTAAAACGGCTGCAGATTTTTATAACCTGCAATACGTATATGTAATCGATAACAAACAACAGGAAGCGGTAAAGCAGCTGCTGGATAAAGCAACACAGCAAAACAAATAATGACTTCTCTTGTAAAAAATATCATCCGTTTTGCGCTGTTCATACTGGTACAGGTTTTTGTGCTGGACAAGATACACCTGCACCAGATGGTAACCCCTTACCTGTATTTTTTATTTGTATTATGGCTGCCGTTTAACATGAGCCGCAGCTGGCAAATGATCATTGCATTTTTACTGGGACTCACACTGGACAGTTTCCGCCATAACCCCGGTTTTCACGCTGCCGCCTGCGTGCTGATTGCCTACGTGCGTCCCTTCCTCATCAGTATCTTAATTCCGCAGGAAGGTGCCGATGGCAACTATGAAGAGCCTTCGGTAAAAAGCCTGGGTGGCAACCTGCCTTATTTTATTTATGTTACCGTGCTTACCATTATTCATCATGCGTGGCTGTTTTTACTGGAAGCATGGCAGTTTGGGAACCTCTGGTATTTTTTAATGAAAACCTTATTATCGGCTGCGGTAAGCCTGTTGCTCATTATTGTAACAGAACTGCTGATTGCCCGTAAACAAAAATTCCGCACCAACACTGCCTGATAAATAATAACTGTCATCTAACCAACTGTCAACTAAAAAGTGTCTGTATTCAATCAATCAAGAAAAACTGTGATCATCCTGGTGTTCTGCGCCATGTTTGCCATCATCATTATGCAGTTGATGAATTTACAGCTCTTCTCTTCCAAGTACAAGGCAATGGCCGAGGACCAGAGTACTTTCCGCAAAGTGATCTATCCCGACCGTGGTATTGTATACGACCGTAAGGGACACTCCATTTTACAAAACACTTCTATTTACGACCTGATGGTGGTGCCCGGGAAGATCAAAGGCACCGATACACTGTTGCTGTGTAATATCCTTAATATTGACACCATTGAATTCCGCAAACGCATTGTTAACGCCATTATAAAAAATAAAAGTTACCGTCCTTCTGTTTTTGAAGCATTGCTGAGTAACGAAAAAATGGCCAAGCTCAATGAGAATATGTTTCGCTTTGCGCCCGGTTATTATTTACAGGAACGTTCGGTTAGGGATTACCCTTATGATGCTGCGGGTAACATTCTTGGTTACCTGGGTGAAGTGGACAGCAATATTTTAAAAAACCCCAAGTACAACGGTTATGTAATGGGCGATTATATTGGTAAGGCCGGGCTGGAAAGAACCTATGAAAAAGTGCTGATGGGCCAGCGTGGTATTGAGTTGTGGAAACGGGATAATAAAAACCGGCTCACCGAACGTATTGAGAACGGCCGTTATGATACGGCTGCCATTGCGGGGCAAAACATGCATACCTCGCTGGATATAGAACTGCAGATGCTGGGCGAAAAACTGATGGAGAACAAACTCGGTTCCATTGTGGCCGTAGATCCTAAAACAGGCGGTATATTATGCATGGTCAGCAGCCCCAACTTCAAGCCCAAACTATTAACAGGAGCTGAAAGGAAAAAACATATTGCCGAACTATTGCTCAACCCTGCATCACCATTACTGAACCGTACAGTAAGTGCCACCTATTCTCCGGGTTCCACCTTCAAAACATTGCAGGCACTCATAGGACTGCACGAAGAAGTAATTACCACCAACACACAATTTTCCTGCAGTGGCGCATTTTATGGTTGCGGAAGTGGCAAACCGATGAAATGTCTTGACCGCGGTACTTTTGTTTTGCGCAGTGCCATCACCATTTCCGACAACACTTATTTTGCCAACGTCATGCAGCGGGTGATCAATAATCCCAAATATCCTGATATCGACAGCAGCCTGGGTGTATGGGCACGTTACATGAATGCGTTTGGCCTGGGCCACAGGCTGGGCGTGGATGTGCCTTCCGAAAAAAGAGGTCTTATTCCAACACCTGCATTTTATAACAAAGCCTATGGCCAGGGCAAATGGAATTTCTGTACATTCCGCTCTGTAAGTATCGGCCAGGGCGAAGTGGATGTTACACCCGTGCAGGTGGCCAACGAAATGGCCTATATTGCCAATAAGGGATGGTACCGAATTCCTCATTTGGTGGACTCTATTGAAGGCGGCGATAAATATGGCATGCTCGATACTTTTAAAACAAGGCATAAAGCCATTGATATACCCGACAGTATTTTTGAAGCGGTGCATGATGGTATGCAGGGTGTGGTGGATCATGGTACCGGTATTGCAGCAAAAGTGGCCGGTATCAATATCTGCGGTAAAACCGGAACGGTAGAAAACTATTACCGGGGTGTAAAACAACCCAACCACGCATTCTTTGCGGGCTTTGCACCAAGGGAAGATCCCAAAATTGCCATTATGTGCGTGGTGGAAAACAGCGGACGCTTTGGTGGTACTTATGCGGCACCTATTGTGGGGTTGATGATAGAAAAATATTTGAAAGATTCCATTACTGATAAGGCCAGGCTGGCAAGGATCGACCAGCTGTCTAACCTGAACCTGATACCTCCACGCATCTACCAGGAAATGCGCCGGCAGGATTCGCTGATGCACGCCAAAGATTCGGCTTACCTGGTGTTAAAAGGGTATTTAAAAATTGCCAAAGACACACTGGGTATTGAGGAAGGTGATGAGGAAGAAGGGCTGGACAATATGAAGACCGACAGCAAAACCGATTTAAAAAAAGGACAACCGTTAAAAGACAGCGGCGATAAAAAACAAATTATTAAAACCGAAGCCATCCTGCCGGATGAAAAAAAGAAGCCGGAAGCAAGGGATACGGCTAACAAACCATAGTGAATGGTGAGTTGTCAGTAGTGAGTAGCGCACTCACCACTCACCACTCACCACTCACCACTCACCACTCACCACATGTATCAAAAAAATCCATCCATAACAAAAGGTATCGACTGGTTTACGGTATTGCTGTACCTGATGCTGGCAGTGGTGGGTTTGTTGTGCATTTTTTCAGTTGAATATAAAAGCGGGGATAATGTATTGCAAAGCTTCCTGGGATTTAAAAAAGAATACAGCAAACAGCTTTATTTCTTTGGAGCCAGTATTATAGTGGCATCGGTGATACTGCTTACCGACAGTAAGTTTTTTGCCGCTACTGCAAACCTGGCGTATGCACTGGGTATTTTACTCATTATGGCCACTTTTGTTTTGGGAAAAGAAGTGGGAGGATCCAAAAGCTGGATACCGCTGGGCTTTATGAATATTCAGCCTGTGGAAGTTTGTAAAATTTTCACTTCGCTGGCGCTGGCAAAATACCTGTCGCTCCCCGAAACAAATTTTCATAAGACCAAAACCCAGCTGATTGCGGCAGCCATTGCCTTTACGCCGGCCATATTATCGGTATTGCAAAAAGAACCCGGCGCCGCCATTGTGTATTTTTCCTTTGCACTTGCTTTTTACCGCGAAGGCCTTCCCACGCTTTACCTGATCATTATTTTTTCTCTTGCTATTTTGGTGGTGGCCAGCATTGTGCTGTCGTCTGAAGTTTTTTATGGGATGATTACCATAGCCGCTTTTTTGTTTTTGTTTTTTACCTGGCGGCGGGTGCGGCGCGACAAATTAAGGATCGTGCTTGTGGTGCTGGTATGGGTATTATGTGTGGGTGTGAAACTGTTTTTTGTACCCGCCCTGTTCAACAGTATTTTAAAGCCGCACCAGGTAGTGCGTATTTTCTCCACTTTTGGCATTGATGACTATAAATTTAAAAGCGCGGAACGTACTGCCGAAATCCAAAAGGAATTTGCCAAACTGGGCACCACTAAAAAGAAGGAAGGCGAGAAGGTGGAAAGCTATAATGTAAAGCAGTCAAAAATTGCCATCGGCAGTGGCGGGTTCTGGGGCAAGGGTTTTTTACAGGGTACACAAACCCGTGGTGAATTTGTGCCTGCACAAAATACCGACTTTATCTTTTCTTCGGTAGGAGAGAATTTTGGTTTTTGGGGATGCACCACACTGATGCTGCTGTATTTTGGCCTGATGATCCGGCTGGTAGTGCTTGCCGAACGGCAACGCAGCACTTTCAGCCGTGTGTACATGTATTGTGTAACGGGCATCCTGTTTTTTCATGTGGCGCTCAATGTTTGTATGACGCTGGGGCTGGCCCCTTCTCCGGGTATTACACTGCCGCTGCTCAGTTATGGCGGCTCTTCGCTGGTTACCTTTACCATACTCATCTTTATCTGCGTCAGGCTGGATGCAGACCGCCAAATGATTTTACGATAAAGAACTTATTATGCAGATCATTCCACTAAGCGAAGGCTCCTTTACAATCGACGGCACAAAAAAATTCCTCCCGTTCAATACAGCTACTGATGATTTGCAGCAACGGCCCGTGGGCAGCCTGCTGGTGGAGATACAACCTTTTTGTATTGTTACTTCAAAAGATATTTTAGTGATAGATACCGGTCTGGGTTTTACCAATGCCGATGGCAGTTTGCAAATACACCAGAACCTGATGAACAACGGCATCAACCCCATGGATGTTACCAAGGTACTGATGAGCCATTTGCATAAAGACCACAGCGGCGGCGTTGCCAATACCGATCACTTACTGCAGCAGCAGTTCCTCAGTTTTCCCAATGCCGAGTATTATGTAAACAAGGATGAGTATGATTTTGCCATGGCCAAAGGCAAACCCTCTTACCTGCCCGATGATTTTTCACTGCTGGGCAATACCGACAAAGTGATTTTTACAAAAGGAGATGGGGTGATTGATGGTTATATCCGCTACCATGTTACCGGTGCACACTGTCCCTATCACCAGGTGTTTTGGATTGAAGAGGCAGGAGAAATCATTTTCTTTGGTGGTGATGTGGCCCCGCAACTGCAGCAAATGAAAAGCCGTTTTGTGGCCAAGTACGATTTTGACGGCAAGAAATGTATGGAATTGCGCCAGCAATGGTGGCAGCAGGGCCTGCAGGAAAAATGGACCTTTTTATTTTACCACGATATTAAAACCCCTGTGTGGCGGTTTCAGTAAATAAAAAAGCTGTTGAATTTTCAACAGCTTTTTTAATATCATGTGCAGGAATGATTACCTGATCTTGTGTACAAAATGATTGTCCATAAACTGGCGCTGGATATCTTTCAGGTCCCTTAAAATACTGGCATCTACCAGCTGACCGGCTGTTTCCAGGGTAAAACCACCAATCAGTTCATCTTTAAGTGCCGTTTCAATTTCAAAAGTTTTACCGGGCACAGCCGTTTTTACATTGGCCATGATAGCGGTTTTAAGTTCATCGCTGATAGGCGCTGCCGTGGTTATTTTAACCTTCTGAATATTGTTTATCTCGTTAAACTGGTCGATATAAGCTGTAACGATCTCGGGTAAATTGCTTTCCCTTGTTTTGCGTACCAGCAATTGTATAAAAGCAGCAGTAAGTGTGCTTATTTTACCGGTAGTAACTGCATCAATAATAGCCTGTTTTTTATCAGACTTGATAATAGGGCTGCGCAAAACAGCTGTAAAATCAGGATTGCTTTTGCAAACATTGTGCAGCCACCTCATATCATTGCAAACTTCGTTCACCTGGTTTTGCTCTTTGGCAAGATCCAGTAAACTTTTTGCGTAACGGCCTGCTAAACGTGGATTGTTCATACAATTAGGAGTTATGAATTATGAATTACGAATGGCTACATTCTCAATTCCTAATTCGTAATTTTTAATTCAATTTTACTTCTCCGGCCAGTGTTTTAATATAGTTCTCCTGTTCGGCTTTATTGCTTAATTCCTTGCGCAGTACTTTTTCGCTGGTTTCAATTACCAGGTTACCGATCTGGTTCTTCAAATCAGTTAAAGCTGCCATTTTCTGCTGCTGGATAGAAGCATTGGCATCAGCCACAATTTTAGCAGCCTGTACTTTGGCTTCTTCTTTGGCTTCGCTGATGATCTTGTCCTTGGTTTCTTTGGCTTCTTTTAAAAGCTGGGCCCTTTCTTCACGGGCTTTGGCCAGTAACGCTTCGTTATCACTTTTCATTTGCGCCATTTCCACTTTCAGCTTTTCGGCTGATTCAAGTGATTCGGCAATAGAGTTTTCCCTGTCCCTTAAACCTTTAATGATGGCAGGCCATGCAAATTTTGCAAGAATAAAGAACACTACTGCAAAAGCAACAAAGGTCCAGAAAAGCAAACCTGATGCAGGATTTAATAACATACTATAGTTTTTAAGTCTTTGTTTAATCTTTGATGACAGGTGCGTTGCCGCACAAGTGAGTGACACAACAATGCTGAAACAAGTACAGCTGCCGGCCACAAAAAATTTAAAAACACTGCATCCTCCGCCCTGTGCTTTGGATGCAGTATCTGGCTGCAATGATTATTTCATGATCATTGCCAATAAGCCGATGATGATGGCGAACAGCGCAGCACCTTCTACCAGGGCCGCAGCCAGGATCATGTTACCACGGATATCGTTAGAGGCTTCTGGCTGACGTGCAATACCTTCTACTGCACCTTTACCAATCTGACCAATACCGATACCGGCACCCATTGCTGCAAGACCAGCACCTACGGCACCACCTGCGTTAGCAACGCCATCCAATAAAACTGTTAATAAACTCATTTTGTTTCGGTTTATGTTAAAAAATAAATCACTCATTAATGATGAGCCGCATGTGCTTCATCGTGGCTGTGGTCTCCCTCAATGGCCTGGCCGATAAATACCGCCGTAAGCATGGAGAAGATGAATGCCTGTAAGAATGCCACCAGTATTTCAATAAAGTAAATGAAAATGGTGAACGGGATGGAAACGATGGTTGCACCGTAACCAATGGCTGGCTTAATTTCCCCGAAGATGAAGATCAGGGAGATCAAACAGATGATGATGATGTGACCCGCGATCATGTTGGCGAACAAACGGATGATGAGGGCGAATGGTTTAATGAACACACTCAAAAATTCCACCGGTATCAAAATAAACTTAACACCCAAAGGAACGCCGGGCGGGTTAAAAATATGTGCCCAGTAATGTTTGTTGGAACTGAAGAGTATCACCAAAAAGGCAATTACACCCAGCACGGCGGTAAAGGCAATATTGCCTGTTACATTGGCTGTACCTGGTATTAAACCAAAAATATTGTTGATAAGGATGAAGAAGAAAACCGTGAGCAGGTAGGGCAGGTATTTGTCTGCTTTATAACCCAGGTTAGGCCGGGCCACTTCGTCCCTTACAAAAGTAATTACAGGTTCAACAAAACTTTGCAGGCCTTTAGGTGCTGAGGTAACACCTTTACCGGCTTTGTATTTTTTAGCGATAGACAGCATGATCACCAGCAGCAGGGTTAAAGCCACCAGCATTTGCACCACGTTACGGGTTAATGAAAAATCATATACCTGTACACCTTCTTCAACGGGTTCTACGGTTTTGCCATCTTCCACCAGCCTGTAACCATTGAATTCCTCGTGGCCATGTTCAAATTTTGAAGACATGAACATGGAGAAACCTTTTTGGGGAGAGTATAATATTACCGGCAGGGGAATAGATACCGGGTGTTTTACGCCATTTTCGTCTACTTTATCAAGAATGTGGAAGTCGTGAGAGTCGTTGATATGACCAAAGATCACTTCCTTCATATCCAGCTTGCCTTCCTGTTTTGCCTCGCCGCCTTCATGACCCGGTTCACCGGCAAAAGCAGTTATAGAAAAAACAGTCAAAAAAAGGCTGAAAGCCAGTACCAGTAACGATTTTAGACCCTTATGCTGCATACAATTCCCGAATTTTGGCGCAAAGATAAGGCGGCAGGGGGTAAATTAAAAATTGAATGGGTAAAAATCAGTAGCCTGAAGCATTGTTTTCTGAGGTTATTTTTTTGATTTTTTCCAGCTCTATTACATCAATTTGATCTTTAGGGCGGTTTACTGCTTTTTTATTCGCTATGAGGTGGTTAATGTGCAGAAAAGGAACCGCTACATCAAGTATTGTAGCAATCCTTGCCATATGATAAGCATCTTCATATGTAAAAGCTTCCAGTCCTTTCATCCGTACCATGACATCTATGATAATGTTTGGGCCAATTGTAAAATCGGTCCAGCCTGGTATAAATTGTATTGTTTTCCATGAAATATTTCCTTCATAACCAAATTGCGCCATGGCTTTTCCAAAATTCTCCCTGTTTTCAGTAGTGTCTTTAATCCAGATATCTGCATCTTTTGTAACCCTGCTAAAACCATGCATATTAACGGCAAAACCACCTACCATAATGTATACCACATTATGGGTGTTTAATGATTTCCAGAATTTGAGTAAGGTTTCATCTAAAATGTCCATGTTCAGGGCTGAACTTTGATTTTCTGAAATGTATAATGCAACCGGAGCATTTTAGTAAATAAAAAGAATTTTTCAGTATCGCTTTTCGATACAGACTCAATAATGCGTTGCTTTTCTTTTAAAGCAGATAATTCGTCTACTTTTTTCCAATAAGAAATATCTTCTTCAACAATATTATTGTGTGCCTGACTCATATTCAAATTTACGCAATCTTAGCTTGGTTTTCAAACTGCATTTTGTGCAACTGGTAATAGAATCCGCCTTTTGCCAGCAATTCGTCGTGTGTGCCCATTTCCTTGATCTCGCCCTTATCCAGCACTATTATTTTGCTGGCTTTGCGGATAGTACTGAGGCGGTGGGCAATAACAATGGAAGTACGGCCGGCGATGAGTGTGTCGATGGCATGCTGGATCAGGTTCTCGCTTTCGGTATCCACCGAAGAAGTGGCTTCATCCAGAATTAAAATAGAAGGATTGTATAATAAAGCCCGTACAAAACTCAGCAGCTGGCGCTGACCTAATGAGAGGGTGGCGCCCCGCTCCATTACGTTATAATCATAATCTCCGGGCAGCCGCATAATAAAATCATGTATGCCGATGAGTTTGGCGGCGCTAATCACATCTTCTTTTTTAATATCGGGGTTTCGCAATGTTACATTGTCCATAACTGAACCGCTGAATAAGAATACATCCTGCAGCACCACGCCAATATGCGTGCGCAGTTCATCCAGCTTGTAATCTTCTATATCAATCCCGTCAATGGCAATACGGCCTTTTTGGATATGGTAGAGCCGGTTCAGCAGGCTGATGATGGAGGTTTTACCGCTGCCGGTATGACCCACAATAGCCAGGGTTTCGCCGGCTTTGATATGGAAAGAAATATTTTTCAGCACATACTGTTCGTCGATATAGGCAAACGATACCTCTTCAAAAGCAATATCGCCTCTTACATTTTTAGAAGCCAGTGTGCCGTTGTCATCAGCGCTGTCAGTATTGTCCAGCACTTTAAACACCCGTTCGCTGGCAATCATGCCCATTTGCAGCACATTGAATTTATCGGCTATCACCCGCAAGGGGCGGAACAGCAGGTTAAGGCAAATAATAAATGAAGTGATCACACCGGCAATTTCATTTCTCAGTCCTTCGTCGGTAATACCCGCAGCATCTTTTGCTGCCCACCAAACCAGCAGGCCGGTTGATAATGCCATCACCAGCTCCACCACGGGGAAGAAAACAGAGTAAGCGAAAATGGCTTTTATATTGGCATTACGGTGTTCTTTGTTAATGGCATTGAATTTGTCGAACTCCCGCTTTTCGGAGGCAAATGCCTGTACCACGCTCATGCCGGTGATATGTTCCTGTACAAAGGCGTTGAGGTTGGCCACTGCATTGCGCACCCGTATAAACGATTTGTTCACGCTCTCTTTAAAAAAGTACGTGGCGATGATCAGGATTGGGAAGGGCGCCAGGCATATCAGTGTGATCTTCCAGCTGGTGAGAAACATATATACCAGGATGGAAATGATGGATAGGAGGTCGGCAATAATGGGTATCAGCCCGTCGCTGAAAATATCGTTGATGGATTCAATATCGTTGATGGTACGGGTGGTGAGTGTGCCAATGGGTGTTTTATCAAACTGCCGCAGGTTGAGGTGCAGTATTTTTTGATAGGTGGTGATGCGCAGGTCTTTTACCACGCTTTGCCCCAGCGATGCGGTGAGATAGGTGAAATAAAACCGGCAGAGGCTTTCCACCAGCAGCAATACAATTTGTATGATGGTGATCTCGATAATAAAACCGCCCGGCCCGTTGATGAAATGTGCAGCCGTTTCATTTTTAATACCATCGTTAATGGTGAGCTGTATCAGCAGCGGGCGCAATGGCGCCATTACTGCCAGCAGCACCGACAATACCAGTGAACCATAAAAACGGTTTTGGTAAGGTTTTGCGAAATGAAAAATGCGGCGGAGTAAAGAGAAGTCGAATACCTTTTTCTTAGTTCCTGTTTCACTCATTGTCCAAAGATAAGATGGTTTGAGGGTTGGTTGTATAATTGGTTAATCAGTTGATTGGTTAATTGGGTGATCAGGGGGAGGAGTATGACATTCTTTTGCCGATATCCTGCCTCATCCAACGCCATCAAATATCAATCTTACTCCGCTTCCGACTTTTTATTATACGCTTTCAGGAAAATAGCGCCGAGGTTTTTATAAGGCGGCACATAATCGTCCCATGCCTCCTTGATATCCCTGGGCTGTTTTGCAAAGGAGCTGGTGAGACTGCCCCATAAGGTTCTCCATACAATAGGTTTGCCGGTGAGCAGGGTTTGATTGAGGGTATTGGTAACAAACTGGTTGATATTACCCGTGCCAATTTGTTTGGTGGAAATGATATGTGCCTCGGGGTTTTGCTCAATCAGCTGGCTCAGGTTTTTATAGCCGCCGCAACTGCCCAGCAAAATGATCTTTGCATCACCGGGCATCCGGTCGATGGTGCGTGGCAGCCAGTAACTGTGCCCGCGGTGGGTGATGATGGTGGGTGAAATATCGTTTTTACGCAGGTAATTATTCAGATGCACCTGGGCAGTATCATCCAGGTTTTTGTCGTTGTTCAGCGGGCGGTTCACATAGATCCATATTTTAGGACCGGTTACCGATTTAATGGTCACCCATTCTGGATTGCTGTTATCTGTCTTCCATTCCTTTCCCGAAAATGCGGCGATATAAGCAGGGAAGAATTTCTTGCCATCATCATCGCCATAAAAAAATACCTGCTGCACAATGCGGCCGCTGTCGTCGACCAGCAGTTTATTATCCAGCGTATAAATGGGCGGTATACCCAGTTCGGCACTCAGGTCGATATTCTTTGTGGTGTCTGCCGAAAGAAAAATTGTGTTCAGCAATTTGTAAATGATCTTGCCGCGGCGGTTGTTTTCATCATCGCAGCGTTTTTCATTTGCGGCCACATAGGTTAAAATATTTGACTGCAGGTTTTTGTTATTGATGCTGCTGTAACTGTCGGCCACATCCACTGCATCTTCCAGCGTGGTGGATTTTTCGAGGTTGGCAACAAATGATTTCATCAGCGCTTCTGCATTGGTGGCGGGCATCAGGTTTAAAAATGTATCCAGCTTGTTGAAGTTGGCCGCCATTTTGATGAACTTCTTAAAGTAATCGTAGTTCACACTCATCAGTAATGAGTCGGTGGCGGGCTTTTTACCCAGCCTTTGCAGCATGCGGTTAAAACTGTGTTTGTAACTGCTGGTATAAATTTCGCTTTCGCTGGTAACAATCATGTAATACAGTTCGGCAGGCGATAAGGGTTCCACCGCACGCATGCGGATATTCTCAGGTTTTTCGTGCAGGTCGTTAATGGGTGTTACAAAATGCTGCAATGCCTTACGTCGCAGCATATCTCTTAACCCGTTGGCACCAAACATGGCCACGGCAGTATCGCCGCTGCTCATGCGTTTACTATAATCAATTTCTGTTTGTACCAGTGTTTTAAAGTAGCGCACACTGTCATAGCCTTTTTCTCCGTCACCAATTATTTTCCGTAGCGAATCCACCTGTTTTTTGCCACTCACAATGTCATCAATAAAAGGAAAATACAGCAGGGCGCCCGGCGTGGCGCTTAACTGCGCAATTATTTTTACAAAGCCATTGCTGTTATTATGTATCAGTTTGCCAACAGGTGAGTAATTATCCTGTGAAAACTTATACAGCTGCCCGGGATCATTTTTTGCAACCGTCACCAGCAGGCTGTCGGCAAAAGGTTCTTTTACAAAGGGCGCCATGCTGGCCAGTATCTTATCAGGGTTCAATGCGCAAAATTTCAGGAATACAATATTCCTGCTTTGTGCAAAGCCCGGGTTATTTACAAAAATGGCAGCGTTGATCTTTGCAATTTCATAAGGCATAGATTCCACCAGCGGCACCATGCTCACACTGTCGATGGTGGCCTGCATGATCTTTTCAAAATTATCCATCAGCTGCGGGGCATATAGGGCACTGATCTTTTTTGCACGCCAGTCGGTACGAAAATTTCTCAGCACCATTTCGAGGTAACTGAGGTAACGCACCTTTTCATTATTGGAAGGGATTTTTTTATTGCGTTCAATATTGCTTTGCAGCACATCTGCCCTGCGCAGCAGCGCATCCGTTACCGCCAGCGTAATTTCTTCATTGGATGAAACCTTTACCATGCCATCCATTTTTCCATCGGCCCGGTCCAGCAGTTTTTGTTCTTCATTGATCTTGTCATGCCGCAGCTGCCGCTCAATGGGCGGCTTAACGGTATCAAACTGGAGCATTTGTGCCCGGGCTGCAAGGCCCGCATAAGCAAACAGTAAAAACAGGACTACAGGTTTAATCATACTATATGCAAAGATGCTGAAATTTTGCTTAGAGTTGCCTCATTGCCAGCCGGTAACCTTTCAATAACAGCATTCTGCTTAACAATTTAATAATACAAGCGGTAAGGTATTAATTTAGTGTTAAAGACTACTTTTGCGCAACGTTACACGTATGAGCACTGTTAAAAAAATTTTAATTGCCGATGATGAGCCCGATATCCTGGAAATACTGCAATACAACCTGCAGGCCGAAGGGTTTGAAGTGATCACGGCAAAGAACGGTAATGAAGCCATTGATAAGGCAAAACGCACACTGCCCGACCTCATCATCCTGGATATTATGATGCCCGGTAAAACCGGCATGGAAGTTTGCAACACACTCCGCAGCCAGCCTGCATTTAAGAATACACTTATCATTTTTTTAACCGCACTCAGCGATGAGGGCACCGAAATTAAGGGGCTGGAAACCGGTGCTGATGATTATGTTACCAAACCGGTAAGTCCGAAGGTGCTTGTAAGCAAGGTAAATGCATTGTTCAGGCGTTTTAGCAAGGATGAACCCAAAGTGCTTAAAGTGGGTGATCTTGAAATTGACCGGGAGCAGTATATTGTACGTTACAACGGCGAAGACATCATTCTTGCCCGAAAAGAATTTGAGCTGCTGGCACTGCTGGCCGGCAAGCCGGGAAAAGTGTTCCTCCGCAACGAAATCCTCAATACCATCTGGGGCACCGAAGTGATCGTGGGCGACCGCACCATTGATGTGCACATCCGTAAAATACGCCAGAAATTGAACCTCGACTGCATCAGCACGGTGAAGGGGGTGGGGTATAAGTTTGAATTATAAGCAGGGTGGTTCATGGTTCATAGTTCATGGCAAGGAGCTTAACTTATCGCTGATTGTTGCTAATTTCGCTATGGTTTATTGCAAACAAATTACCATGAACCATATGCCATGAACCATTAATCAATGCTCTCACAAAAAAATCTTTCACCACAACAGCTGTCTGCACTTACCGCGGTCACTCTGTCGGTTCCTATTACCATTGGTATTTTTATTTTCACCACCAACTGGCTGGTCACGTTCATTTCATTTGTGGTGATCTTTGCAGGCAGTTATGCGCTTATATTGTACACCCTGCAAAAATTCATTTACAGGAAAATAAAGCTCATCTATAAATTCATTTATCAAACCAAGGCCAGCAAGCGGGAAGAGTTTTACTATAAAAACATACTGCCGCAAAAAGGCATTGATGAGGTAAGAAAGGATGTGGAAGAATGGGCCGAACAACGCAAGGCAGAGATTGAAGTGCTGCAGCAAAACGAAAACTACCGCAAGGAATTTTTGCAGAACCTGAGCCATGAATTAAAAACGCCCATATTTGCCATACAGGGTTATGTGGATACACTGCTGAACGGCGCACTGGAAAACCCGGATGTGAATAAAAAATTTTTGGCAAGCACTTCCCGCAACATCGACCGGCTGGTGAACCTGGTAAGCGACCTGGATGCAATATCAAAACTGGAAAGTGGCGAGCAACTGCTGATACAGGAAAACTTTGTGATACAGGATCTGCTGAAAGAAGTGTATGAATCACTGGAGATAACGGCCGCGGAAAAAAACATCAAATGCATTATTAAAAAAGGCTGCGAAGTACCGCTGACCGTATATGCCGATAAGGAAAAAATAAGACAGGTTGTCATTAACCTGGTGGAGAACTCCATTAAATACGGCAAGCAAAACGGTACCGTGGAAAGCAGTTTTTATAAAGTGGATGGCCGCCGTGTTTTAATTGAAATAAGCGATGACGGCTATGGTATTGCCGAAGAGCACCTGAACCGCATCTTCGAGCGTTTTTACCGTACCGATATTGCACGCAGCCGTAAAGTAGGAGGCAGCGGTTTGGGATTATCCATTTGCAAACATATTATTGAAGCGCATGGACAAAACATTCATGTGCGCAGCAAGATTGATGTGGGCAGCACATTTGGTTTTACCCTGCAAAGCCGTAAAGATTAAAGAAACGAACACTTTTATAACAGTACCGGCATACCGGTATATTCAACCAGCAAGGATGAAATCAATAACGCTGCAACAGGCATTTTGTACAATTGGCTGTTTACTGATCTTCCTGTTTATTCATAGCAAATCAGCCGCACAGGCCGATAATGAAATACAGGTATATGCATCTGCCATTACGCCTAAAAATATTACCCTGGCAGAGTTGCACCAGAATTATACTTTCAAGGGAATGGATGGTATGCCCAGGCCAAAAGATGCACACTGGCTGGAAGAAACCCTGGAGATCACCCATGGCTTTGGCAAAAATTTTGAACTGGGTTTTTATACATTCACCGGTTTATCCCCCGACGGGACATTCCAGTTTTTAGGCAACCATATCAGGCCGCGTTTTACTTTTCCGGAATCATGGGGACTGCATTTTGGTGCCAGTGTTTCGCTGGAGCTGGGTTATATACGGCCCGATGCAAGCAGCCCCTTTGTAATGGATGGCGAACTGCGCCCCATCATTGATAAAACCTGGGGTAATTTTTATTGTTCACTCAATCCCAACGTGGCATTTAACCTTACAGGCAATGATAAGTTTTTTGGTATTGGCCCGCAGTTTAAAACTGTGTACACAGTGCAGCAAAAATTTGGTGTGGGGATCGAATACTATTCTTCACTCGGCACTTTCACAAAATTATCTCCCGTTAAAGAACAGGAGCATTTGCTCGGACCCATGTTCGATTTGTATTCAAGCCCCAAATGGGAATTGCAAACGGGTTTATTATTCGGCCTCACTCCCGGCAGCAATCACCAAATATTTAAATTGATCTTGGGAAGGAGGTTTGGAAAAACCAGCTAGATGACTCCGCTTATTTCTTCAAACCTCTTTTTATTGCTTAATTCCGAATATTCTTTTTAATGCTGGTTACCCCTTCCGTTACTTTGATAGCAGCCAATGTCTTTTCCGGGAACTGTTATTTCAGTGGAACCGTATTTAGGGTGAACAGGCACATCACTTCTTGGTTCAAAACCTGTAAAACCGGCACCAATACAAGGGGAGGTTGCTTTTAATGCGAAATTGTAACTGCCCACCGTTGAAATATCTGCCAGTTTTAACCCGGCAGGTAAAGGCACAGGCCCATTAATGAACTGGGGGTTATTTGCACCAATTACTGATTGCGGTGCAGTATAAGTATCTCCCGTTTTCCAGCCTGCAGGGAGATACGTGGATGGCTTTGGAAAATCAGTTTCCTGTGGCTGGCTGATAGCCGTGCTTACAGACAGTGATGGAATGAACTGGCTGGCCACACTCACAGAATCTGCATAATACCAGTTGTAACCATAACGGAGATTAGCGGTATCCGCAATCGGGTTATTTACCACACGTAAACCAAATTTGCAGTTTACAATAAGGTTATTGTATGCCATACCGCCGGCACCTTCCTCAAAATTGATGGAACCACCGCGGCCTGCTGCCGACCTCCGGTACCCGCTGTTCACAATCGTATTGTTATACATTCTTACGTTTGAAGCAGGGAAGCCGGGTAGCACATTGATGTTTGATAATTTTGGCCCGTTAGTAGCCATACCCACACAAAGATTATAGGCAAAATTACCAATGGTACCGGCCTTTGCATTCATGGCTTCACCACCGGTGAAACCGCATTTTTCAAAAGTATTGCGCATTACATTCATCTTACCGCCATTGATACGGAAGGGATCATCTGTGCTTCCATAGATCCATGAGTCTTCCAAAATGAAAACACCAGCAGGGTTTGCAAAATAAACGGAGTAGGGGCTGGAACCACCAGTAAATGTTTTCATACCACTGCTGATAGCGGCGCCGCCAAATTCAATATGTGTCCATTTGATCACCATCAGCGGGCAGCTGGTGGCGCCAATGATACCGGTCCATTTTCCTTTGAGTGCGGGGTCTGCATTCGGGTCGGCGCCATAAGTATCTGTTTTGGTAACGCCCGGATAAGTGATCATGATGGGATGATCTTTTGTGCCAAGTGATAACAAAGTTCCTTTAACACCTAATCCGCATGGAGCATTTGTGCCGGCTGCAGTATTTAGTCCAAAATTCAATGTAACGCCCTCTTCAATGGTAAGTGTGTCTCCTGCATTCACAAAAATATCACCGCATACGGTATATGTTTTTCCTGCAAGCATGGTGCCTTTAATGGCGCCCGACAAACATTGTGCATCACTAATGGGTGTTACAGGGGGCAGCACACCCACCCAAAGGTCTTTATTATCGGCAACTTTTTTGCACGATGAAAAAAGCAATGCAGCTGTAGTGATGCATGTAATGAATAAAATGATCTTTTTCATTGTATAATTATTTAGCTGTTATTAAAGTTTAAAGCGCAGGCCAAACAGGAAGGTGGTTTTATAATAATCTTTCTGGATGATGATGCGTTTACCGGGATCTGTTTGCAGTGCAAGTGCCCTTGAACCGCTTGTATTTAAATAATTGTTGTACGGCTGATGCAGCGATAATTCGTATGGCGCATTGGTGATGTTGTTGATCTTGCCGTAAAAAGCCAGCTTCTTCACAATCTTTTTCTCAAATGAAAAATCAAGCTGCGTGGTGGGCGACTGCCAGTAGTTTAAACCAAGGTAGGGGCTGATGAAGGAAATGCGTTCACCGGTATACACTAATGCTGCCTGTAAATCAAGTCCCAGTTTTGGATTTTTATAGATCAGTGACAGGTTGCCGATATGGTTCGACTGTCCCTGTAAAGGTCTTGTTTCCGATACCCTTGAGGAAACAATTACACCAGAACTGTTGCGGGAAGAATAGATAAGACTGTCATTGGTGATGGCCGATTTTGTGTAAGTGTAATTTGCCGAAATACCAAACTTGCCAAAGTATTTTGTAACCACGGCTTCAAAACCATAATTGGTGGCATTGCCAATATTCACGGGTTGCAAATAGAGGCTGTTGATATTAAGTGGTTTGATCGCAGAGATCTCAATAGGATCCTGGATGTTCTTATAGAATACACCGAGCAAAACCTGGTCGGCATTGGCAGAATAAAATTCGTAACGCAGGTCAATATTATCTGCAAGGGTATGTTTTAAATGTGCGGGATCGCCCACTTCTTTAAAAAACTCACCATCCGGTCCGTCTGGTATCAGTTCTGCAAATTGTGGTCTTGCCAGCGCTTTGTAATAAGACAGGCGCAGGCTTTGTGTTTTGTTAATAGCATATTTTAACTGTGCACCTGGTAATACATCTGTGTACCATATTTTACCAGATTTTGCATCCACTTCTTTTGCCAGCGTGGTTTCATAATGCTGGCTGGTATGCTCAATTCTTACACCGCCCAGTGCTTCCAGTTTTTTAGTAAGCTGCCATTTGCCCTGTATATATGCGGCGCTTATTTTTTCATCAAAGCTGTAATTATTGCCGTTGAGTGTTGGTGTGCCATCTGATGCAGGGTTGAAAACAAAAGTGGCAGCATTGATGTTGGTGTATACTTCATTTAAAACAGGGCCGAGGCTGTATGAATGATACAGGTTGTCCCTTGTTTTGCTCCTGAGCAAACCACCCGCCTTTAATTCAAACGCTCTTTTAAAAAGGTTGAAATCTTTGGTGAGATTTAAGTAACCCGATACATCTTTATCTGTGTTATGCGTCCATATACGCGACATGCTTTGGAGTTTATCAGTAGTAAGACTGGTGGATACAATCGCATACTGGTGTGCAAACTGTGCCTGGTCCGGCACATGGTTGTTGGCAACAGAATATACAACGCTCCAGTCTGCCTTGAATGAAGGCGAGAGTTTATGAACACCCTGCAGGTTATTGCTGATGATGGACTGGTACTGCCACTGGCTCCTGTACGAATTGGTGACAAGCGAATTCAGCGCCACCGTATCCCAGATAATTCTTGTTTGATAATCATCCAGCCTTACCGCTGTGGTGGCCAGTGAAATTTTATGATGTTCATTAATGCTGTAATCGAGTTTTGTGTTTAAACCCATGCGCCTGCTTTGAACAGAATATTTACGTAACTGCAGGTCGGAGAAAAGCGGGATATTATTTAAACCCGGCTGCGAATTGGGTAAAAAGAAATTGGAAGTGGTCCCCCTGAAGATATTCTGGTAGCTACCCGATACAATAAACCCGAATTTTTTATTCCTGCCAAAACGGTCGCCGTACGATACACCAAATGTGGTGTTCAGCGGGCCACCCTTGTCGTTATAGTTGAGATGCGAAACAGAAAAATCAGCAGGTGTTGCCACATAACCCAGGCCGTTTCTTTCTGCGGGCGAACTTTTACTGATGCCGGATGTATGGAACTTTTGGTAATCTTCCTTGCCAAACATATTGTTGTACCCAACAGCAAAGTTTACATGAAAAAGTTTGCGCTGTGGTGCGTCTTTCATTACAAGGTTAATAGTGCCGCCAATGGCATCGCCTTCCATAGAAGGAGTGAGGCTTTTGATCACTTCCAGCCGTTCCAGTAATTCAGAAGGAAAAAGGTCGAGTGGTATAAAGCGGTTCTTGTTATCGGGGCTGGGAATTTTAATGCCATTCACCAGTGTGTTGATATATCTTTTTTCCATACCCCTGATGATGGGGTAACGGGCTTCACCGCTGCCGCTTTTTTCAATGGTAACACCGCTCACACGCTGCAATACATTTGCCACTGTGATATCAGGCAGTAACTGTATGTTCTTTGCAGAAATGATATTCACCAGCGGGTTGGCATTTTTTTCCAGCAGGCGGATGTTTTTATCGCTGCCGGCACCGGTACTGCTCACCACCACAGCACCAAGATCTTTTGCTGCTGGCTCAAGCGATGCGGCAACGGTTGTTGTTCTACCTGCTTCCACGGTAATTTACTGCTCAAATGTTTTGTAATTAATGCTGCTGATCTGCAGGTGATAAGTGCCTGCAGCAAGGTTTTTAAAACTGAACCTGCCGTCCAGTTCCACCAGCTGGCTTTTACCGGTTTCTTTAACAAGAACGGCTGCGCCGGTCATTGGTTCGCCGGTTACGGCATCGGAAACACGTCCTTTTACTGATTGTGAAAATGCTGCCATTGCGCAGCAAGTGAAGCAAATAATTGCAAGGATGCGGAAGTATCCTTTTTGTACAAATTGCATAAACAGTTTTTTTGTGGCGTAAAAATGCATTGTGCTTTCAATGCCTGCGCACTCCGGTAAAAACTTAACCATTTTGCAACTATTGCATAACAAACCCGTAAACTTCGGGTAACAATTTGATTACATCCAATGTGTTTCTTTACATGGCATAATTTATTAACCCCGGAAAAATGATGTTTATGAAAGACATACAATTTTTCTTTTCTGATTTACTGGTGCGCTTATACCTGCTGCATGTTTCATTATTCAGGGGACCACTTACTTTACTGAAACTGCATTAATGGAGAAGTCCACCAAACGAAAGCTGGATATACTGGTGCTTTCTGATGTGCATCTTGGCACGTACGGGTGCCATGCAAAGGAGTTGTTACATTATCTTAAAGGCATCAAACCCAAAACGGTTATCCTCAACGGCGATATAATTGATATATGGCAGTTCAGCAAGCGCTACTGGCCCAAGAGCCATATGAAAGTGGTGAAACACCTGATGGGCTGGATGAGCAAGGGTGTGAAAATTTATTATGTTACCGGCAACCACGACGAAATGCTGCGCAAGTTCACCGGTTTTAAAATGGGCAGTTTTAAAATAGTGAACAAAGTGGTGCTGGAGCTGGACGATGATAAAAAGGCATGGTTCTTTCACGGCGATGTGTTTGATGTTACCATGCAGCACAGCAAGTGGCTGGCAAAACTGGGCGCCTTGGGTTACGATACGCTGATACTGATCAACCGGCTCGCCAATTTCATTTCAGAAAGAATATTCAAACGCGGCAAACTGTCACTCTCCAAAAAAATAAAGAACAGTGTGAAGAGTGCGGTGAAATTCATCAACGATTTTGAATCAACAGCCGCAGAGATCGGTATCAGCAACAAATACGATTACGTGGTATGCGGGCATATTCACCAGCCCGAAATGCGGGAGATCGTAACTGCCGGAGGAAAGATCATGTATCTTAACAGCGGCGACTGGATTGAAAACCTCACCGCACTGGAATATGCAAACGGGCAATGGGATCTGTACAAGTTTGATGAAGCAGCCTGGCTGCAAGTGAAACAACATACAGAAGAGGAAGAAGAACTGGATAACGGCCGTCTCTTCAGTAATATGGTGCAAGAATTTAACTTACTGCGCAACTGATGAAAATATTATATGCCATACAGGGAACGGGCAATGGCCATTTAAGCCGTGCAAGGGATATCATTCCGCTGCTGCAGCAAAAGGGCGAACTGGATATTTTGGTAAGCGGTATTCAGGCGGATGTGGACCTGCCTTATCCTGTTAAATACAAGTTCAAGGGACTGAGTTTTATTTTTGGAAAGAAAGGCGGTATCGACCTGCTGGCCACTTATCAAAAGGGAAATTTAAAAAGGCTGTATAAAGAAATTAAAAGCCTGCCGGTGGAGGAATATGACCTGGTGATAAACGATTTTGAACCGGTGAGCGCATGGGCCTGCAAAATGAAACACAAGCCCTGTATCGGGTTAAGTCACCAGGCCGCGGTGATCAATAAAAAAAGTCCCAAACCAAAAAAGAAAGATCCGCTGGGCAAAGCTATTCTGCATAACTATGCACCTGTTACGGCCGCCTATGGTTTTCATTTTGGTGCTTATGATAAAGACATTTTCACACCGGTGATCCGCAGCCAGGTAAGGGATGCGGCGCCGGTAAACGAGGGTCATTTCACCGTGTATTTACCGGCTTATGATGATACCCGTATCATTAAAGTATTAAGCACCGTAAAAAATATCAACTGGCAGGTATTCAGCAAACACAGCAAAAAGGAATACACCGAAAGGAATGTACACATCCGTCCTGTTAACAACGATGCTTTTATAAAAAGCATGATCAGCTGCGCCGGCATTTTATGCGGCGCAGGTTTTGAAACACCTGCAGAAGCCCTTTTTCTCAAAAAGAAACTGATGGTGATTCCCATGAAGGGGCAGTACGAACAGCAGTGCAATGCCGCTGCGCTGGAAACCATGAGCATCCCGGTAATAAAAAGTTTGAAGCTGAAACATGTGGCGAAGATCGAAAAATGGGCGAAGGGCAAAAACCATATCTCCGTTAATTATCCCAATATCACGGCAAAGATCATTAACCAGCTGGTAAAAAAACATGCCGCCCCGGCTAACAATGTAAAACATGAGCTGGGGGATGCCGTGTATTCAGTTAAAAAACTGAAGAAGGTAAGCCTTGGAAAAATTCTGCAGCAAATTGGAGGATGACCTATGTTATTTACAAAAGACAATTTCGGTACCGGTTTTAAATGGGGCGTTTCCACCGCAGCATACCAGATCGAGGGCGCACATAATGCCGATGGCAAAGGTCCTTCCATCTGGGATGTGTTCGTAAAACAGCGCCGCAAAATTGCCAATGGCGAACATGGTGATATTGCCTGCAATTTTTACAACCATTATGCCGATGATATTGCACTCATGTACAAGATGGGCATTCCCAATTACCGTTTTTCCATTGCATGGAGCCGCATTTTGCCACAGGGTATTGGCCCGTTGAATTATAAGGGCATTGATTTTTATAACCGCGTTATTGACTTTTGCCTGGAGCTGGGTATTGAACCCTGGATCACTTTATATCATTGGGACCTTCCGCAGGAACTGCAGAAAAAAGGCGGGTGGACCAACCGTGATATTATTCACTGGTTTGGATATTACGTGGATTGCTGCATCAAACATTTTGGCGACCGGGTGCAAAACTGGATGGTACTGAATGAACCGATGGTGTTTACGGGTGCCGGTTATTTTTTAGGCGTGCATGCACCGGGTAAAAAAGGGCTGGCCAGTTTCCTCGCTGCCGCACATCATGCTGCGTTATGCCAGGCCGAAGGCGGGAGGATCATTAAGTCGCACCGCAGCAATTATAAAGTGGGTACCACCTTTTCTTATTCGCATATAGAACCTTTTACCAGCAGCAGCCGTGATATTGCAGCCGCCAATAAAGTGGATGCATTGCTGAACCGGCTTTTTTTAGAACCATTGCTGGGAATGGGTTACCCGGTAAAAGATGTAAAAGTGCTGGAACGCATCGAACGTTTTGTATATCCCGGCGATATGGGCAAACTGCAGTTTGATATGGATTTTATCGGCCTGCAAAATTATACCCGGGAACTGGTGCGTTACACGCCATTTATTCCTTTTGTAAATGCAAAGATCGTAAGCGCCAACAAGCGCAATGCGGAGCACACCCTCATGAACTGGGAAGTGTATCCTTCCAGTATTTATGAAGCATTGAAACGGCTGCACAGTTATAAACACATCAAAGAAATCATCATTACAGAAAACGGCGCGGCCTTTGCAGATGAGTGTTTGAATAACGAGATCAATGATGAAAAGCGGAAGTATTATCTGCAGGACCATATTTATAAAGTACTGCAGGCAAAAGAAGAAGGCGTGAATGTGAACGGTTATTTTGTATGGACGCTGATGGATAATTTTGAATGGGCCGAAGGTTATCGCCCGCGTTTTGGTTTGGTGTACGTTGATTTTGCCACGCAACAACGCATCATCAAATCATCAGGGGCATGGTACAGCAATTTTTTAAAGCGCTCATCAATAATGTTTACATAACAGTTGCATCAAATTGCAGTAACAATGCAGGGGTAATTTTGTGCAGCCTCTGAATACAGCAGTTGCGTTTAGTTTAATTATGTTGATAGAACCGCATTCCTGCGGTTTTATTTTTGCCTGTAATTTTTAAGAAGGTATACCAGTATGTTTTTAGCCGGTTTTCCTCCGCGTTTAATATGTATGGTGTCGGGCACAGCATAGTTTTCAAAAAGTCCTGCATATTTTTCTGCCGGGTTTTGAAAATTATTACTTGCCGTGATAAAATAGGCATCATCACCGGCCTTTAATTTTTCCCGGTATGCATTCAGCCAGGCATAAGTGTGAATATCATTGGTGTCACCCAATGCAATAAAATCAAGCTGCAGCGGCTGTGCTATATAGTTATCAATATGCGCCCCGGGAAACCATTTGTTTGATATGATAAAACTGGTGACCGTAATTTTGTTTTGCCTGTTGCTTTTATACAATGCATTAAATTTTTCAGCGGCTTCCTTCCATCCGTACATATCCAGTGTAACATCGCCGTCGCCCAGCAAGGCTGTTTCTTTTTTACCCATAGTGCCCGGGTAAAAATTCACGACAATTATCCCTGCTGTAAGCGCTGTTGCCAGTAAAATATTGCCTGTATATGAAAATGCTAAAATTTTCTTCTTCAAAAACTGCGGACGCATCAGCAGCACCGGCAGGTACACAGCGGTAAGAATGATGAGGGAAATATAGGCAGGTCCGCTCCAGTGCGGCAGCGTATCCCTTGTTAAGGAAATGCCCAGCAATAATATTATCAGCGGCAGCGACAGCCACAATAATTGCTGCACAATGCCGGTTCTTAACAAACGCCTGTTTTTTAAAAGCAGGAAGATTGTAGTTGTGATCAACAGGTAATTTACCGGGTTATTATACAGTATCCCGCCCCCGAGCTCACGTATAAAACTGTCAAAATGCAATTGGCTGCCTGCCGTTACCCTGCTGCTGTGAAAACTGTAGGTGATAAAATGATTCCGGATATTCCATATAAGAATGGGCGATACAATTACCGCAGTAAGAATAACTGCAGTATACAGGTAAATTTCACGCAATAATTCCTTTCTCCCTGTAATGATATGCAATCCAAATCCCAGCCATAAAAAAATACCGTGCACCTTACTCATAATGCATAGTCCGCTGCAAATACCAAATAACAGCAGTTTAATGCGGAGCTCCGTTGTCGGGGCACGGCTCACAGCAATATCTGCCAGTAATGAAACGGAGAGTATATAAAAAAATAACTGCGGGCTGTCGGGCAAAATAAAAGTACCGGCAATAACACTGCAGTAAGGGGAGGCCGTAAACAGCAACGCTGCCAATAAGCCGGCATTACTGTCTTTCAGTTTTGCTGCAATACGGTACACAAGGGCTGTATTTACTGCGGCAAGTGCAATGGCGCCGGCGCGAACAAAAAACGCATTGGTAAAATGCAAATTGAAAGTGCTGATGCGGATAAGCAATGCCACCATGGGCGGGTGATCAAAATAGTTCCACTGCAGGTGATGCGCATAACTGAGGTAATACACTTCATCATTGCCCAGCGCTGTTGTAATGGCTGCGGTGCAGCGCAGTATGGTTGCCGCTGTAATGAGCCAAACCAGTTTTTTCCTGTTACTCATTGTTAGTTAAAGGTAAAAAAACTGTTGACAGTATAGTTCCAGCAAAACACCATTGCAATTACAAGCAGTTTGCTGGTATAAAAACTGAGCTTTGTGTTTTTTTGCAGCAGCCACAACAGCCCGTTGCTCAGTGTCAAACCGGCCAGTGAAACCACTGCAAATTTCAAAAATTGCACAGCCATTGGGGAAGCTGCATCGTGAAAAGTATAGAACCGGTTAAGGAGATAATTATTGACAACCGCAATACAAAAGCCTGTGGAGCTGGCAACATATTTATTCCACCGCAATTTTTCTTTTGCCAGCCAGGTAACCGCAAAATCCACGGCAATACCGGTACAGCCTACCAGTCCGAATTTTACAACAGGCATCAATTGCATCAGCGTGAATTATGAAAGTGCGGTATCGGGTACATTATTGTTGTTCCATGCTGGTGTACTATACCTGCCTGTTCTTTTTGGAAGCCTGAATTTGTAACCGCTGTTCAGCAACACAAAACTGGCTGTGCCAAACAATATACCAATGCCGGCACCTGTCAGTACATCGGCCGGGAAATGCTGCGCCAGGTAAATACGTGAATAACCCACCAGTGCCGCGGCCGTTACAAATAAAATGCTGAGGAGGTTCTTCCTGCACCATAATGCAAGCACCGTGGCCAGCGCAAATGCAGAAGTGGTATGACCGGAAGGAAAGCTGCTGGAGCCGCCGCCGCTGTTGCCAAAATTATCCAGGTGGTAAATATACTGGCTGGCCTCAAAATAAATTCTTGGCCTTGGGGCGTAAATGATATTTTTCAGCAGCTGTGCCGTAAGTCCCGAAGAAAGATATGCCACGAGAATAAGTATGGCGAGTTTGTTCTGTTTCCTGTAAAATAAAAAGGCCACCAGCCCCAGGGCAAAAATGCCATCGCCCAAAAAAGTATAATTCACAAAAAATATATTCAGTGCAACACTGTGATGATTGTTGAGGAATATGAATCCTTCCGGCTTGGAGAAAGCGAACACCACGATGGCAGCGCAAAACATAAAGAAAAGGCTGCCGTAATAAAACAGCCTGTTTGTATAAAGGGTAGAAGAAAGTTGTTTCATAAAATATATGTTGCCCAAAACTATTAACAGCTTGCAGCCAAATTGTTACCGCAATGTTACTTTAATGTAAAAAGAACCTGTCCGCAACGGGACAGGTTTGGACGACAGGATACATATAAGCACAAATAAAAACTCAGGATGTTGCCAGCAGTATAACGGCAGTGCAAAGCTGCAGCCAGCTGCTTATTTTTTGTAATTGCATGTACTGCATTAAAGATGATTTACAATTTCTTCGGCCAGCCCGAACGACAGTGTCATTCCTGCACCACCCAAACCATTCACGATATACACCGACTGTTCAGGTGAATAAAAAATTTCAGTATCGCCATTGGTGAGCCTGGGATAAATGCCGTTCCAGCTTTCGGTAATTTGCCAGTCTTTAAAACGGGCAATCTTTTTCAGCTGTTCAAGTATAAGTGTATTGATTTTTTCCCGGTCAAACGGGTCATGTGTTCCGCCATATTCATGCGAATCGCCAATGGTGATATGCCCGGCATCGTGCTGGCTGGCCATAACATGAATGCCGTATTCAATATATTCCGGCATTTCGGTTGCATACCGTTGTTTTAAAAATGGCAATGAAGGGGCGGCTGCAAAACTTTTATAGTGAATGAGTGAAAGCCCGCCACAGAGTGCGGCACCCATACGCCAGTTACCCGGCTGTGCAGCAGTACGCATCATTTGGAGCTTGCATTTTGTAAAAGGCAGCGCCGCAAATTCTTCGGGATACAGCGTTTCAAAATCGGCGCCGCTGCAAACAAAGATGAGATCGGCTTCATAAGATTCCTGCGTGCCAATGTATACCGAGGCATCGCTGATATAACTTGCACATTTGCCCCATAAAAATTCCACACCATATTTTTCGGCAAGGAAATCCGGCAAAGCAGCAATACAGGTAACCGGGTTAACGATCATTTCATCTTTACTGTACAGGGCACCCAGCAAACCACTTGTTTCTGCGGCAGCCGAAACAGTTGCTGTTTCCTGTTTTGACAGCAGCTGCACCGGTCTTTCTTTATAAAAAAGTTCATGCAGTTCTTTCAGTACCGTCCATTCATCTTCCTGATAAGCCAGGTGCACGCTGCCTGTGGCATCGTACCACAAACCCGTTTCTTCACAAATATTTTTCCAGGTGCTTTTGCTTTTTAAAGCCCGTTCGTATAAATGACCCGAAGGCTGTCCAATGGGCCATACCATTCCAAAATTGCGGATGGATGCACCAACAGCTTTATGGTTGCGTTCTATAACTTTTACAGTAAAGCCATTTATTGCCAGGGCCCTTGCCATGGCAAGTCCCACAATACCTGCGCCTATAACGATGGCTGCACGTTGCTCCATACCGATGCTGATTTTTTATATTTTCCAATAAAGTACATGCAGGAAATGCAGGTGCCCGCAATACCAAGTACCGATAACAGCAGCACACTTTGTGAATAAAATGACACCCACTGCAGCTGTACCTTAAAAATTTCTTTTCCAAATAAAACAATCATGCTGCCGAGATAACCAAACGAATCGGCCAGGTACATAAAGAAGCCCACGTTGCCATTGAGTTTAAATGCAGCAAACATGCGTTCAAAAAGAATACAGTTAAAAGGAATGTATGCTGTGTACAATCCAAGCCCCACCAGCAGCATCCAGTTAAACGGCGATAACTGGTAACGCATAAAAAACCAGGTTGCAGCGCCGCTTATTAAAAAGCCTGCTGCTATTAAAAAATGCGCTGCTAAAAAAGCAGAGAAATTATTTTTGATGAATACCAGTAATGCCACTACTGCAAGTACTGCCAGCGTTACCGGTATTTCTGTACTGGTAAAAATGGCCGACTGTGAAGCAAAGCCCAGTTCTTTCCAGATATCAGCAGCGAAATTATCGCGGATGTCACGGAATATGGTGAGAAAAACATAGATGATGATCAGCGTAACAAGCCCGGGAAAATATGCGGCCGTTAAATGCCGTCTTTCATTTTTTGTCATGGGCTTTCTTTCTTTTCTTGCTGTAAGATCTGCTGCCGAAGGAGCCGGTATCTTTTCGAGCAGGTACAGCAATACAGCCAGCGGTATGATGAAAACAAGACCGGTGATAAAGGGCGACCAAAATTCACTCGCATGCCAGCGCAGCATAATATAGCTGGCAACAGATTTTACAAAGCCTGATGAAAAAATAAAACTTACTGCCAGTGCGGCGCCAATAAAGTCTGTCGCCTTCCGTCCCTCGATATAAGAAAATACAATGCCCCATATCATACCCAGCGGGAAACCGTTGATAAAAAGGAAAAAGATATTATAAGGTGCGGGAACAAGTGCAAACAACAGCAATGCCATCCACGCAATACCTACCAGCAACAGTATCATCTTCCACCTGCCCGGTCTTTTTAAACCGGCAATGAAACGGATGCCATAAAATTTACTGAGGGTATAACCCAGTGCCTGGCTGATGACGAGACAAACCTTATAACTGATACCGGCAAACTGCATACCATTAAAGGTTGCTGCAGTAAATGGTTTGCGAAATGCATACACCACCGCATAGGTTAAAAAACTTACCAGGGCTGCATACAATGCTGTGGCCAGCCTGTTATTGCGCCATGTTGCAAGGGGCAGTTTAGTTTGCAACGGCAGCAGATTTTAATATGGGTAATAACTGCTTCAGGTTGCCTATGATGGCATCGGGGTTGTATTGCTGCAGCTGTTCCTTTGTGTAAGCGCCTGTTGAAACAGCCACCACCAAACCGCAGCCCGCATTTTTTCCCTCTGCAATATCCACTTCCGTGTCACCAATTTTTACCACCTGCGATGGATGTGGTACATACAGTGCTTTCATGGCTGCCTGTATCATCAGCGGATGTGGCCTGCCGTATTTTACTTCGTCGCTGGAAATAACAAAATTGATCAGCTGCGTGCGGTTCCAGCCAAGACGCTTCAGTATTACTTCGGTGATCAAACTGCCAAAGCCGGTGTTCAGCGCCACTTTTATATCCATGGCCTGCACCTGCGAAAAAACATATTCCGCATCGGGCATGGGTTCCAGTGAAGGATCGTTTTCATAAAAGCTGATCATTTCCGCGGTGAACACATCATGTATTTTTGAAACCAGGCTCCTTGAGCTGCTGATGGCGCCGGGATAATATTTTTCCAGCATCATTTTGATGGCCTCCGTTTTTTTATAGCCCATCAGTGTATGCACTTCTTCCTGCGGGATGCTATAGCTGAATTGTTGAAAGGCATGGAGGAATGCGCCGGCCACATTGCCTTTGTCTTTAACGGTGGTGCCGGCAATGTCAAATACCGCCAGCTGTATCGGAAAGTTGTTCATGCAGAAGTTTTAAACGATTACCAATGTTGCTTTTTGCTGTGCCAGGTGACTGCAAATGAGTTGGTGAAAATATTCGTAGGTAAGTGAAAGGGGCAGCTGTTCTTCCTTGGCCAGTTCATCCCATCGGCGCATTTCAATAAAGTCTTCACACAAGGGATCGTTTTCAAAAACAGCTGCTTCATCGGGGTTCATGATACCGCCCTGGTATTCCAGTGTTTTTTTACTGGCATCAGAAAGCCCCAGGTAATATTCGGGGAATTTAAAGGTGAGGTAACGTTTTGCAGAAACATGGTTCTCCACCAGCCTTGCAATGCGTTCACTGAAACCACGGTTACGCAAGAACTGTGCACCTATTTTTTCATGGTTGATGATGCCAAAACCATTCATGGTATTGCCATCATAGGCAGTTGCGCAAATATGCCCGATGTCGTGTAAGAAGGCAGCCAGTATCATTTCATCATCATAACCACCCTGCCTGGCAAGCGCTGCTGCCTGCACCATATGTTCCAGCTGCGTTACTTTTTCGCCGGCATACTCATTGCTGCCGAAATTTTTATACAGTTCAATGATGTCATCTGCTATCTTTTGTGCTTTAACTGCTGTCATATCTTTTTATTTTCAGTGTGCATTAAAATTAACTGCAGCAACTGCATGGTGTGTTGTTGTAAAATCAAGCCCGAGTAATGCGGCAATTGTTGCGGCAATTTGTTTTTGATACAATTGCTGTGGCTCTTTTACTTCTCCCTTTGGGGTAATACCGGCACCCAGTGCTGCCAGCCATGTTTGCCCCGAACCCGCAGTAAGAAAACTGTGTTTGTTCCACTGGCTGCTGCCCCTGCCATGATCGGTTGTAACAAGTAATGTTGTTTTGTTTTTATAGGCAGGGCTTGTTTGAATGAAGTACCAGAGCTCGCCTATCATTTTATCCACTTCAGCTGCGTGCTGTAAATAATTATCATACCGGCTGCTGTGCGCCCACTCATCAGTTTCTCCCAGTGCAATCAGCACTACTTTTGGCTGGTGTGTTTTGATGTATTCCTTTGCTGCTAAAAATGTAACGGCATCATAGCGGGTGGCTTTTTTTGCGGAGATCACCTTTTCCTGCAATTCATTTATTATTTGCATGCTTTGATTACTGCCTGTATCGGGCAATGTTTCGTACCCGCTGTAAACCGGCAAATCGTTTCTTTCCTTGCCAAGTATAAACGGGAACAGCGACCATGAACTGAATGCCACCACTTTTCCTTTATAGTTTTCATTTGCATCCAGGTATTCAAGAATATTGGTATTGGGGTTTACAATGGCTTTATTGGAATAAATCATGGGGTCGGCATAACCCGTGAGCATTTCGTTGTAACCCGGGTAAGAAAATTTATACAGGTTGGCAGTGTTTACTTTGTTATTGAAATTACGGTTGCCCAGCAGCTGCCCCTGTTTTGCAATTACATTCCAGAAGAAGGGCATCAGTTTTTTTCTTCTACCGGCACAATCATTATCCCAGTACTGCAGCTTTGTTAACAGGGTATCGGCAGTATATTTTGTATCAGATATAAAAACAGAATCAGCACCATTGAAAACTTCCTGCCAGCGAAAGCCATCTGTAGTAACGATGAAAATGTTTTCAGCAACTGCAGGTTGCTGTGCCCTTACAGCATGTGTTGTAAAAAGGCAAAACAGGACGGTTAACAATTTCATGGTGGTAAACAGGTTTAGCAAAGTACCCTCACCAATTTAAACTGCGCCTTAAGTAATTATTACGGAATCGTTATTTGCTAAAAAAACAGGAGGCACCTTTTCAAAAGGTGCCTCCTGTTTTAAATCTTTTTACAACCTTACTTAATCGTCATCATCCTTCTTATCCACCATTTTCACAAAAGCACTTCTTCTGGGTGCAGGCATCACGCTGTTTTCGCCTTTTACCGCTTTCCAGATCACTTCGCTGAATACCAGGTCGGGTATGCGGTCTTCCTTGCTGAAATCAAATGTGGCACTCAGTTTTGCACTGGCTGTGTTCTTTGTATTCTTTTCAGTAAGATCCACCTGTGCAGGCACCGATTGAAAAGCAGTCATGTCTGCCTTGCTGCTGAAACAGCGCCACATGGGTTCGGCTGCCGCATCATACTGGCTCATGGGTGGAAGGCCCAGTATCAGTTCCATGGTGCGCAGCAGCGATGAGGTGGAGTACATGGTATGATCAACAAATTTTCTTTTTACAAAACCTCCCGCCAAATAAGCGGTGCTGCGGTGTGCATCCACATGATCGGGCCCGTTTTGTGCATCATCTTCTACAATAAAAATCGCGGTCTCTTTCCAGATGGGGCTCTTTGATAAATACTCCACAAACATGCCTACGGCCAGGTCGTTATCAGCAACGTGTGCAAAAGGCGTGGGGCTGCCCAGGTGCTGTCCTTCGGTATGATCGTTGATCATGCGCATGGAATTAAACCTTGGCACCGCATTTACCACCAGCATGGAATCAAACTCTCTTTTCCATTGGTAAAAACGTGTGGTGTCCCTTACCTTCTGGTCCCAGCTGGTGTAATAAGGGCAAAAATGATTTTCCAGTATTTTAATGTTGGCTTTATAGTCATCTGCAAACTCGCCATATGTTCTGTATGTTACGCCGGCACGCTTGCAATAATCCCATATAAAACCACGGTCAGGGCTGGCCACATCCCTGTTGCCTTCCGCATCATATTCACCGCCACGGCCGCCATAGGAAGTGGGCCATGTTTTTTCCAGGTAATCATTTGCATTGGCAGCTGTGCTCCAGTTATGCCCGTCGGCACTTACCTCGCCATCTACATAAAAATTATCCAGCAGCACAAATTCATCCGCCAGTTTGTGCTGGTTGGGTGTGATCTTTTTTCCAAACAATACAAGACTGGTATCTCCGTTACCGTTAGGCATATCGCCCAGCACCTGGTCGTAGGTACGGTTTTCCTTAATGATGTAAAACACATACTTGATAGGAGAGGGCGCACCCACTTTCATAGGAATGGGATTGCCTTCTTCACCTTTTGAAACAGTTTCCCTTTCTTTTGTATAAGGCGTGTTGGCATAAACCTGTTTTGACCAGGCAGATAATTGTGCGGCAGCCGGTTCATCAATAATGCTCATGGTGCCTTTGAACAAACCGCCAATGTATTCCATCTGGCTTTGCTTGTTTTTAAAATCGCCGTGCTGGTAATTCACTTCCTGGTCGTGCTTGGTGGGGTCGGGGCCTTTTGCATTTGGTTTGGAAGAAAAGCCCTTGCCATTACTTACGAATATTTTTTTGCCGATCACTTTTACATTGGTGGGATACCAGCCAACAGGAATAAATCCTTTTGATTTGCTGAAACCCGGTTTGCTTACATCAAATACGGCGAGTGAATTATTATCGGCATTGGCTACGTATAAGGTTTTTTGGTCTTCACTCAATGCAAGCCCGTTGCTGGCAGAACCGGTGGGTGCATCGGGATATAAAGCGGCATTCAATACTTCGGCCACTTTTTTGTTTTTGATATCGATCACCGAAACGGCATTATCTCCTGCATTGGCCACAAACAGCCATTTGCCGTTTTTAGACAAGAGCAGTTCGTTGGGGTTTTCACCAACAGCAATGGATGCGGTGAATTTTTTTGCGGCCACATCAAACACCAGTATTTTTTTACCGCCCCAAACAGAGATGTACAGTTCTTTTTTATCTTTCGACAAAAGGCAGGCATAGGCAGGATCGTTGAGCGTGTCTTTGAACAGAATTTGTTTTGATGCAAGGTCCACTATATACAAAGAGTTGTTTTCCTTGGTAACCACATACAATTTACCAGCAGCATCGTCAATATCAATTCCTGATGGAGAAATTTTTACCGGCCATTTTTTACCCAGTAAAATCGAATCAGATAAATGCAGCTTACCATTTTGCACGGCATACTTTAATATCCAGTTATCATTACCACCACTGGCATACAAAAATTTTTCATCAGCGCTGAATTTTAAACCATACCAGGATTTGGGTACCACCACATGGTCCAGCTCTTTTTCTGTTTTGCTGTCGATGAGCTGAATGCTTTGCACGCTTTGCCCGTTGTTGGTAACAGCTATTAGTTTTTTAGAGGATGATACGGCCATATTCAGCGGCAGATCGCCCAGCTGTAATGAACGGCCGGCCGGAGAAAGTGTCCAGCCATTGGGTAAAGTAAGTTTTTGCTGCGCTGCGGCATTTAATAAACAACCAGCAGTTACACAGCAGAGGACGAAACGTTTCATAAACAATTTTAATTAGTGCGATAAAGTTAAGTCAATTGGGGCAGCAGTGGCATGAGAAGGTTTAAATTCCATCCCCAGCATGGCTGCAAAGGAAGCTGCAAACTGTTTTTGGTAGAACTGCTGTGGTTGTTTGGCCTCGCCTCCGGCTTTTGTATCGGGTCCAATTACTGCAAACCATATCTGGTCGGCACCTTCAATTTTTTTGCCATGGTGCTGCCATTCCTCCTTTACTTTATCACCGCGGCCATGGTCGCAGGTAATGAATAAAGTGGTTTTGTCTTTGTACTGCGGGGTGGATTGGATGTACTGCCACAGGTCGGCAATCATTTTGTCTTCTGCATGGGCGCTTTGCAGGTACTGGTCGTACATACCGCCCTGCGCAAATCATCTGTTTCATCAAAAGCGATGTACAGCACTTTGGGTTTGTAGGTTTTGAGATATTCCCTTGCGGCGATGTACGTGATCACATCAGGCCGCACGCCAATGGGTTTGGTGGTTAAAAACTGCCAGTCGTTCAGCAGCTGCCATTTTTCTCCCTGGAATTTGAATGTATCCACATCGGCATTTACAAACAGGCCGCTGCGTTTTGTGTTGAGAATATAGGGGAAAACATCCCAGGTGCTGAATGCCGCCACTTTGCCTTTATAATTTTTTGGGTGTTGATGAACTCCAGCACATTGCTGTTGGGATTCCACACCTTATCATTACTGTTTACACTGTCGTCGGGAAAACCGGTGAAAATTTCATTATAGCCCGGATAGGAGAACCAGTATGGGTTGGCTACATTCACAAAATTGTTGTAAGCCCTGTTGCCATGCAGCTGGCCTTTTGCTTCAATCTCCGACCACAGGAAAGGAAATAGTTTTTTCCTGCGTTGCAAACTGTTCCCGTCCCAGAATTTACCCCAGGTATCTGCGCTGTCGCGGGTGAATGTTTTATTGGCGAGTAATTCTTTATCGGCACCATTGAACACTTCCTGCCAGCGCATGCCATCGAGTGTAATGATGATAAGATTTTCTGTTTGCCTTTTTTGCTGGGCGCTGCCAAAGAGCGGCGCTGCAATTAAAATGTATAAAAATATTTTTTTCATGTTAACGGGCTTGTTGTTTATAAAGTTATTCTTAAAATGATTTAAAAAGCGGACCTGGAAACAGGCCCGCTACAAACTAACGCAATAAATGCTGCACATTAAAAAACTAAACCTTGTTTGATCTGAAATGAGGCTGGCCTGGAAAGACCTGCCGTTTTATCGCTTGTTTGCTCAATGATGCTTATTGGATAAGCCACATTTTGGCATTGATATTATCGTTGCCGCCATACTGGCTTTGCACAGCTGCCTGGTAATTTGTTTTATTGGTAGACAGTTCGGATGCCGGGTACTGCCATCTCAATGGAATTACACCACTGTTGCCAATACCGGGGCCGGTTAAAAATGCAGGCACACCTGTTCTGCGCCACTGGTAATAAGCTTCAAAGCCCGAGTTACGGCCAAAGGCCAGGTACTTCTGCAGTAAGATCTGGTTTAAACCCGCTGCATTGTTACCAGCATATTTCACGGCAGGCTGGCTGAAATAATTCGCAAAGCTGAAATTCACGGTATAGTTTACATAATCACCGGGTGCCGTACCGCGTAAAAAGCTAACGGTGTTGTTGCCATCCGTGATACCATAAAACGAAAACATCGCTTTTATACCTTTCTGGTACCAGCTTTCTGCATCGCCTGTGGCCCAACCACGGTTAATGCCTTCGGCAATATTGAAACACATTTCAGGATAGCTGATGATAAAAGTGTTTTCACCGGTGAGCCCGTCGTAATATCTTTTACGGCCAATGGGAGAATATAACCCTGCCACCACTTTACCACCCATGGTACTCATGTCTTCTCCGTTACTGGCGCCCACAAAAGATTTAAAAGATGTATCTGCAAAACCAAGTCCCCTTGCAGGATCTGCCACTTTCATGGCACGCAGGTCGTTCAATGCTGCAAGGTTATTCAGCCATGTGGCGGCCACACACAAACGCAGCGCATCATTGCCATAATTCAAACTGTTGTTGGGATAATAGTTGTATGAGCTGTTGTACACATATTCCAGGTTATCACTCATGCTTTCCATGATGGGATACCTGGCAGGGTTGCTGATGGTTTCGCTGAATTTTTGTTTGATGTTCAGGTCGGCATCTGTTTCCTTTTTGCTTAAATGGATCAGCAGTCGCAATTTAAATGTGTTCACCACTTTCTGCCATTGCTTCAATGCATCCAATGGTGTTTTTGCACCGCTTATTTTTTCCTGGAAATAAAAATCACCCAGCAATGCGGTATTGGCAGAGCCAATCAGGGATGTGAGTTGGGTGTTGGCATCTTCAAGCACCTGCAGGCTTTGTTTAAAGATGTCTTTTTGTGTATCGTATTTGGGTGTGGTGTTGTCCAGTCCTTTCATGGCTTCGCTCATGGGCAGGTCGCCTACTTTCAAAGTCATGTTGATATAAAAATAGGCTTTGAAGAATTTAGCCAAAGGGCTGTAGGGGTTATTGGGCCCCGATGCTTTATTGGCTTCCGTTTCCATGGCCAGCACATCCCTTAAATTGCCATAATTCAAACCGGCGGAACCCGTCCAGTATTCGTTGGTGCCATAATAGGTGTAAGAGGAAAGGGTGAACTGGCAAAACTTGTCTGCATCACCACCGGGAAAAACCGGCAGCGCATTCTCTACAGAACGCAGCAGCAAATACGCAGGCACGCTTTGCGGCAGGTTGGGGTTGGTGGCGTATTCATCAAATTTCTTTTTACAGCCTGTACTGCCCACGCCTATTGCAAGGGCGGCAATGATGATATATTTCATTTTTTTCATTGTAATTTTTTTAGCGGTGTTGATTAAAAAACAATATTCAGGTTTACACCATAACTTCTTGTAGTGGGTGTTTGCAGGTTGGGCTCGCGGCTGTTATTGTTATTGATATCCCTGCCACTGTACTGGTCCACATCAATATCATGAAAGGCCGATGGGAAGAAGTACAGCAGGTTGCGGCCCACCACTGATACATCAATTTTGCTGATGAAAGATTTTTTGCCCAGGTATTTTGCCGGTATGGAATATGTGAGCACCACTTCCCTCAGTTTGGCATAGGTTTTTGCAACAGAAGTATGTTCAAAATTGTTGAAGTAACTGCTTACATAATCCTGTATCCATTTTACCTTGGAGCTGTTTTGTTTGAACTGCAGTGCAGACATATTTGTGATAACACCTGTTACAGGATCATACTGTATGGTGGCACCATTGGATATTTGCACACCTTCACCAATATAAGAACCTGCAAAACCAGCATCGGTATAATGATGGAATTCATAATCCCTTGCCGCACCTACCGCGCCTTCCACGGTACTGATATAACTGCCGCCTTCTGTTCCCTTTCTTCTTACATAGTCCTGCACAATGCCGCCCACTTTACCATCAAACTGGAAAGAGAGGCTGAATGTTTTGTAAGAGATCTTGTTGTTGATGGCCCAGCTGAAATCAACATCACCATTACCCACATATTGTGCTTTGGGTAGATAAACAGGATAGCCCGCGCTGTTGTTGATCACCTGCCCGTCGGGTGTTCTTGCCACTATGCTGGCAAATAATTTATCCACCCTGTCGCCCTGGTGAAACTGGTAGTTTTCAAAATTAGAAGGCAGTTCTTTATAAATTTCCTTGTAGGTGCTCCAGTTTACGAGCACATCCCAGCGAAGGTCTTTTTTCTGCACAGGTGTTCCGCTCAATGATAATTCAACACCGGAAAGTTTTGTTTTAATGGCGTTGGACGATAATGAATTCAAGCCCGATGTTTCTGACAAAGGCGAGTTTACAATCCTTGGGCCATTGATGTTGGAATAATAAGTGGCACTGAAACCGAGACGGTTTTTCAGGAATTTCATATCCAAACCAAATTCTGTGCTGTTTTGTTTAGACGACTGCACATTGGGATCAATTTTATTACCAGGTGCGTAAGCCCCTGTTTGGTTGTTGTAAACAGTTGCAATGGTATAAGCCGGGTCAGACAGGCTGAATGCCGGGCCGCCATATACTGTTACATAAGGGGCACCATAACCAAGGGGATAAGCCGCCGGGCCGATATAACGGGTTACATCCGGCGCTTTTGCAGTTGCATAGCTGGCCCTTAATTTCAGGAAGCTGATAACATTTGGCAGTTTTACATAATCAGAAAGCACCGTTGCAACGGATGCAGAAGGGTAGTAGTACACGTTATGTTCTTTGCGCAATGCAGATGATTTATCCACCCTGCCCGATAAGTTGAGCGATACATAATTTTTTACATCCACACTTACAGAAGTATAGGCACTCAATACCAGCATATGCGAATTATAGCTGTATGCTTTTACAGGATTGAGCGAGTTGGAGAAGGAGTATAATCCCGGAACATTTAAGTAATCAGTGGTGGTATAGCTGGAATTGTAGGCAAAGCTCCTTGCATTCACACCGGCCAGCGCATCCACTTTCAGCAGGTCTTTTAACTTGCCGTTGTACTTTACAATACCTTCCACGTTATTATCTATCAAAGAACGCCTGTCTTCCCTGTAATCGCCCCGGTTGCCTTCACGCCCGTAAGGATGTGCGGAGTAGGGCATTTTTTCATTCCTCAGTACATCGTTGCCGGTAATGTTGCCACGCAGCACTGCTTCCAGGTTTTTATTGGCCTTCCAGGTTAAACCGATATTGCCAAATACATCTGTTTTGTAGTGACCGCGTAACCATTCATAACTCATGAACCATGGGTTATGGTAGCGTTGGTATTCTGCAAAGTTCGATTGTACCCCTTCTTTACCCGGCTGCCAGTAGTTGCGGATATTAGGATCGGTAACACTCCAGTCGGCACCGGTCCATATCGTCATACTGTAAATAACACTGTTGGGTCCATACTGCACGTCGGGAATATTGGGAGTGGCCTGGCGGTTATAATTCAGCGACCCATCAATTTTTATTTTATTGCTGAGGTCATAACTGGTATTTACATTGAAGTTGTAAATATTGAGCTTTGTGTTTGGAATGATACCTCTTTGGTTGGAGTTGGACAATGACATCCTGATGGCAGCACGGTCAGTAGCGGCGCTGAAGCTGATATTATTGGTATTGAGTAAACCGGCCTGTATAAAATTTTTCATGTTATTGGCGCCACGGGCAATATAGGGTGTGCCTTTTCTTGTGCCTGTAACAGGGTCGATCGGGCTGTCGTATTGAGGTACCAGTTGTCCTTCAAATTTTGGTCCCCATACATCATAATCCCCGTCGTTGATGCCACCGCCTTTACCATCGCCAAATGCGTATTGCGAATAATCACCACCGCCGTATAATGCCTGTGTTTTTGGAACGGCTATAAAACCTTTATCCATTTGCAGGCTGGAGTTGATCTCAATGGTATAGCCTTTGGCATTTTTCTTTCCTTTTTTTGTGGTGATGATGATGGCGCCATTTTGTGCACGGCTGCCATAGAGTGCGGTGGCAGCCAATCCTTTTAATACAGTGTAGCTTTCAATATCATCGGGGCTTATATTCCAGGTATCTGAAGTAATGGGCATGCCGTCCACTACATATAAAGTGATATTACCGCCGCGTAATGATACGGCGGGCGCTGCCAGCATTTCCCTGTTAATGGCAACATCCAGCCCGGCAATTTTTCCTGCCAAACCGTTAATGGGGTTCGGTTCTCTTGCCTTTACAAGATCGGCGCCTTTAATTTCCTGCACCGCATAACCCAACCTTTTGGTTTCTTTTTTAACACCCAGTGCGGTAACCACCACTTCATCCAGTGATTTGGTGTCGGGTTCCATTTCAATGAACAGGGCGGCTTCATTCTCAATTTTTTTTCTTACAGTTGCCAGGCCACTGAAAGAGAATACCAGCACATCTCCTTTTTTTGCGTTTACGGCAAACATCCCCTCTGCATTGGAGGAAGCTGTAGTGCCTTTACCCTCAACAGTGATGTTTACGCCGGGAATTCCCTTTTGATCTGATTTTTTAATGACCCGGCCACTGATGAGCTACTGGGCAAAACTGAACACGGGTAAAAGCATCAATAGCAGCAATGCCTTTACTTTAGATTGCCTGATTTTTTTGTTGAACATATAGTTTCGGTTTTAGTGAAAGTGCTTTTGGAGAGAAGGCACGAAATTCACTTTACCGTTTAACCACAGCGTGAAGGGAAAATTACCAAAGGCTTACCAAAAAGTTAGGGCAGCATTACCACAGTGTAACAAAAATGTTATCGCACATAAAAAAGCGCTTAATCAGTTAAGCGCTTTTTGAAAAATTATTTTGTAGTTGAGGTTAGTAAGACAATGCCGCAGGCTGTTGTGTGCCGCTGTGGTGCATATTGAAGCTGTACCAGCAAAGTAACAGCAGCAACTGGGGGAAGCGGGTGCTCATGAGTGATTTTGTTTTTGTAAACCCTTTGGAAACCACGTTGCCAAAACTGCAGGAGGCCACGCTTTTCTTCAGTTCGTCATCAAACAATTCCAGGCTGATGCTTTCCCCGGCATTCAGCTGGTAATGGTATCGTTTACCATCCAGTTCAACAAAACCTTTCTCGCCCGTTTCTGTTTCTGCTTCCAGCTGGCCCAGGGTAATGCCGTATTCATTTTTTATCACCGGTGTCCGGGAAAACCAGCCTTTGTTGCCATAAAAGAAAAGGCGTTTGCCCACGGTGCTTGCCATGCGCACAATATGGCTTTTGTTGTTGAAAGAAGTACTGGCAACTTTTTTGTCATCCTGCCAGAGTTCAAAAGTTTCGGAAGGTGTATTGGTATTTACTTTAACCCATTGCATAAGTGGACTTTTTTGCGGAGGTGAAAATAAACCCCAATCCGGGCAAATGCAACGGGTGAATAAAAATGTGCTTTAAATGTGCATAGTAACAATTCGGTAACGTTAAGTTAACATTACAGGTTGTTAACGGTGCAGTGATTCCAGCAGGGTTTTGGCTTCGGGTTTTAATTCGGTGACATAAAGTTTGCCGTCCAGCACAAATTCAAAATGTGTGCATTGGGCGTCGTTCATACGGAATCGTACATCCTGTATCACCTGGTTGTCTTTAAAAAAATGCAGCGACCCGTCGTACCCGCAATTTTTCTTTTCGGTAACATACCCGCCGGCCATTTTTGCCAGTGTGCCGATGCTGTTTTTGTCTTTAATGATGTTTACTCCCGTTACAGTATCCATGGTGCCATCGCCCTTGAACCAGTTAATGGCCATGCTGTCGCTGGCGGCTACTTTTGCCGGGAGCTGTGTTACAGGTTGTTTGCAGGACGTAAAAACAATGAGCGTAAGAATAAATAAAATGTATTTCATGCCCCAAAAATAAAAAAACCACCCGGATAAGACTATCAGGTGGTAACAAGCATGAGAAAAACTTGCTGTTTGCTTAAGAAAATTTTTAGCGTTTTATTTACTAACCCGCTGTAAGATGAAGCAATGTTGTTATCAAATAATTAACGGCAGGTTATTTCAATGTTATCTGTTATTGTTGCAGCAACTGCCCGTTGCTGTCAAAGGTTTCAGTACCGGTAAGCGTTCCTTTTGGGTCATAGTTTTTCCATTTGCCGGTTTTAAAACCATGGCTGTAAGTGCCGCTGCTCTGTATTTTACCGTCTTCATAGTAGTATACCGATTCGCCATTGTACTGCCCGGCACTGTCAAATGGCAGCCATGCCACCAGCTGGCCATTGCTGTAATACTGGCCATAAAAACTGCGTATGTTTTTTACTGCAATGCTTATTTGCCGCACCCTGCCTGCACTGTCTTTCATTACCTGGCAAAGGGAGGAATCTTTTTTAGAGAAATAATAACCGGCAGTTACAAAATCGATGCGGAAATAGGGTTTGGTATAGCTGCTGTCGCTGTTTTTAATAATCGAATCCAGCCAGTGTTGATCGAGTTTTGAAGCATGTGAAATACCCGGCTGTTTACAACTGAATAGTATTGCGGCAACGGATGCGGCGAAGAAGAAGGTCTTCATACTTGTATAATTCTTAAGCAAAACAAATGAACATCCCGGCTGCTGATGGCCGGGATGTTTTATCAATACGGGGTGTTAATTAAAACCTTGACCATCCTTTCCACCAGCTGGCTAATACACCTGCAGGGGCAATACCTCCGCGGAATGTAGCTGTTTTATCAAAGAATGTATCACCGGTGAATTTAGGATCATTGAAATCTCCGCCAGTGTTAATTTTAGCATTACCGTTGCTTCCGGCAAAAGGTGTGGGGTCGGGCGCTGCATAATTGTAAGGCTGAATCAGCTTGGCATCAGATACATTGGTTAAAATATCGTTGTTATAGTAGCTGTTGGTGAACCATGTGGTTAATGCTGCATCTGAATTGATTGTAGCACCGGCGGTACCCGCAAACTTTAAATTTACAGCATTTCCAGCCAGGGTAACGTTCTTTAAACGTAAAGTACTGTCTTCAATATTCAATGCCGTTGAAGTACCGGTAGTGGCATCAATATAAATACCAAGCGGCCATCCAACAATAACGGAGTTAAAAATTGAAATGCCTGAATTTCTCCTTATTTGCGCTCCTGCTAAAAACAGGGAGTTACCGGTATTTGCCAGGGTTGCTTTAGGACCAATGGCAGTAATGTTGCTGAAAATTGCTTTTGTTTTAGGTGTGGATGTGGTACCGGTGGCGTTGTTGTCGCTTTCAAATGCTTCAGATTTGGAAATGTCCGCAATCAAAGAATCACGGATGATCAAACCAAACTGCACTTTACCGCTGAAACCATTGTCTGTATCAAAATCATCATCCTGTGTTTTATAAGCAATCAGGTATTTACAGTTCACGCTGCCGCCAAACCATTCAAAAGCATCATCTTTTGCATAAATAGTTTGTACGTGATCAATAACAGTTTTATTACCCACACAGGCCAGTGTTAAACTGTTGATTTCTTTATCGGGCTGGTAAGCGTAACCGGCATATTCAATACGCACATAACTTAAGACGCCAGAGCTGTCGTTGTCAACCGGTGTTGGTGCCACTGCATCGCCAGAGCCGGCCAGGCCATCGCCCTGTGCGTTATCAATACCACCTTCTACCTGGAAGAGACCGTTAATACCATTGTAGCTTAAGTTATATCCTGCTTTACCGCATAATACAATACCACCCCAGTCGCCCGACTGCGGGTTGGGAGATGCAGACGTAAATACGATTGGCTCAGTAGGGCTGCCCTGTGCCACAATTTTAGAACCACGTGTAATGATCAGTGCGGCAACATCAGCTCCGCTGAATGAACCTTTAATAGTGGTACCTGCTTCAACAGTCATGGTATGGTTGCCCACCATGTAAACCAGTCCTTTTAAAATATAGGTATTTGCCTTGCGCAAAACAGTGTCAGCATTGATACGGCCCTGCAGTGTAATGGTTTGACCGGTTGTGGTGCCTGTACCGCCACCATTTACCACCACTACCTGTATCTCTCCGTCGGTTTCAATTTTCCTGCATCCTGTAGTTGCCAAACCTGCCAGCGCAACCAGGGATAAAATGTAATTTTTCATTTGCTGTTTTTATTTTTTAAAAAGTTTATAATAGTTGTTGTTAGAATGAATAGTTGAATGTTAAACTGTAGTTGGTGCCGTTTTGCCTTGTAAAACGATAGGCATCTTTGGATTTCTGGAACGTGGTGTTGCTGCCAACGTTTTGATAGAAATATTGTTTTTGATTGATGATATCCGCCACGTTCAGCCTGATCTCTCCTTTTTTAGCAAGGATCTTTTTTGCCAGCTGAAAATCCAGCACCGGGCGTGGTGCCTCATAAATATCAGGGTCGGCATTGGCCACATCACGCACAAAGTAGATGCGTTCCCCAATCTGGTTAAACAGCAGCGTGGCTGTGATACCCTGCTTTTCCAGATCGTACATCAAACCAAAATTGAGTACATAGGGCGACTGGCCCTGCATTGCACGGTTCAGCTTAAGTGTATTGTCTTTTACGCGGCTGTAGATGTAGGACACATTACCCTGGAAAGTGAAGTTTTTCAGTGCCTGAGTAAAGTCGAGTTTCTTTCTTATTTCCAGTTCGGCACCATAGGCATTCGCTTCTTTTGCATTCAGATAATTCACCGTGCTGGCACCGCCACTGCCACCGTTGAAATATTGTTCAATGGGGTTTTCAAACTTTTTGTAAAATGCACCAATAGTGAATACTTCGCCTGCCCTTGGATATAATTCGTAACGCAGGTCAAGGTTGGTAACCTTTGTTCTTTTCAGTAAAGGGTTACCCTGTACAGAAGCATTCAGTTCAAAGTCGTACAGGTTTAAAGAAGCCAGTTCCCTTAACTCGGGACGTATCACGGTTTGTGAACCCGATAACCGCAGGTTGCTTTTGTTATTCAGCTTATACGTTGCATTCAAACCCGGTAAAAAGTCAGTAAGCGAAGAATAGGTATGGCGGGGATCCCATTTTTTTACACTGCCCACCAGCTGGTCGTAATTTTCAACCCTAACGCCCCATACCACACGCAGTGCCTTGCTCAGCTGGTTATCAAACTGGATAAAGCCGGCGTTTAAAATAGTATTGGCCAGGTAACGGAAAGTGTTTCCCTTAATGGCATCAAATGCAATTTTGTTATCGGTGCCGTTACCAAAATTTTCTGCGGCAAATACCTGGCCGGCCGGTAATAATCTCAATGAAGGATTATCGATGGGCAGGTAATTTGCAAAAAGCTGCGCATCATACAGGCGGTCTTTTACCTGTATCATGTAACCGCCTTTAATGGTTTGGTTAAGACCGGAAATATTCAGTGAATAGGATACATCGCCGCCGCCAGTATAGATATAATCACTCAGGCTTTGATAAATACGGCTGCCGCTTTGTTGAGACAGTGAATTGGCCAGTACCAGGCTGTAGGGGTCAGACCCGCCTGCGGATTTCGAATATAGGATTCTGCGCTGGTCGGGCACATAACCATCCAGAATATTGAATGCGCCATACCATTTCAGTTTTAATGGTTTGGTGATATTGTGCTCTCCGCTCAGCTGAACGGTTGCAAAAGTATTTTCCTTGAACACCATTTCGGTGCCCTTTAAAAGATCGCCCCGTGAATAATCATTGCCGGCACGCTGTGTTACTGTTTGCGGGGATGTAACGTTTATAATTCCTTTCAGGGAAATTTTGTTTCTTGGGTTCAGCATCAGGCTCAGACTGCCCAGAGCGCCCGCAGTTACTTCCTGCTGGTATTTGTCATCATCATAATTGGAAACAATGCTAACAGCATTTGTAATGTTGTCAATTACATTGGTCCTGTTCAGCAATTTGATGTACTTGTTGGATTTATTATAATTGATGCCAAAAATGCCACCCAGTTTTTTTCCAAACACACTGGTTGTAAAACCGCCGCTTGCCTGGAAAGCAAAATTGATGGGTGCATTGCTGCTGGAGGGCGACCATGCATTGCGCATTTGTTTGCCGATAGCTGTTTTTTCAGCAGGAGAAAGGATGTCGAACTCTGCTTTGCGTGTATAAGAAGCAGGGAGCGCCCTGGAGCCGTCGTCAATACCCAACCAGTCGTATTTTCCTTTGGTATCCTTGTAAAAATTTTTACCCAGTGTTTGTGAATTGAAACCGGTACCCATTTGTACCGTGAAGAAATTCTTTGAAGGAATATCTTTTGTATTCACCTGTATCAAACCACCTGCCCATTCACCGGGGTATTCGGGTACAAAAGCTTTATTGATCACAATATTGTCGATCATGGAAGCAGGTATCAGGTCAAAAGAAAATGTTTTACGGTCGGGCTCGGTGCTGGTAAGTAAAATGCCATTCAGCATGGCCTGGTTATAACGGTCCTGCAAGCCACGGATCACAATGAATTTTCCTTCCTGTAAACTGGCGCCGGGTGTACGTTTCAGTACTTCACCTGTATTCCTGTCGGGGCTTCTCCTGATAGCTTCAGCAGATATTACAGAGGCAACGGTATTGGTGTTTTTTTGAAAACTGATGAGTGCGTTTACAGTTTCTTTTCTCGCAGTGGAGGTAGAACGTACAACCACCTCTTCTCCTGTTTTGGTTTTAGGTGTTACAGATATATCAAGGCTGGCAATACCATCGGCACCGGTTTCAATATCTGTGATCTCTTTGGATTCGTAGTTGCCGGAACTGATGGTGATGGAATATTTTTTGCGGGGCTCTGCGTTAAATGTAAAGCGGCCCTCCAGGTCGGTACTGGTGGCTTTGCCGGTTTCTTTCAGTACTACTGTGAGTCCGGCAACCGGTGTGCCGGTTTTAGAATCGGTAACCTTTCCTTCTATCTTTCCTTTCTGGGCAAACAGGCTAAAACTGCCCAGGCAAATCAGCACGCTTAACAATAATCTCATGCAATTAAATTTTATGCAAAGAGATTATCTTAAGGTTACCTCAAGATGAATGGAAGGTTATGCAATCATTATGGCAATGTTATGCCAATGTTAAGCGTTAAAAACGAAATTGTATGCGGCAGGTGAATATGTTGTCTTTTATATCCGATGTATAACCGGCCAGTTGAGTTTTTTCGTTAGTGATTTTATCGTACCACAATACCAGTTTAAGGTTGTCGGTAACATAATAAATATAACCAAAGCCCAGTGTGCTGTATTTGATATTGGCCGCATTGATATTGGTGCCCGCTTTTCCAATTTCATCACCACTCACTGCGGTGTTGGGATCATACCAGTCGTACTTAATACCAACCTGGTGATGGGTGCTGCCCAGGTGCTGCAGTAAATAAAAATAGGCGCCGTTGAATTTGCGGATATAATAACCATCGGTACCGGTAAATATTGCAGCAGGTGTTTCGCTGCTGGTGGAAGAGGCAGTTTGTTTACCCGTTATGTATTCGGCCCTCAGTTCTGTATAGCCGGCTTTGTTTTTGATTTTAAGCTGTGCATCGGCACCATAATAATGTCGCGGTGCAATTAACCCCGTATTTGTTGCGGAAGAGTCCACAACAAAATTTTTACTGCCTCCGGCCAGTTGTGTGGTGTACACATATTTTGTGTTTTGATTCAACCCGCCATACAGAACAGATACTGCTGTGCCCAGTGTAACTTTTTTGCTTTTAGAAAGATACTGCGGTTTTAATGCAATTCTTCCAATCAAATCCTTATGGCTGTCGTAATCAGTGGTGGCTGAAAGCCCGGGTCCGTTAAAAAGTCCAAGGTCTATTTTTAAAAACTTCAGCTTGTTGTCTTTTTTCCTGGGATCGAATGAAACCATTGCACCCAGGTCACGTTCTGTTTTCATCAGTATCTGGCTCATGCGGCCGCGTTCGGGGCTTTCCCTGTCGCCACTGGACAGGTTAACTTCATAGCTAAATGGCCTTGCAAATAATCCCGTGGTGAATGAGAAAATCTGCCATTTGTTTTCAAATATCCTGCCCCAAACATCCCGCACATTCACGCCACGTTCTGTTGCGTCGAACTGGAATACGAATTGCAGCGATGGTAAATGCGGTGTTTTAGGAAAATGAATGTAATCAAAACGAACCCTTGCCCTTTTAAGCATAAAATGGCTGTTACTGTTAGGTGCAAAATCCAGTCCTGAATAATTTTTTACACCTGCAGTTTGTGCTACCTGGAACTGCGGCTGTATATAACCGGTAAGCCGTATTTTATCGAGGCGGTTGTAGAGTCCGAGGATGCCTTTGCCCATATCTTTTGTAGTATCCACCATGTCCATCAGGTACTGTGCGTTTACGAACTGGCATAATACGAGCAGGGCCGCCAGCAAAGGCAGTTTTTTCTTAAGCATTTTGCAAATTTTGCGCAAAGGAATAACAATTTAATATTACCCCTGTGTTAAGAAATTATTACCAATTGCAAAGCCCTTTTGTATGTTGGCACAATAGTGAACCTTTGCCGCAAATTTTAAATTATGGCAGGATTAAATTCAATTTTGAAAATCTTTTTACCCAAGGACAGGGTATTTTTCCAGTTATTTGAAAACGTGGTGGATGTACTGGTGAAGATGGGTGAAAAACTGAAAGAAGTGGTAAGTGAATCTGACTTTGATAAAAGGGCAGCGCTTATTAAGGAAATAGAAGATATGGAGCATGTGAACGACGATTACACGCACCAGATATTCACCGAGCTGGGTAAAAACTTTATCACCCCGTTCGACAGGGAAGATATTCACTACCTGGCCACGGCGCTGGATGATATTGCGGATTATATCCAGGCCTCTGCAAAAAAAATCAACTTTTACAGGGTCAATCCCAATGATACCGGTATTCATAAAATGGCTGATATCATTTCACAGGGCTGTGTGGCTGTGCACGATGCAGTGAAAGAACTGCGTAATATGAAAAATATGCGCCAGATAACAGATGCATTGGTTCAGATCAACAGCATCGAAAACCAGGGCGATGATATTTTTGACATGAGCATTGAAAAACTGTTTGCAGAAGAACCCGATGCCAAGGAAGTGATTAAAAAGAGGGAAATATACCAGGTAATGGAAATTGTTACCGATAAATGCGAAGACGCAGCCAATGTAATTGAAAGCATCATTGTAAAATACGCTTAACCCTTTTGAACCTATAACATGACTTTATTAGTAGTTATCATTATACTGGCCCTCATCTTTGATTACATCAACGGTTTTCATGATGCGGCCAACTCCATTGCAACAGTGGTGTCTACCAAAGTGCTTACCCCCTTCCAGGCGGTGATCTGGGCTGCGGTATTCAACTTTGTGGCCTACTTTATTTTCCAGGACCACGCGGTGGCCAATACCATTGGTAAAACCGTGCAGCAAAACTTTATTACCCTGCCGGTGATACTCGCAGGCCTTATTGCTGCCATAACCTGGAACCTGTTAACCTGGTGGTATGGTATTCCCTCTTCTTCTTCTCATACACTTATTGGCGGTTTGATGGGAGCAGGTATCACGCATGCTTACCTCACAAAAGGTGCCACACCCATCGGCGATATACTGGTACTGGAAAACATTATCGGTGTGGTGATCTTCATCTTCCTGTCTCCGCTGATCGGTATGGTTATTTCCATGTTTATTTCTGTTGTTACGATGAACAAGAATACATGGGCCAGGATCGGTATCATTTTGGTGGCAACAGCGGGTACAGTATTCCTGTTCAATTTTTTTGAGCAAAACAAAATTGCCACTAACGTAGAGAAGTTTTACAAGATCGATAAATATAAAAAGGATGTTGCCAGGAACCCCGGCGATGAAGAGGCAAAAAAGAAACTGGAAAAAGCGCAGGCAAATTTTAACCTGAGCAAACCTTTGTTTGCCAGCTATGATAAAGCCGGCGCTAAAAAAATTGCATCACAGATCAATGAGATGGGGCTGCTGAAAGGTATTGGCGCCAGCAAATGCAAAGACGCTGTTGCAAAATACCTGGGTGTTGATTCATTGAAACGCCGTGCTGCGCTGGACAGTACTTTTAAACCCGAGTATGAAAAGGCCAATGCTGATTTTGAAAAAGTAAAAGATCTTACGGCAGCTTATGCAACCATGGGGGCAAAAGTGGCGGATACCATTGCAGCGGCATTGCAATTTACTCCTGTGCAAACCGAAAAATTAAGCAAGGTTATTTCTAAAGTAAATGCAGAGAAGGATCTTGCGGCTGAAATACAAAAGGCCGATAACTCCATTATCATGTGGTGCATGATTGGTGTGATCGCCATTTTCATTCTTTCTTATATCTGGGTGGAGAAAATCAAAAACCCCAATGCATACAAGATCGCCAATATGTTCAAACGCCTGCAGCTGCTTACCAGTGCCGCATTCAGTGTGGGCCATGGCGGCAACGATGCGCAAAAGGTAATGGGTGTTATTGGCGCCGCATTTGTGGCTTACAATTCCAATAAATATCCTGATGTGGGATCAGCCTTAAAAGAACTGTACTGGGTGCCGCTGGCCTGCTATACTGCCATTGGTTTGGGTACTATGAGCGGCGGCTGGAAGATCGTGAAAACCATGGGCACCAAAATTACCAAGGTTACACCGCTGGAAGGTGTGGCTGCAGAAACAGCCGGTGCATTAACACTGTTTATGACCGAGCAGCTGGGTAAGCCTGTAAGTACCACGCATACCATTACCGGTGCCATCATTGGTGTGGGTGCCACCAAACGTTTAAGTGCGGTGCGCTGGGGTGTAACAGTAAACCTGTTATGGGCATGGATATTGACCATACCGGTAAGTGCCCTGCTCGCAGCATTGTCTTATTATATCATTTCACTTTTTGGCGGATAAAAGCAGTCCATAAAATGTTACATGAAATCACTCAGTTATTTGAGTGATTTTTTTTGTTTTCTTTGTATCATGAAAAAAATACTGGTTACCGGAGGCTGCGGTTATATCGGCTCACATACTATTGTTGACCTGGTTGAAAATGGTTATGATGTTATTTGCGTGGATAACAATGCACGCAGCAGTGCAGCCATGCTTACCGGCGTGGAAAGTATCATTGGTAAAAAAGTGAAGAATTATAAAGTGGATCTCTGCAATTTTGATGATACCCATGCCATCTTCCAGGAAAATCCTGATATCTCCGGTATCATACATTTTGCAGCTTATAAAGCCGTGGGCGAATCGGTGGAAAAACCGCTGATGTATTTCGAAAACAACCTCACCTCGCTTATCAATATTTTAAAATGCGCAGAAGAATTTAAAGTGGCGCATTTTGTTTTTTCTTCTTCATGCACCGTATATGGCAATCCTGATGTGATACCGGTTACCGAAGAAACACCGCAAAAGCCGGCCGAGTCGCCTTATGGTGCCACCAAACAAATGGGCGAACGTATTGTGGAAGACCTGGTTAAAAACAGTGCTATAAAGGCCATTCTGTTAAGATATTTTAACCCGGTGGGGGCACATCCTACTATCAGTATCGGCGAAATGCCAATTGGCAAACCGGCCAACCTGGTGCCTGCCATTACACAAACAGCTATTGGTAAACTGCCCATGATGCAGGTATTTGGCACCGATTACGACACCCGTGACGGCAGCTGCCTGCGGGATTTTATTCATGTATGTGATATTGCCCATGCGCATACCCTTGCACTGGATTACCTGGGTGCAGGAAAGAACGCCACAGCCTGCGAGGTATTCAACCTTGGTACCGGCGATGGTTATACTGTATTGGAAGTAATTGCCGCATTTGAAAAGGTAAGCGGTGTAAAACTCAACTATAAACTCGGGCCCCGCCGCGCCGGTGATGTTATAGCAATTTATGCTAATAACAATAAGGCCAAGACGCGTCTTGGATGGGATCCGGGGTATGATATTAACGAAATGATGCATACCGCCTGGAAATGGGAGCTGAAACTCAAAAATGATATGACTTTTTCGACTGCACAAAACCCCGGGTTGAATTAGTTTTTCTATTATCTTCGTCAGCCTTCATCAGTCTTTAACCCTCCAATATCTTTTAAAGAACAACCATAATAAAACACCTTTATGGCAAAGCTATTCGTCACAACAGCTGTGTTGTGTTTAATTATTATTGTGTCTGGCGGATGTAAGAAGTTCCAGAAAGAAGGGCAAATGCAGGCTCCCGGGGTGGCGCTTACTTTTGATGATAACCGTATTGATAACTGGTATAAATTCCTTCCTGTCCTTGACTCTGCCGGTGTAAGGGCCACGTTCTACATCAGCAATTACAACCGTTTAAAACCCGAACAAATAAAAAAGCTCACTGCTATCCAGCAGCATGGTCATGAAATTGCCTTTCATACCACCAACCATTATAACATGAATGATTATGTTTACAAGGCAAAACATACTGTGGATGATTTGATGCGTTGCGAGGTGGAAGCAGGACTTAAAATGATGAATAAAGATGGGTTTTATCCATCTACTTTTGCGTATCCCTATGGCGCACACAATGGTCTTTTTGATAAATTGCTGATGCGTTATTTTAAAAGTGTGCGTGCACTTAATGGCACACAGGATTATACCAAAAGCGTTGTGCCTACCACTAAAAATGATGTGTTGTACGGCCTCGGCATTGACCGCAGCAGCAAACGCAGTGACGGGGATATCAATACTATTTTAGAATCGGCAAAAGATAATAACACCTGTGCCGTTTTTGTGGCACACGATATCAATTCTCCCAATAAATTCAGCGTTGACCTGGGCCGCCTGCTGCAAATCATCAGGTTTGTGAAGAACCACGGCATGAAATTTTACACCATTGCAGAAATATCAGACTAAGCAAATAAGCCGCGTAAAATAGTTTTGTTACTAATTGCCTGCCCCGTGTGGGCAATTTTTTTGCCGGGTTAAAATTTCAATCAAATCTTTCTGTTACTTTGCGCCATCTTTTCAACCGCAAACAGATTTTAGTATGCTTAGTGATATTACAGTAACGGGAAACAAAGACACCCGCAGTGGTTTTGGTGATGGTATTTTGGAAGCCGCCCGTAAAAATCCCAACATAGTGGCCCTTACAGCCGACCTGCTTGGCTCAATGAAACTGAACGGCTTTGTAAAAGAATTTCCTGAGCGTTTTATCCAGTGTGGTATCGCCGAAGCGAATATGATTGGTATTGCAGCCGGCCTCACTATTGGTGGTAAAATACCATACACCACCACCTTTGCCAACTTTTCTACCGGCCGTGTGTACGACCAGATACGCCAGAGTGTGGCATACAGCGGCAAGAATGTAAAAATCTGCGCTTCACATGCGGGTTTAACACTGGGAGAAGACGGCGCCACCCACCAGATACTGGAAGATATTGGCCTGATGAAAATGCTGCCCGGTATGACGGTGATTGTTCCGGCAGATTATAACCAGACAAAAGCCGCCACTATGGCCATTGCAGAATATGAAGGCCCGGTATACCTCCGTTTTGGCCGCCCTGTTTGGCCCATTTTTACAAAACCCGAAGATTTTGTAATTGGAAAGGCACAGCATTTTTCAGAAGGAACCGATGTGAGCATTTTTGCCTGCGGTCACCTGGTATGGAAAGCCATTGAAGCGGGCAGGGCTTTGGCAGAAAAAGGTATCAGCGCCGAAATTATCAACATTCATACAATTAAACCGCTCGACACAGAGGCGGTGCTTGCATCCATTAAAAAAACAAAATGTGCGGTAACTGCTGAAGAGCATAATGTGCTGGGTGGTTTGGGCGACAGTATTGCACAAGTGGCAGCTAAAAACTTCCCCATACCCATTGAGTACGTTGGTACCAATGATGTGTTTGGCGAGAGTGGCAAACCTGTTGAACTGCTCACCAAGTACGGGCTGGATACACCCTTTATTGTTGCGGCTGCCGAAAAGGCCATTGCAAGAAAAGGTTAAGTTTTACAGCTGTTTAAACTTTTTGAAAAAAGACCAATCTTACGGTTGGTTTTTTTTATTTTTATCTTCCTTATATGGCAATACAAACAGATGATAAAGAGCTGCTGCTGCAGTTCAATGAACCTGCTACAAAAGAACGTGCCTATACGGCCATTATAAAAAAGTACCAGGAAAAACTGTACTGGCATATCCGCCGCATGGTGGTGGAGCATGAAGATGCCAATGATGTGCTGCAAAATATGTTCATTAAGGTTTGGAAAGGGCTGGAGAATTTCAGGGAAGACAGCCAGCTGTACACCTGGCTATACCGCATTGCCACCAACGAATCACTGACATTTCTGGAACAACAGAAAAAAAGGTCTGCGGTTTCGTTGAGCGATGAAGAAGGCGGGCTGAGTAATAAGGTAAAGGCAAGTGAGCATTTTGACGCTAATAAACTGGAGTGGAAGCTGCAACTGGCCATCCAGCAGTTACCTGAAAAACAGCGTGTTGTGTTCAATCTGCGTTACTATGATGAGATGCCTTATGAAGAGATGAGCCGGGTGCTGGAAACCAGTGAAGGAGCATTAAAGGCCAGCTATCATCATGCCGCTAAAAAAATAGAGGAATTTATATTGAATCATTAAACTTTTGATAAAAAACAGCGTCTCAAAACTGTAATGGAAAGCAGGAATGACATATTGAATGAACTGAGGGAAATAAGCCCCTTGCTGGCTGGTTGGGAAAAGACGAACCCGTTTACAGTTCCTGCTGGTTATTTTGAAGAGATGGCTGACGGGATGCTTGGGCTTATAAAAAATGAAGCGCCCGGTTTACTGGCCGCTATCAAAAAGCAACAGCCGGGCTCCGTGCCTGAGGGATATTTTGATTCGCTCGCCCAAAACATCCTGGGTAAAATAAAAGCGCAGGAAGCTGTGGAATCGTACCCGGTGCTTGATAACATTTCCAAACAAAATGTATACACGGTACCGCAGGGTTATTTTGAAACGCTGGGCAGTGAAATAACGGCCAAACTGCAGCAACCGGCAGCAAAAGTGGTAACTATCAGCAGGCGCAGCAACTGGTTCAAATATGCCGCCGCTGCTGCTTTTACAGGAATGATCGCCCTGGGTGTTTATAAATTTACGGGAGGCAGTCACCCTGCTGATACTGCAGTGCCGGGTTATGTGGCAGAAGGACAGAAAATTAAAAATGTGGATGAGGAACTTGCCAAGGTAAACGATGAGGACATCATTAAGTACCTGCAGGCAAACGGTACCGATGTGGATGCAGCCGTTGTGGCCAATGTAATGGATGCAAACGAACTGCCTTCAAAGGAAGATTATATGACCGATGATAAAGCGCTGGACAAATACCTTGACAATATTGATTTAACCGACTTAAAAAACTAGGAGGGGAGTATGAAAAAGTTTATACTGATAATAAGTGTGCTGGCGGGCAGTTTCTTTGCTGCTCACGCACAGGATGAGCAGGGAGGCGATGAAGCCAAACGCCAGGAAAAAATAAAGGCTTTGTATGTGGCCTATATAACACAGGAATTAAATCTCACTGCAGATGAAGCGCAAAAATTCTGGCCAGTACACGCACAGTTTGAAAATGAAATCAAAGGTGTAAAACAGGATTTGCCTGAGCTGGAAAAACAGCAGGCCATCCTTAACATTAAAAAGAAATACCAGGAAAACTTCAATCGCATACTGGGTGCCAACCGTTGCGAACGTTTTTTCAGGATGGATGGTGAGTTCAAACGAAAATTGCTGGAGCGTATACGAAAGCAAAGACTGGACCAGCAGCGGCCAAAGTTGCGGCGGGGAGTATAAAAATAATTTTAAAAGGAGCTGAAAAGGCTCCTTTTTTATTGCGTAAATAAAGGACGCAGTTGTTGTATTTTATTTGTTTTGAAATATTGCTTCCTTTTTTTGCATGAGTAAAACAACACAACATTATTCTTCATGGCTTCAGCAGGCACAGTCTTTTGGCCTGGATGCAGTGGAATTTGTGTAATATCATTTAGCCTTATGATGATTTCCCGGGTACTTCTTACAAGGGTATCCGTAAATATTAGCTCCCCTCCAGACGAAGTGCGGAGGATGAATGGCAGGATTTTTAAAGTATCAGGCTTAAATGAATACAATCGCCCTTTTATCCAGAGTTGTTTGAAAAGCGTTGCAGCATTCTTTTTTGTTTCCGCAAAAAGAAAAAACCTTACGTTATAGGCTGCTTCCTTAGAATCAGTAACTGGCTTTGTATTTGTTTGGCGAGATGCACCTCCATTGATCTCCTGTTCAAAAAAATAAATTTTGGTTACCTGTGCCTGCAAAATAAATCCGGCTAACTGCAATGAAATTACGAGTGATAAAAACCTTGTCATACTATGCGCTTTAGTGCATAACAATTATTTGAAAGTAATTAAAAATCTTCTACTTTTATAACTCTTCAAACTTACATAATCGCCCAAAAAAAATGTTATGAAAAAACTGCTTTTTGCATTGCCTGTTGTTGCTGTTACAGCACTTTGTTTTTCTTATTTTGGTAAGTCCGGTTTCAAACAACAAAATGTATTAAAAGGACAAACTGATGTAGTTATTGATAAAAATAAAGAAGAGGCAAGCGAACAGGAAGAGCTTGAACAGAGGGCACACCATGAATTTTTGATGACAGTGGATCCCGCCCTCGGCTACGTGCCATCTGAACGGCTTTTGCAGGGTGAAAAACGTACTGCAGAAATAATGCAGTCGCTTGGAAACACTTCTTCATTTGTTTCATCTCTCACATGGACAGAAAGAGGCCCCAACAATATTGGTGGCCGTACCCGTGGTTTCCTTTTTGATCAAAGTGATGCAACCGGTAATACTGCACTTGCTGGTGGCGTGGGTGGTGGTTTATGGCGTACCACTAATTTTAAAACAGGTGCCACCTGGACACAAATCGGCACTATCAGTTCCAACCTTGCAGTAACTTGTATTGCACAAGATCCTCAAACATTAACTACGTTTTATGCAGGTACTGGTGAAGGTGTTGGTAATGCCGATGCCATCCGTGGGTTGGGCGTTTATAAAAGTACAGATGGTGGTCTTACCTGGTCATTGCTGGCAGCTACCACCACCGGCGGAACTAATGTAAATGACTTCTCCTATGTGCAAAAAATACTGGTATATAATAATGCAACGCACGATGTATATGCTGCCTGCCGCAGTGCTGCTTTTTGTAATGCAGGCGGCCTGATGCGTTCAACTAATGGAGGTACAAGCTGGTTGAGGGTACTGGGAACTTACTCTGGTTGCGGAAACTGTACATGTGCTACAGACTTCAGGGTATATGATATAGAAAAATCTATAAGTGGCGACCTGTGGGTTTCATCTTTGACGGAAGCAACCGCCAACTCAGGTAAAATATGGATGTCGCCAGCAGGTGCAAGTGTGGGCAATTCCGGTACATGGGTTGATAAAACTCCTACTGGTACATGGAACAGAATAGAACTTGCATGCTCACCCTCAAATAACAACCGTGTGTATGCAATGTTCCAGGGATCAGGTAGTGCAATAGGCGGTATCAGACGTACTGATGATGGAGCTGCAACACCGGCAACCTCATGGACAGACATTACGAACAGTACTCTTTGGTGTGACCAGGGAACATCAAGTTCTGCAGACTTCTCACGTGGCCAGGCATGGTATGATCTTACGCTGGCAATAAAGCCGGATGATGACAATACGGTGTTTGCAGGCGGAGTTGATATTATGAAAACAACAACCGCAGGTACGCCTGTAAGCAGCTGGACCCAGGTTACACAATGGAATGCCGGAGCATGCGGGGCGCAGCCTTATGTTCATGCAGATATACATAATATCCAGTACCTCCCCGGTTCTTCAACTTCATTTGTTGTTTCTTGTGATGGCGGGCTCTTCTATACCACCGACGGAGGGGCTACGTTTACTACAAAAAATACTGGCTATAATATTACACAGTATTATAGTTGTGCCATTCACCCCACTGCTGGTTCAAATTACATGCTGGCAGGTGCACAGGATAATGGCACACATAAATTTACCACTGCAGGCTTGAATACTGTAACAACCCCAACAGGTGGTGATGGCGGCAATTGTATTATTGATCAAAAAAATTCACTGCAGCAGATTACTAATTTTACAGGTACAACGGCAAATATTTCCAATAACGGAGGAACTTCATTTACTTATACAGGATCATTTTCAACAGACCGTTTTATCAACCCGGGGGATTTTGATACTGCTTCAAGCACATCTCCTGCACTATCAACAAACGCATTATATTATTGCGGAGGGGCTGTAAGAAATTTAAGAAGAATGAATATCAACTTTAGCACACTTTCAGCTACGGCTACAAGTTTTTCAATCGCAACCACAACCAATCATTCTGTATCTGCGGTTAAAGTAGATCCCAACACCACCAACCGTGTATTAGTGGCGTTTTCTACTGCTGATGCTGCTGCTGCAGCAGTGGTACCACAATTATACTATGTAGATAACGCCAATGGCGCTTCGCCTACTTCCACCGCTATCACGCTGCCTGGCACTGTAACTTCCGGGCAATACATATCAAGTATTGATGTGGAGAATGGTGATGCCAACCATATTTTGATAACCATATCCAACTATGGTGTTATCAGTGTGTATGAATCTACCAATCTGGGTGCATCCTGGACAGCGCTGGATAATAACGGGGTTAACATACCAGACGTTCCTGTAAGATGGGGCATGTTCATTCCAAGCGGCTACGGCCAGTTAGTTAATTCCGTTGGAGGAATTTTGCTGGGAACAGAACTGGGTGTATGGGGTACCAATACCATTTCTGGCAATACCACACCTTTTGCACAAAACGCAACAAGCATGGGGAATGTAAGGGTGGATATGCTTAAAATGCGTGGCTCCGACAAAACCGTAGTAGCGGCCACGCATGGCCGTGGGTTATTTACCACGCAGCTTATCAGCTTGCTCCCGGTGGAATTCATTTCTTTCAAAGGAATGCCGCTTGATAATAGCAACAGGCTGTTATGGAAGGTGAATGAATTGGGAAATAATGCCGGATTCGATGTAGAACGAAAATATGAAGGCGAGGCACAGTTTACAAAAGTTGATTTTGTGGCCGCCAAAACAGGTGTTACGGGTGCAATTGATTACACTTACGATGATAATAAGGTAGACCTGGTAAAACGCATGGCCTTATACCGTTTAAAACAAACTGACCGTAACGGGAATTATAAATATTCAGATATTGTGTCTGTAAAACGCGACCAGGTTGGAAAGATGGTATTGTTTGTTACTGCAACTAACAGCAGCTTAACTGTCCGCACAGGCTACAGGCCTGATGTAAAAAATGTCAGCATCACCATTTTTGACCAGCAGGGAAGATCCCTCAGGTCTGTAACACAGCAGTTCCAGGATGCAACACTGGACATCTCGTCTGTGCCTTCAGGAGTATATTATGTGAAAGTACAGGATATTAAAACAGGCGAAACCGTTACAAACAAGTTCAGTAAGTAACGGGCTACGATACCTGTTGGTATAAAGAAAGAGGCCTGAATTTAAATTCAGGCCTCTTTCTTTATTTTATTGGCGAGGGAAATTATTATTTATACTGTGCCACCAAACCAGCAGCCAGGTCGGCTACTTTCTTCAGTCCTTCTTCGGGAAGGTTACCTTTTTTAAACTCACCCAGTACTTCAGGGTACTTGTTCTCCAGTTCCATCAAAAAGTGCTCTTCAAATGCTTTTACATTTTTAACAGCAACATCTTTCAGTAAACCCTGTGTACCCAGGTAAATAATGGCTACCTGTTTTTCCACAGAATATGGAGTGTATTGTGCCTGTTTCAGTACTTCCACGTTACGGGCACCTTTATCAATTACGTTCTTGGTTGCAGCATCCAGGTCGCCGCCGAATTTAGAGAAGGCTTCCAGCTCACGGTAAAGTGCCTGGTCCAGTTTCAGTGTACCAGCCACTTTTTTCATTGATTTAATCTGCGCATTACCACCCACACGGCTTACAGAGATACCCACGTTAATGGCCGGGCGGATACCTGCGTTGAACAGGTTACCTTCCAGGAATATCTGTCCGTCGGTAATGGAGATCACGTTAGTAGGAATATAAGCAGAAACGTCGCCTGCCTGTGTTTCAATAACAGGTAAAGCTGTTAAGGAACCACCACCTTTCACCAGGTGTTTGATAGAATCAGGAAGATCGTTCATTTGTTTGGCGATATCATCACGGCTGATCACTTTGGCAGCCCTTTCCAGCAAGCGGCTGTGCAGGTAGAATACGTCACCAGGATAAGCTTCACGTCCGGGCGGGCGGCGCAGCAACAGCGATACCTCACGGTAAGCCACGGCCTGTTTAGACAGATCATCATAAATGATCAGTGCAGGACGGCCGGTGTCGCGGAAAAACTCACCGATAGCAGCACCCGCAAATGGAGCGTAGAACTGTAAAGGAGCAGGATCAGAAGCAGAGGCTGCAACAATAGTTGTGTAAGCCATTGCGCCATTTTCTTCCAGCGTCTTCATGATACCGGCAATGGTACTTGCTTTTTGTCCAACAGCAACGTATATGCAATAAACAGGTTTGCCTGCTGCAAAAAATTCTTTTTGATTGATGATGGTATCAATGGCAATGGCAGTTTTACCGGTCTGGCGATCGCCAATGATCAGCTCACGCTGTCCGCGGCCAATGGGGATCATGGCGTCGATCGCTTTAATACCGGTTTGCAGTGGTTCTTTTACCGGCTCACGGAAAATTACACCCGGCGCTTTACGTTCCAAGGGCATTTCATACAGTTCACCTTTAATGGGGCCTTTGCCGTCTATTGGTTCACCCAGTGTGTTGATAACCCTGCCGCTCATGCCTTCGCCCACTTTAATAGAAGCGATCTGGCCTGTGCGTTTTACTTTATCACCTTCTTTAATTTCACTGCTGTCACCCATCAGTACCACACCCACATTATCTTCTTCCAGGTTAAGGGCAATGGCTTTTACGCCGTTGTCAAATTCAACCAGTTCACCAGAGCGAACATTGTTCAGGCCATAAATACGGGCAATACCATCACCCACCTGTAAAACGGTACCCACTTCTTCAAGACTTGCAGAAGCATTGAAGTTGCTGAGCTGCTGGCGAAGGATCGCTGAAATCTCATCCGGTTTAATTTCTACCATAAAAAGTAATTAAAAATTTATTAAAAGTCTTTTTTTTCCGGCTGCAAAGGTAGGGGTTGAGGCTTGGAATGTCAAAAAAAATGGGCTCCCAAACCCACCACAAGTAAGAAAATAAATAGAACAGTCAAAAACTGTTCTTTTTTATTCTTCTTAATACCATAATTTCATTAAGTTTGCCAGCAACTAAAACTAAACTGGACACAAAACTGCTATAACTGTTCATGCCGGACCTTCACGACGGTTCCATTGCACATAAAACAGCTTTCCCTGTATTGGTATTAGTGTAAACTAAAGTGCTCAAACATTCATTATTAAACGAACAACACTTATGAAGAAAATTTTATTCTTTATTATGGCATTGTGGTTTATGCAATCTACTTATGCACAAACTTTCGATGCCGAAAAAAGTGCTGCCCTTCAACTGGTAAACGCAAACCAGTCCGCACTGGGTTTAAGTTCAGATGACGTAAACAACCTGATGGTTTCTGCTTCTTATGCAGACCGGAACACGGGTATCAGGTACGCCTATCTGCAACAGACCTACAAAGGGATACCTGTATATAACCAGATACAGGTGGTTACTTTCCGTAATAACAGTGTTCTTTCCAATGCCGGCGGCAGAATAAAGAATATTGAGCAGAAAGTGACTTCCAGTTCAGCTACGCCTTCTTTTTCGGCAGAATCGGCAGTAATTGCTGCAATTTCGGACCGGAAGCTGTCAACCACCCAGTTTGCAACTGCCATAAGCAGGAAGCAAAACGGCCGTGAGGTTGAATTTGGCAATATGGGTGTGTCCAGGGAGAACATTACAGCCAACCTGGTTTGGGTTCCTTCAACAACAAACCCCAACGAAGTAGCGCTGGCCTGGCAGGTTTATATTGTTTCTGCCAGCACATCAGATTACTGGCTGGTTCGTATCGATGCCAATAATGGAAGAACTTTAGGAGTAGATAATCTTACAGTATATTGTAACTGGGATGACCCGAACCATAATCTTACACATATTATGGAAAACAATGGACAGGCAGCTGCTCCATTGCTCAATCTCAATAAAGCATCACAGATTCCTGCACAGTCTCCGGCAAGTCCAACACTTGCAGACAATGCTGTGTACAGGGTTATCCCAATCCCTTATGAAGCGCCATCTTTTATGCCGGGCGCCCCAACAACAGTTACCAATCCATGGACAGCAGGTTCCGCAAATGCCACCACATTAAAATGGCATAGTACCGACGCTACAGGAACTGACTATAACTATACAAGGGGTAATAACGTATGGGCTTACCAGGACAGGAATAACCAAAACGTTGGTGATCCAACCCGTTCTGCAACATCCACTACAGCCTTGCCTAACTTGAACTTTGACTTTGTTCCGGATTTAACGCAGCCACCTATTAATACTACTCCGCCTAACCAGCAGTTTAACATCACCAACCTTTTTTATGCAAATAATATCATCCATGATGTGATGTATAACTATGGTTTTGATGAAGTGGGTGGCAACTTCCAGGATAATAACCTCGGACGCGGTGGTGTTGGTAACGACCATGTGAATGCAGAAGCACAGGACGGCAGCGGCACCAATAACGCCAATTTTGCCACACCTGCGGATGGAGGAAGCGGAAGAATGCAGATGTATTTGTGGACACTCAGTTCACCACAGAGAGATGGTGATGTTGATAATGGTGTGATCTTCCATGAATTTTCTCATGGCACCAGTAACCGTTTGACCGGTGGCCCCGCCAATGCTTCCTGTTTGCAAAATGCAGAACAAATGGGTGAGGGATGGAGTGATTATTACGCCCTGATGCTTACCCAGGACTGGGCTAATTCGAATCTTAACACCGGATTTACCAGCCCAAGAGGTATTGGTACTTATGTGTTAAACCAGCCTACTAACGGTTTAGGTATCCGCTCTCAGAAGTACTGCACAGATTTTACCGTTAACAATAAAGTGTATGCAGCATCAATTCCTGCCACACCACATGACCGTGGTGAGATCTGGTGCGCCACATTGTGGGATATGACATAGAACATCATCCAGCAGGAAGGTGTGATCAATCCCAATATTTATAATCTGGCAGGCGGCGGTGGTAATACTATTGCCCTGAAGCTGGTTACAGAGGGTATGAAATTACAGCCCTGCAGCCCCGGTTTCATTGATGGAAGGGATGGTATTCTTCAAGCTGATATTAACCTTTATGGCGGCGCTCATGTGTGCGCTATTAAAGAGGCGTTCAGGAGAAGGGGTATGGGTGAAGGTGCTTCGCAAGGTTCATCTTTCAGTGTAACCGACCAGGTGCCAAGCTTCGCCGGAGCGTCTACCGTATTTACACAACAACCGCAAAGCACCACAGCCTGCGCTGGTTCAACAGTTTCATTTACTGTAGCTGCAACCGGCAGTGCCTCATTTACCTATCAATGGCAGGTAAGTACTAACGGTGGTGGCACATGGACAAATATCACTGGTGCAACAGCTGCTACCTATTCATTTACTTGTGCAGCGGGTGACAACGGTAAACAATACCGTTGTGCAGTAACCAGTACTTGCGGTGCAACAAACAGTGCTGCAGCAACACTTACCATTACCACTTTATCTAATGGCGGATCTATTTCTCCTGCCTCAGTTAATGCTTGTAGTGCAACCAACTCAACCACGCTCACCCTGGGTGGTTATGTAGGTAATATTATACAGTGGGAATATTCTGCTGATGGTGGTACCACCTGGACAGTTGTTGCGAATACAACCAACACGCTTACTGTTACCAACCTTACACAGAACAGGATATACAGGGCATTGGTGCAGAGCACAGGTTGTACTGCTTCTTACTCAGCAATATCAACAATCACTTATATCGCCTCTGGCGTTGGTCCGCTTGTGATCACTGCAGATAATGGAACCACATTGTGTGCAGGTGACCCAACCCTGCTGACAGCTTTGTCTGCTGCACCGGGTACTGTTACAGTAAGTTCTGGCCCAATCAGCGTTGCTATCCCTGATGGTAGTGCAACGGGTACCAGTACTCCGCTTACGGTTTCGGGTGTACCTGCAGCTGCAGTGGGAAGCAGTGCAAGTGTAAACTTTAATATCACGCATACATGGGATGGTGACTTGTCATTGTTCCTGAAAGCACCCAATAACCAGGTGCTGAACCTTGTTAACCAAAGAGGAGGATCTGGAGATAATTTTGTTAACACTACAATCAGCTCCACAGCCACAACAGCGATTTCTGCTGGTGCACCTCCATTTACAGGAACCTTCCTGCCTGACGGAAATACAGGTGCCCCGGCTCCTGCAGGGTTTACTCCTACAGCTACAACATTTGCGCCGCTGTACAGCACTGCAGGCCAGTTAAATGGTGTTTGGTCTTTTGGTGCAAGGGATAATGCATCTCTCGATGCAGGTACTATCACCAGCTGGAGTCTTACACTTAACTACAATACACTTACTAACAACCCTGGCTTAACGTATGTATGGACCCCGGCTGCTGGTTTGAATGCAACTAACATCAACCCAGTTGCGGCTTCGCCCAATACCACTACAACATATACCGTTACGGCAACTAACGGAACTGGTTGTACAAGTTCGGCTTCTATTACAATAAATATTAACCAGCGTCCTGCTGTAACTGCACATCCTGCAAATACATCTGTATGTGACGGAACTGCTGCCACATTTAATGTAACAGCAACTGGTACCGGTATTGGCTACCAATGGCAGGAAAGCACCAATGGTGGTACTACATGGACTTCATTGTCAAATGGCGGTGCTTATTCAGGTGTAAACACTCCTACATTAACCGTTAACCCTGTTACTGCAGCAATGAATAACTACCGTTACCGTTGTGTAATAAGTGGTATTTGCCCGCCGGCAGCTAACTCAAATGCTGCAGTATTAACCGTTAAGGCCTTACCAGCAATTACAGTAACTCCAACTTCAGGTTGTGGTGGTATTGCCGGTATCAATGGTCTTGCATTAACAGCAAGTGGTGGTAATACTTATGTATGGTCTCCTGCTGCAGGTTTATATACAGATATAACAGCAACAACCCCATATGCAGGTACCAACCTCTCTACTGTATATGCTGCGCCAACTGCGTTTACTTCTTATACAGTAACAGGTACTAACACAGCCAGCGGTTGCAGCAATACTGCTTCTGCTTTAATCAACTACACTCCTTTTGCACCATCTATTACACCAAACCCTGTTGCAATGTGTTTGGGGGATAATGCAGTGATGCTGCGCAAACAACCAGGTGGTGTTTATCCGTTCTCATCAGGTACTATTAACCTGGCAATTCCGGATAACAGCCCTGCCGGTATAACCAGCAATATTGCGGTATCAGGTATCCCAACATCTGGTATAACCATTACCGATGTTACGGTTGGTCTTAACATGACACACACATGGGATGGAGATATGGTATTTGTACTGAAAGCGCCAAATGGTAAAATCCTGAACCTGGATTATTATTTGTCTGGTACTGGCGGCTCTGGTGCAACAACCGGTTTCACAAATACAAGGATCAGTTCTAATGGTGTAACAGCTTTAAGCGGTGGTACAAACCCATACAATGGCATCTTTAAAGCTGATGCGGCTTTGGGTGGTGCGTTTGGCCAGGCCGGTCCTACTGGTAACCTGCCCAACACTCAATTATGGTCTGATCTGACTCCGTTAAATACTATTAACGGTACCTGGACACTTGGTATGTATGATGGTGGCCCTTCAGACGTAGGTGTGCTCACTTCATGGAATATCAACTTCTCTTATGTATTCGGTGTTCCGTCAACTGCTCCAATCTGGAGTCCTGCAACTGGATTGTACAACGATCCGGCTGCAACCTCTCCATATGTTGCCGGTACAAGAAAAGATACCGTATATGCAAAACCAACCCCTTCAGGAGTGTACAATTACCTGGCAACTGTTAACAGCCTGCCACCTGCTTCAACACCAATCAGCACCAACTTTGCTGCAGGTAATGGTAACTATGTAATTACCTTCAATTTCAGGAACAGCAATAACTATCCTGTAACAATTACAGATATTGCCAGTCTTGCTTTTGCAGCCGGACAAAGCAATGTGTCAGCATACTATAATGCAACTAACATTGCCGGTTCACCTGGGGCTATTACAGCTGCTAATGGCTGGATCCAATTCGGTTCAGCAACTATTAATGCAACCGGCGGTACCACTGTAGATCCGTTTATGTCAGGTCTTTCATTAGTGGTTCCTGCAAATACAACTTACAGGTTACTGGTAAGATGTGCTACAACTGCCGGTGGATTTAACATGGGTTACAGCACCCTGGCAGCTGGTGTGTACACCTTTACTGCAAATGGTTGCAGCATCATTACCGGTGATAATATTGGTTATGGTGGTCCGGATATTCCAGGCACACCGGCTAACACACCACGCGGATTTATCGGTACGGTACGATTCGCTCCGGGCGCAGTAGCAGCATGTACTTCACCTGCAACTACTGTAACTGTAACTGTTAACCAGCCATTGAGCATCACAGGCCAGCCTGTTAATGCTTCAGTTTGTACAGACAAAGTAACCAGCTTTACCACAACCGTAACAGGTACCACTCCGGGTCATAACTGGCAATACAGCGCCAGCAACGGTAACCCGGGTACATGGGTAACTATTGCCAACGGTGGTGTGTTCAGCGGAGCAAAAACAGCTACATTGATCATTACGGCACCTCCTGTTTCAATGAACGGGTATGTGTTCAGGGATTCAATTACTGCAGCTGCACCATGTACATCTCTTCCGTCAAATGTGGCAAGGTTAACCGTGAATCCATTACCAACTATTGTGATCAGTGCGTCTCCGTTCACCAAACTGTTCCCGGGTCTTAAAACCACCCTTTCTGCAACAGTTAGTCCTGCAGCAGCAGCCGGAGGATACAAATGGTTCAGGAATGGTACAGCTGTTAGTGGCAGCTCAAACACACTGGTTGCTGATATTGACATGCTGGGAACATACACACTTCAGGTAACTGATGTGAACGGATGTACCAACCTTTCAAATTCAGTACTGCTGAGCGATTCGTTGAGTGGTAAGGTATTTATTTACCCAACACCCAATAGCGGACAATTCCAGGTAAGGTATTACAGCATTATCAATAATGCCGGCCTGCCAAGAGGCATCAACATCTACGATGCACGAGGCAAGCGTGTACTCACAAATACCTATGCAATTGGCGCACCTTATCAACGCATGGATGTTGATTTGCGAAACCATGGATCTGGCGTGTACTGGGTTGAAGTGGTGGATGTAAATGGCGAAAGATTAGCTGTTGGCAGAACCGAAGTATTACGTTAACCGTTTGAACTTTTAATCAAAATACAAAGTCCCCCAAACCGGGGGACTTTTTTATTTATTGCTATTTTGTCAGTTTCTTCAAAAGGAATGCTTTTTGAACAATGAACTGGAAAATTACAACTATGACGATGGGAATGCTGGCTGTATCAGTAGTTTTTATGCTGATAGGCATGCTGGTGCAGTACAGGCTTAAAAGTAAGTTCAGCGAATATTCGGGAGTGCCCACATCCAGCGGATTAAGCGGTAAAGAAGTGGCCGAGAAAATGCTGAAGGATAATGGCATTTATGATGTACAAGTGGTTTCTGCAGACGGCTTTTTATCTGACCACTATAACCCCGCAAATAAAACCGTTAACCTGAGTGCAGAAGTATATGAAGGAAGGACTGTTTCAGCAGCGGCAGTAGCGGCACATGAATGCGGTCACGCGGTACAGCATGCAACGGCTTATTCAATGCTGATGCTGCGCAGCAGGCTGGTGCCTGCAGTTAAAATAAGCAGCACTTTGTCACAATGGGTGATTATCGCGGGCCTGGGCATGTTTGGTTTTGGCGGCGGAAATCCAACGGTACTACTGGTAGGGATCATTCTTTTTGCAGTAAGTACTTTGTTTGCAATTGTAACGCTGCCGGTGGAGTTTGACGCTTCAGCACGTGCACTAAAATGGCTGAATGCTGCCAATATTACAAACCCGGCAGAGCGGGCAAAAGCAAAAGATGCGTTAAAGTGGGCCGCATTAACTTATGTTGTTTCGGCGCTGGCATCCATTGCAATGCTGGTGCAGTATATCCTCATTTACCAGTCACGCACCCGCGATGAGTGATTTTAATGTATGTTGTTGCGAAACAACTATCAGTTATATTTGTAGTAAATAATTTTTAACAAGGCAATTTATACTTATGAATTTTGGAAAAGAGTTTGAAAAATACGCTGTAAAGCATAAAGGCATCAGCAGTAATACGCTCGACAGTTATATAAAGCACAATGTAACCAACCTTACTCCCAATATCATTGAAGAACGACCGATGAATATTGCCGTAATGGATGTATACAGCAGGCTGATGATGGACCGCATCATTTTCCTGGGATATCCCATCAGTGATGAAGTAGCCAATATCGTTACAGCACAGCTGCTTTTTTTGGAAAGTACCGACCGCACACGTGATATACAGATGTACATTAACAGCCCCGGGGGAAGTGTGTATGCAGGACTGGGTATGTACGACACCATGCAGTTCATCACACCAGACATTGCAACCATTTGCACCGGCATGGCAGCAAGTATGGGGCAGGTATTGTTATGTGCAGGCGCAAAAGGGAAAAGAACAGCCTTAAAGCACAGCCGTATTATGATGCACCAGCCCAGTGCAGGTGCCGGCGGACAGGCTACCGATATTGAAATTACTGTGAACGAGGTTAAAAAAATAAAACATGAGCTATACGAGATTACTGCATTCCACACAGGTCAGCCGGTTGAAAAGGTTGCCATTGACAGTAACAGGGATTACTGGATGACAAGCATGGAGGCAAAAGAGTATGGAATGGTTGATGAAGTGCTGGTAATGAACCCCCGCAAACAGAAAAAGGATAAATAAAATTTTAAAGAATCAAGCAATAAAATAAGCAGTATGAATTTTTACAGCAACAACCGTATACGTTTTGATGAAGAGGAAAATCCGAAAGAACTTCCCGAAAACCCAATGGAGAAAATGATGAGTGGCTGGCAGTTTGACAAAAAGTTCATTGAACAGCGAAAGATATTCTTATGGGGTGTTGTTGATGATAAAAGCGCTAAGGATATAACTGCACGTTTGTTATACCTTGAAGCTATCGATCCAGGAAAAGAGATCACCTTTTACATTAACAGCCCCGGCGGTATTGTAACAAGCGGCATGGTTATTTATGATACCATGCAAATGGTGAGCTCACCAATAAGCACTGTTTGTATGGGTATGGCAGCCAGTATGGGAAGCATCCTGCTGAGCGGCGGTACCAAAGGAAGGCGCTTTATTTTTCCGCATGGAGAGGTGATGATTCACCAGCCCAGCGGTGGCGGGCAGGGCACCAGTGCCGATCTTGAAATTATGGCAGAACAGATCCGAAAAACAAAAGAAATGGGCGCCCGGCTTTTGGCCGGTAACTGCGGCCAGTCATTTGAGAAAATAATGACGGATTTTGACCGCGACTACTGGATGGATGCAGATGAATCCGTTAAGTACGGGATCGTAGACGGGGTGATCAATAAACTCTGATTAAAAAACTAACTGCCCCTTAACGGGGCAGTTTTTGGTGCTGAACGTACCTTTACAATATGCAGTTCAACGAGATCATAAATGCCAAAGTAAGCAGGGAGGTTGACAGGCCCCAGATGAAGAAAGATATTTTTCCTGTAAGTGACGGCCTGCGCAGCTATCTTAAAAACTATGGCCGCGAAATTGACCTGCCCATCATGTACAAAGACCTGCTGAATTACCGTTATGCCACTTCGCTGAAAGACAAAAATGGTAAGTTCACTCATTGGGAAACGGCGGTGTACGATCTTAAGGAAATGGAGTTTTTACGTGAGGGCCTTGTAAAAACATATGCCATTCTTAAAACAGAAGGCAATATGAGTTTTATCAAACACCTTGATGTGGAGCGCATCGACTTCTGTGAATTTGGCAACAGCGTTCCCTTTCGTATCCGAATAAAAAATACCATCAACGATAATTGCGATCACTACTATATTAAAGTAGCAGATGCCTCCCGAATCTATGGTCTGGAACTGGAACACTTGCTTTCTCCTAACCGCATCACCTTCTTCACACATCGCAATACACTGGTGGAAGAGCATATACCCGGCATTCCCGGAGATGTTTTTTTGCAGGAATACATGGAGCGCCCCGAAACAAATAAAATTCGTATTGCCAAGGAATTTGTAAAATTCAACGAACGTTGTTTTGCAAGGCTGCTGGGAGACATGCGCAGTTATAATTTTGTGGTGGATATTACACCCGATATTGAGGATTACCAGTACAGGCTGCGTGCAATAGATTTTGACCAGCAGTGCTACGAAGGACGAAAGAATTTGTATCTGCCGCAGTTTTACAAGGAAAATTATGAATATGTTGACCTGGTGCTGAAAAACCTCAGCCCGGATGTGATTGAACAATACCAAACCGAGGAACGCCGGTCCATGGCTTACCGGGTTATTGCCGGCCGCCGGCAGCTGATGGAACTCATCAACATCATGATGAAAGACGAACTGAGCGAAGGATATAAAATTAAAATGCTGCGGGAAGAACTGAACCTGCATTTCAGCAATACATATTTCTCCCGCTGCAAAACGATGGGCGCCATCGTAAAACGGCAGTTAAAGCAAATGCTGCAGGAGCATTTGAAACAATCTCCCAAGATCTGACCCATCTTTATGACCGGTTTTGCAATCATTTGATATAAAAAGCCCCAAAATGCAACAAACAGGGGCATAATATTGTCTTATAATCATCGTTTTTGTATAAGGCTTTTTTATCTTTGTGCTTTAAACAGCACCCGGCAAAAAACCACTATAATGGCAAAACAACAAACATTACATTGCTCCTTCTGCGGCCGCAGCCGTGATGAAGTGAAGATTTTAATTGCCGGGCAGGATGGCCATATTTGTGAAAACTGTGTGGAGCATGCCGAAGAGATCATCGAACAGGAACTGGGCAGCAACAGTGATTATAAACATCCCCATACAACGGCCAATAAACTCATTGTAAAAAAACCTGTTGAGATAAAGCATTTTCTCGATGAATATGTGATTGGGCAGGATGATGCCAAGAAAATACTTTCTGTGGCAGTATACAATCACTACAAGCGCCTGAATCAAAAAGTGGAGAATGATGTGGAGATAGAGAAAAGCAATATCATTATGGTGGGCGAAACCGGTACCGGTAAAACGCTGCTGGCCCGCTCCATTGCCCGCATGCTCAACGTGCCTTTTGCTATTGTGGATGCCACCGTATTTACAGAAGCGGGTTATGTGGGCGAAGATGTGGAAAGTATGCTGAGCCGCCTGCTGCAGGCCTGTAACTACGATGTGTCCGCAGCCGAAAAAGGAATTGTATTCATTGATGAAATAGATAAAATCGCACGTAAAAGCGATAACCCATCCATAACCCGTGATGTAAGCGGCGAGGGTGTGCAGCAGGGTTTGCTCAAATTACTGGAAGGTACCGAAGTGCTGGTACCACCACAGGGCGGCCGTAAACATCCCGAACAAAAACTGATAAAAGTAAACACGCAAAATATTCTCTTTATATGCGGAGGTGCTTTTGATGGTATTGATAAAATCATTGCAAGGCGTGTTAATACCAATGCCATTGGCTTCAATGTAAATAAAGAATTACAGGAGTACCAGCATGATAACCTGCTGCATTTTGTGAACGCTGTGGATCTGAAGCATTTTGGCCTCATACCGGAATTGCTGGGCCGTTTGCCGGTGGTTACTTACCTCAACCCGCTGGATGCTGCTACTTTGCGCAGCATACTTACCGAACCTAAAAATGCGTTGGTGAAGCAGTTTATCCGTCTTTTTGAAATAGAAGGCATTGAACTCAAGTTTGAACCTGAAGTATATGATTTTATGGTTGAAAAAGCCATGGAATATAAACTGGGCGCCCGCGGCCTGCGCAGCATTTGCGAAAGTATTCTAACCGATGCCATGTATGAACTGCCATCCCAAAAGATCAATTCATTTGACGTTACACTTGAATATGCGCAGCGTAAGTTCAGCAGCAGCAAACTGAGCATGCTGAAAGTAGCCTAAACAATGAATAATGCTGAAATAAATAATAAAAAAGACCCGGAATATTTCATTCCGGGTCTTTTTTATTTGATGCATTTGAACAGGCGGTATCTTAGTCTGCCGGCCACGATTAACGACCATTCTTTCATTTCTCCCCAAATTTCAAACATCACCCCATCATTTTAGGTGGTTGTTCTTTTTCAATATAATTTTACGCCACCAACACGTAACTGCTGGTCCAAAATCTTAAATCTCAAATTGTAAATAAATAATGGTTGATGTAATCTTAGGCCTCCAGTGGGGCGATGAAGGAAAAGGAAAAATAGTGGACTATTTTGCCCCCAATTACGATGTAATTGCCCGTTTCCAGGGCGGACCAAATGCTGGCCATACGCTGTATGTGGGCGATAAAAAAATTGTACTGCACCAGATACCCAGCGGCATTTTTCACGAAAGCAAAACCAACCTCATCGGCAGTGGCGTGGTGCTCGATGCTGTTACACTTAAAAAAGAATGTCAGAACGTAGCCGCTTTTGGTGTGGATTACAAAAAAAACCTTTTTATAAGCGAACGTACCCATCTTATTTTACCCACCCACCGTGCCATTGACAAAGCCAGTGAACTGGCCAAAGGCAACGAAAAAATTGGAAGTACGCTTAAGGGGATCGGGCCGGCCTATATGGATAAAACCGGCCGCAATGGTCTGCGTGTGGGAAATCTTTTGGACCAAAGCTTTACCACTGAATATATTAAACTGCGTTTAAAGCACCAGAAAATACTGGAGAGTTTCAATTTCCAGGAAGATATCAGTGCCTGGGAAGAAGAATTTTTTGAAGCAATAGAATTTTTGAGGGAGTTTAAAATAGTGAATGGCGAGTATTTCATCAACGATAAAATACAAAAGGGCAGCAAAGTGCTGGCAGAGGGTGCGCAGGGCAGCATGCTGGATGTGGACTTTGGAACATTTCCTTTTGTAACAAGCAGCAATACCATTTCGGCTGGTGTCTGTACCGGTTTAGGCATTGCCCCGCAAAAAATAAAGGATGTGTTTGGCGTGTCAAAAGCTTATTGCACAAGGGTGGGGAGCGGACCATTCCCTACAGAGTTGCTGGATGAAACCGGTGAACAACTGCGCAAAACCGGCAATGAATTTGGCAGTACCACCGGAAGGCCAAGGCGTTGTGGCTGGATTGACCTGGTGGCGCTGCAGTTTGCCTGTATGATAAACGGCGTTACACAAATTATTATGACAAAGGCAGATATCCTGGATAATCTTGATGAACTAAAAGTGTGCAATGCATACAGCGTAAATGGCGAAGATAAAAGCATGGTTCCGTTCCAGATGAACAGGGTGAATATTGAGCCTATATATAAATCATTTGAAGGCTGGAAGAAAGACATTTCTGCTGTAACCGATTATAGTGTAATGCCACAGCAAATGAAGACGTATATTGCTTATCTCAATGAATTTTTAGGGGTACCGGTTAAATATATCAGCAATGGCCCCGGCCGAGACCAGATCGTAGTAGCTTAAAAAAATAAAAAAAAATCTTTTATTTTTTTGGCAATTTAAAAATCCCGTTGAAATTTTACAGTAATAACCTGTTTGATTTATGGCAATAAAATCCGAAAAAAAGACTGCTGCAAAAAAGACTGCAGTTCCTGAAGTAAATGCTGCGAAAAAAGCTGCACCCAAAAAGAAAGCAGCGGACGATGATGATGACGATGATGATTTTGATGAGGAGGATGATGTAAAACCTGCTAAAGGAAAAGGTGCATCTAAGAAGAAAGCAGATGATGATGACGATGACGACGATGATGATGTGGAAGTGGATGATGATTGGGATAAACCCGAGGAAGAAGATAACTGGGATCCTGACTTTGATGAGTTTGATGTGCCAAAATCAAAATCAAAGAAGAGTGGCGGGGGAAAGAAAAGCAAGGATGATGACGATGACTTTAAAATGGACGATGATTTTAAAGACCTTGGCTTTGATGATATGGGTGGCGGTTTTGATGACGATGATGACTTTTAGTAACATACCTTTGGGATGTGAATTATAAAGGCAAAAAGTTTCCGTTTAAGAATATTACTGATTTTAAAAACAGGATGCTGAACTGGGCAAACCAGTTCAGCATTTTTTGTTTACTCGATAACCAGCACTATCATTTTGAGGAACCTGCTTTTGAATGCCTGCTTGCAGCCGGAAGCAAACAAAATATTGAACTGCAGTATGGCAATGCTTTTGAACAGTTGCAGGCTTTTGAAGCGCTAACAAAAGGGGAATGGTGTTTCGGGCATTTGGGGTACGATTTAAAAAATGAAGTGGAAAAACTGCAATCAGGAAATTTTGATGGTATCGGGTTTGCAGATGCCCATTTTTTTGTTCCTGAAATTGTGCTGAAGCTTGATAATAACACTGTGGAGGTAATTTGTGATGGCGATGCGGAACTGGTGTATACTGCAATTGAAAATACCGCTGCAGAAATACAAAAGCAAGCCTGTGCTGTTACTGTGCAAAACAGGATTGCAAAAGACGCATACATCAATACCGTGATGCAGCTGCAGCGGCATATACTGCACGGTGATTGTTATGAAATAAATTTTTGCCAGGAATTTTTTGCTGAACATGCCCTGATTGCCCCGGTTGATGTTTACCGTAAACTCATCGGTTTATCTCCCAACCCTTTTGCCGCCCTGTATAAAATGAATGAACGTTATTGCATTTGTGCAAGTCCCGAACGATACCTGCGCAAACAGGGCAATAAAATTATTTCACAGCCCATTAAAGGCACCAGCCGCAGGGATCTGCAGAACAAAGAGCAGGATACCATAAACAAAAACTTTCTTTTATCTGACGATAAGGAGAGAAGTGAGAATGTAATGGTGGTTGACCTGGTGCGCAATGACCTTAGTAAAATATGTAAAGAAGGAACAGTGAAGGTGGATGAGCTTTTTGGCGTTTACAGTTTCCCGCAGGTACACCAGATGATCAGCACGGTGAGCGGGGAGGTGGATGCACAGATCAGCTGGGTGGATGCAGTGAAAGCCACATTTCCAATGGGCTCCATGACCGGTGCCCCCAAAAAAAAGGTAATGCAACTGGCAGAGCAATACGAACAAACAAAACGGGGTTTGTTTTCAGGTTCGATAGGATATATAAGCCCGGAAGGGGATTTTGATTTCAATGTTGTAATCCGCAGCCTGCTGTACAATGCAGCGGAAAAATATCTTTCTTTTCAAACAGGCAGTGCCATCACATTTTACAGCGATGCAGAAAAGGAATACGAGGAGTGTCTTTTAAAAGCGGCTGCTATCAAAAATGCGCTGCAATAACAGTTTTACGATTTCTTTTTCTTTTTAGCGGGAACTGCCGGCTTTTCTTTTTCGGGAGCAGGGTAAAAAGTCTGGTTGCTGGAGATATTATTATCGCCCAGCAACACCTGCACGCACTCATTCAGGATGGTGTATTTATTCGCTAAAAACACCTGCATCTTATCATTAGGCAAACGCAGGTCGTAGTTGCCGTTATTGGCAATCATGTTATCAAACTGCGGGTTAAAGCGGTTAAATTGTGTAATATCCAGCGAAAGGTTTTTAGCTATGATCAGCGAATTGTATTTGCCCGAGATGGTTTGCGTTGCGGTATTTTCCAGTTCTTCGGGTGTAAGAGAAGGTTTAATGTCAAAAGGGTTGGCTCCTTCGCCATTTACCTGTACTCCGGGATTGGCATTTGCCACAGTGGTGGTTACTCCGCCACCGCCTTCCATTATATAGTGCGTGGCAATAAACCGTTTTACATAAGTTCTTGATTCGGCAGGAAGGTAATACTGCAGGTTCCAGAAATTGCGGCTGCCACTTTTTTTAATGGCACTGTAAACCCTGCCTGGACCGCCATTATATGCGGCCATCACCAGCAGCCAGTCGTGCAATTGCCTGTATAATGTAAGCAGGTATCTCGCCGCAGCGTGTGTGCTTCTTGTATAATCCCTTCTTTCATCGTAATACCCGTTTACCACAAGGCCATATTCCCTTGCCGTGTGCGGCATAAACTGCCAGGGCCCGCCCGCTCCTTTATAACTGGTGGCGCCGGCACTTAAATTAGATTCAATGACAGCAATATATTTTAACTCTCTTGGTAAACCATACTGCATTAAAATACTTTCTATCAAATTAAAATATGGCTGCCCCCAGCCTTTCATTTTGGTAAGATGCTTGCCGTGTGCTTCCATATAGTCTTCTACAAAGCCAATTGCACTTGGATTGATCTGGCTGTTATACGCCATGGAAGGATTGTAGCTGTAACGGGTAAACAGGCTTTTAAAGCCGTATTTGGTAACCTGGCTGAAGTACTGTACCTTATCTTTTGCAGGAAGTGTTTTTGTCTTTACCACTTCATCAATCGCTTCATCTTCCTCTGCCTCATTGATCTTTATGGTGGTGTCTGTAAGCACTGTATCCTGCGGCAACAGCTGGAAACTGGTGCCTGCATTTACCCTATTGATAAAGCCGGCCAGTGAAAATAATATGATGAAAAACCGTTTCATTTCTTAAGTAAGACGCGGTATTGTTTTGTACTGCTGCATCAGCAGGTTTGATAGCTGCAGCAAAGTTAATTCTTCGGCTCTTCCCGTCATAATCTGTACGCCAAAGGGCATACCGTTGCTGTGTTCAAATAATGGTAATGCAATGCCCGGTAACCCGGTAAGATTTGCAAAAACGGTATAAATATCAGCCAGGTACATGGCAACTGGGTCATCAGTTTTTTCACCAAATGTAAAAGCGGTGGTGGGGCTTACTGGTAAAAGAATGGCATCATATTCACTGAATATGGCCTTGGTTTTGTCAACCAGCAAGCGCCGTACCTGCTGGGCTTTACTGAAATAAGCATCGTAATAACCTGCACTCAGTACAAATGTTCCCAGCATGATCCTGCGCTGCACTTCCTTTCCAAAACCCTCACTTCTGGTTTGTTTATAAAAATCATTCAGGTCTTTTACAGGTTCTTTGGTGCTGTATCCAAAGCGAATGCCATCAAAACGGCTGAGGTTACTGCTTGCTTCTGCGGTGGTGAGTACATAATACGCCGGCACCACATAATCCAGCAGGTCAAAGTCTTTGGCTGTTACCGTATGCCCGTCTGACTGCAGCTTTTCTATTAACTCAAAAATCGATTTTTTTATTTCACCGTCCAGTGAAGGATGAAACAGGGCTTCCTTAAAATAGGCAATCTTATATTTTTTACCGGGGGATGTTTTTTGTAAAGGGGCAGCAAACTCATTACGCTGGTTGATGGTGGTACTGTCAAAATCGTCGGGTCCGGCCATTACTTCCAGCAGTAATGCTGCGTCGGCCACGGTGTTACTGAAAATGCCTATCTGGTCAAACGAAGAAGCATAAGCAATAAGTCCGTATCTCGAAATAGCACCATAGGTTGGTTTAAGTCCTACTATGCCGCAAAAATCAGCAGGCTGACGAACCGATCCGCCTGTATCACTTCCCAGGCTGGCCATGCACAACCCCGCCTGTACTGCAACAGCACTGCCGCCTGATGATCCTCCGGGTACTTTTGTTTCGTCTGCGGCATTTAATACATTTCCGTAAAACGAATTCTCATTGGTACTGCCCATTGCAAATTCATCGCAATTACAACTGCCTATGATAATGGCATCTTCATCCAGTAAGCGCTGTACGGCAGTGGCATTGTAAATGCTTTTATATCCCCCCAGTATTTTTGAGGCAGCCGTTACCGTATGATCTTTATAACAAATAACATCTTTAATGGCAATTACAACACCATGTAGTTTTTTAAGCGGTTCTCCTGCAGCTCTTTTTTTGTCGAGAGCGGCAGCCTGCTCCCGGGCTTCAGTTGCATATACTTCTACAAATGCATTCAGCCTGTTTTTCTCCTTCACCTGCTCCAGGTAATGTGCAACTGCTGCTGCACAGGATGTATTGCCTTTTTGCAGGTTGCTGTGGTATTCTTCTATGGTCTTAAAAACAAACATTCCGGGGTGATATTATGCAATCGGCTGAAGCAATGACTCAAACCTGGGTCAATCACTTCAGCCGAAATTAAATGTATCAGTAATTAATTTTTTACTGTGATTGTTTTTGCTGATCCAGTTGTTGCCTTAACTGGCGGATCTCTTCGTCTTTGTCTTTTTCCTTCATTCCTTCTTCAATTTCATTCTTCACATTGTTTTTGGCATCATTGAATTCCCTCATGCCGCGGCCAATACCCCTCATTAATTCAGGAATTTTTTTACCTCCGAAAAGCAAAAGCACCACAAGGATAATCAATATCCACTCGCCTCCGCCCGGAAGTGAGAAGAGCAATATGGCATTTAAAAAAGATACTGTCATAATAAATATTTAGAGGGCAAAGATAAACTAAATATTCGTTGATAGCCACTAATACAGGGGTATAATTAACCCGTGGTTAACAGCAGTTTTTACAACAAATAAATGTATGTGTTACCGGAGATAATTTTTGCCACAACGGGCTTTTCCGTTGGCAGCCTGCTCAACAGTAATACTGCGTGAACATGATGAAAGAAATACAGATGCAGTGAAAAGAATTACAAGTGAAAGGATGATAGCTCTCATGGTTACAGGTTTGTGATTAACAATTAAATTAATAAATGTAAACTTCAGGGTAAAGGTTAAGTCAGAGGAGATTGTAATTTGCTAATTAAAGGCAAGCATCGTACCAAACTCCGGTTGATATTAAAAAAAATGCAAAAATTGAAAACAATTTTTGCATTTTATAAAAAAATAAAACAATATTATTTGGCAACAGCCATACGTTTTTCCTTGATACGTGCACTTTTACCGCTTCTTTCACGCAGGTAGTACAGTTTTGCACGGCTTACCTTACCGGCTTTGTTCAGTACAATGCTCTCAATGTTGGGAGAGAAGAAAGGAAATAGACGCTCCACACCAACACCATCGCTTATTTTACGTACTGTAAAAGTAGCAGTAGCACCAGTACCCTGGCGTTTTATAACGTCACCTTTAAAACTCTGGATACGTTCTTTGGTACCTTCAATGATTTTATAGTTAACGGTAATATTATCTCCTGCTTTAAAGTTTGGATGAGAAGCCTTATTGGTAAGCTGCTCATGAACAAAATTAACTGCGCTCATATTTTTAAATTTTAACGGACGGCAAAGGTAGGGTTTAATGTTGAATTTTGAACAGTGAATATTGATTATTTTTTCTTACCTGGCCACATTTACCGACCTTTTTTCCCTTATCACGGTTACCTTAATCTGGCCGGGAAATGTCATCTCGGTCTGGATTTTCTGCGCTATTTCAAAGCTCAGTTTATCGCTATCTGCATCTGTAACCTTATCAGCCTCAACAATTACCCTTAATTCACGGCCGGCCTGTATTGCATAGGCTTTTTCCACACCATTGTAGGCCATGGCCAGGTTTTCAAGGTCTTTGATACGCTGGATATACTGTTGCATGATCTCACGCCTTGCACCGGGTCTTGCACCGCTGATGGCATCACAGGCCTGTATAATAGGAGAGATCACATATTGCATTTCCATTTCATCGTGGTGGGCGCCAATGGCATTTACCACAGCCGGGTTCTCGCCATATTTTTCAGCCAGTTTCGCACCCAGTAATGCATGGCTCAGTTCTGTTTCTTCGTCAGGCACTTTACCAATATCATGGAGCAGGCCGGCTCTTTTTGCCAGCTTGGGGTTCAACCCTAATTCGGCGGCCATTATTGCGCAAAGGTTCGCTGTTTCGCGGCTGTGCATCAGCAGGTTTTGACCATAAGATGAACGGAAACGCATACGGCCTACCATTCTTATCAGCTCTTTATGCAAACCGTGCACGCCCATTTCCATCGCGGTACGCTCGCCAATCTCCATTACCTGGTCTTCCAGCTGTTTCTTGGTTTTTTCCACTACTTCCTCAATACGGGCAGGGTGAATACGTCCGTCGGCAACGAGGCGTTGTAAAGAAAGACGGGCAATTTCTCTTCTCAGGGGATCGAAAGAAGAAAGTACGATTGCCTCAGGAGTATCATCCACAATCAGGTCAACACCGGTTGCAGCTTCAATAGCACGGATATTACGTCCTTCACGGCCAATAATTGAACCCTTAATCTCGTCACTTTCCAGGTTGAAAACAGTAATAGCGTTTTCAATGGCCTGTTCGGCAGCAGTACGCTGAATGGTTTGAATAACAATTTTACGTGCTTCCTTATTGGCTTTTTGTTTGGCCTCTTCAATAATTTCCTGTTGCAGTGCCACAGCCCTTGTCTGCGCCTCCTGTTTCAGGCTTTCAATCAGCTGCGCCTTGGCATCTTCAGCAGAAAGACCGGCCACTTTTTCGAGGCGGCGTATATGTTCTTC
>JABLTH010015600.1_pt1 | contig 97531 bp, 94 predicted proteins | sample 7875711 | NCBI WGS metagenome assembly JABLTH01 (sample SAMN14941262, study PRJNA633318) | bioreactor metagenome | isolation source: bioreactor | place: China | collected 2019-03-05
GTTGGCGCCGGTGATGATGATGTAGGTGGAGTTGTACCAGTCGGCCGCTTCCGGCACGTCGGTCTGCTCGCCCCAGGTCTGCGGGCTGGCGGCGGGCAGGTCGCAGTACCAGTCGTAGAAAGAACCGCAGGCGCCGCCGATGAGCGACAGGTAGCGCGAGCCGGCGGCGTAGGAAATCATGGACATGGCCGGGATGGGCGAGAAGCCGAAAATGCGATCCGGCCCCCATTTCTTGATGGTGTGCACGTTGGCGGCGGCGATGATTTCGTTGACCTCGTCCCACGAGGCGCGCACGAAACCACCTAGGCCACGCACCGCGGTATATTGCTTGCGCTTGGCTTCGTCCGCCTGGATGGCGGCCCAGGCTTCTACCGGGTCTTTGCCGGATTTGCGCTCGGCGCGATACAGGTCGAGCAGGCGGCCGCGGATCAGCGGATGCTTGACGCGGTGCGGGCTGTACAGATACCAGGAGAACGAAGCGCCGCGCTGGCAGCCGCGCGGCTCGTGGTCGGGCAGGTCGTCGCGGGTACGCGGGTAGTCGGTCTGCTGCATCTCGAACGACACCAGGCCGTTTTTGACGAAAATCTTCCAGGAGCAACCGCCGGTGCAGTTCACGCCGTGGGTGGAACGCACCACCTTGTCGTGCTGCCAACGGTGGCGGTAAGCGTCTTCCCACTGTCTATCTTCGTTGGTGACGATGCCGTGGTTGTTGGAGAAGGTTTCCTTGACCTTGTCGAAGAATTTCAGCCTATCCAGAAAGTGACTCATAGCAGCAGACTCCTTGGTTGATTCGTTTTACGGGTTCTTGATCTCGGCGCCCGGGCGCAGATAGAACCACCAGTTGAGGATCAGGCACAGCGCATAGAACACCGCAAATCCGTACATCGCCATTTCCGGCGTCCCAGCCTTGATCTGGCTTTTGATAACCTCGGGGGCGATGAAGGAACCGTAGGCTGCCACGGCGGAAGTCCAGCCCAGTACCGGGCCGGCCTGCACGCGGTCGAAAATCACGCCTACGGTGCGGAAAGTGGAGCCGTTGCCGATGCCGGTGGCGGCAAACAGGATGACGAACACCACGAGGAATTGGGTGAAGTAGATTTCCGGCGTCTGCGACTGGTACGCCTGCATCATGATGAAGCCGGCGTAACTGGAGGCGACCACCATCACCGCGGAAATCACCTGGGTGACGATGGAACCGCCGACCTTGTCCGAGATCCAGCCGCCCACCGGCCGGATCAGGGCACCGACGAACGGCCCGATCCAGGCATAGGTGAGGGCGGAAGGCGCCGCCGGATTCTTGACGTGAGTCCAGCTCTGGTTGACGGCGTCGTAGATATGCTGGTCGCCGAAAATGACGGTGATGGACAGCGGCAATGCCATGGAAAAACCGATGAACGAGCCGAAGGTCACCAGGTACAGCGCGGTCATCGACCAGGTGTGCTTGTTGCCGAAGATGGCGAACTGCTTGGCGATGTTTTCCTTCATGGCGCCGAACGCGGCCAGCTTCATTACCAGCAGGGTGGCGCCGATAATCAGCGGCATCGCCACCCACATGCTGAGGATGCCCAGGCCGGTGGGCGCCGGCAGGTACAGGTACAGGCCGGCAATGGCGGGAACGAAAGCCAGGGTATACAGCCAGGTGATTTTGAGGAAGGCAACAATTGGGTGGCCGATGCTGGGCGAAATGGTGGTCAGGTTGTTCATGCCGAACCAGCACAGGACTGCCAGCGGTACCAGCGACAGCACCCAGGCGAAGCCGGCGTTCTGGATATAGGTGGGCGTGCCGGCAGTGATCTTGCCGAAAATCCAGCCGCTATCCTTGACCAGCGTCATCGGTTCACCACCCAGCGCGCCGAACACGCCCATCGTCATCAGCAGCGGGATCAGGATCTGCATGGTGGTGACGCCGAAATTGCCCAAACCGGCGTTGATGCCCAGCGCCGTGCCCTGCAGGCGCTTGGGGAAAAGGTGTTGATGTTGGACATGGAACTGGCGAAGTTGCCGCCGCCCACGCCGGACCACAGCGCCATCAACTGGAATACCCACAACGGCCATTCCGGATGCTGCAGGGCGATGCCGGTGCCGATGGCCGGTGTCAGCAACATGGCGGTGGTGAGGAAGATGGTGTTGCGTCCGCCGGCCAGGCGGATGAAGAACGAAGATGGAATGCGCATAGTGGCGCCGGCCAGGCCGGAAATTGCCGTCAGCGTGAACAGTTCGTCCTTGCTGAAGGGAAAACCCAGGTTGCTCATCTGCACCGTGATGATGCCCCACATCAGCCATACGGCGAACCCGCACAGCAGCGCCGGCACGGAAATCCACAGGTTGCGGTAGGCAATGTGCCTGCCGGTGGATTCCCAGAACTTTTCATCCTCGACGTTCCATTCCTTGATATCGGTAGACATGTTCATAACTCATTAACTGGTGGATGACGCCTTGAGTGCAGTCTGGCGCTGGTGGTGGCGGCCGATCTTCACCGGGCGGACTTCGGTCCAGTACATCCAGATCAGCGAGACCCAGACGATGCCGAACATCAGCATGAAAGAGGAAGAACGCACGCCGGTAAGATCGACCAGCGCGCCGAACAGGATGGGCAGGAAGAAGCCGCCCAGCCCGCCGGCCAGCCCCACCACGCCGGAAATCACGCCGATGTTGTGCGGGTAGTCGTCAGAGATGTACTTGAACACCGAAGCCTTGCCGATGGCGAAGGCAATACCCATGGTGAACAGGATGAGGGTGAACAGCGGTGCGCTCAGGCCGAAGTGGAAGGTTTCCGGGCCGTTGACCGTCATGATGGTGATGTCGGTTTGCGGATAGGACAGGAAAAACAGGCACAGCAGCGACACCCACAGCACCCACCAGGTCACGGTATGCGCGCCGAACTTGTCGGAAAAATAGCCGCCCATCGCCCGCAACACGCCGCCGGGGATGCTGAACGCCGCCGCCATCAGTGCCGCGGTCTTGAGGTCGAAGCCGTACTCGCCGATGTAATACTTGGTCATCCACAGCGCCAGCGCAACATAACCGCCGAACACGATGGAGTAGTACTGGCTGTATTTCCATACCGTGGGATCTTTCAGTACTACCAGTTGCTCGCGCATGGTCAGGGTGTGGGTGACCTTGTGGCCTGGCTCGGAAAAGGTGAACAGCCAGAAAAAAATCGCGGTGCACAGCATCAGCACGGCATAAATCTGCGGCACCATGGTCCAGCCGTAAGCCACCACAATAAGCGGTGCCACCAGCTTGGTGACCGCCGCGCCGGTATTGCCGGCACCGAAAATGCCCATCGCCAGGCCTTGGCGGTTTTTGGGGAACCAGCGTGCGCAATAGGCGATACCTACGGTGAAGGAACCCCCGGCCACGCCGACGAACAGGCCGGTGATCAGGAACTGCCAGTATTCGGTGCAGCGTGAAATGAAGTAGATCGGAATAATGGTGGACAGCATCAGGAGGAAAAACACGATGCGCCCGCCGAAGCGGTCGGTCCACATGCCGATCGGCAGGCGGATCAGCGAACCGGTCAGCACCGGTGTGGCAATCAGGATGCCGAACTGGGTTTCATTCAGGCCCAGCGATGCCTTGATCGGAATGCCGATCACCGCAAACATCATCCAGATCATGAAGCACACGGTGAACGACAGCGTGCTGGCGATAACGACGGACCAAGCTTTGTATTGTTGTGTTGCCATGGCACCCCCAAAAGGAATAATTCACGGCATCAGGTTAATCGCGTCTCTTGGTCGGGAATATTCCTCTGAAGAAGGGGATGGGTGAGGGAAAAGAACTAGTTCTTTCGGCCAGGGGTAATCACATTGCTTATAGTCATGGAGCCATCCGCTAAAATGGCATCTTCCAATGGTTTGTTATTCCCATGTCCCAAAAGCCAACGCCGAATTACCTCGCCGGTTATCCGCCGGTACTGACCGGGCAAGTGTTGCGGTTGATCGAACAGGGCAAGCTGGGGGAAATCCTGCGGCAAAAATACCCGCTGGGGCATGCAGTGCGCACTGACAAGGCGCTGTATGACTACGTGCTGGAGCTCAAAGGGGAGTTTCTGCGCAATGCCGGTACCCTGAGCAAGGTGGTCTTTGATAACAAGCTGCATGTGATCCAGCACGCGCTGGGTACACATACCCGCATTTCGCGGGTGCAAGGTTCAAAGCTCAAGACCAAACGCGAGATCCGCGTGGCGACGATGTTCAAGGAAACACCGCCGGAATTTTTGCGCATGATCGTGGTGCATGAGCTGGCGCATATCCGGGAGCAGCAGCACGACAAGGCGTTTTACCAACTGTGCCGGCATATGGAGCCCGATTACCACCAGCTGGAATTCGACCTGCGCGCCTACCTTTGTTACCTGGAGGTGACGGGGGCGCCGCTATGGGCGGCTGGGTCGTCAGTCGCCTAGTACACGCGCCTTCACGGTTTTTCCCTTGATCTTGCCCGCCGACAATTTACGTACGGCTTCACGGGCGATGTCGCGGGCAACGGCAGCGTAGGTGACCTGATCCAGCACCGTGATTTTACCGACCTGCTCGCGTGTCAGCCCGGCTTCGCCCGCCAATGCGCCCATCACGTCGCCAGGGCGGATTTTTTCCTTGCGCCCGCCGAGGATTTGCAGCGTCATCATCGGCGGCACCAGCGGGGCATTGTTGCCGCTTTGCAGCGAGCCCAGCGCATGCCATTCCAGCTCGCTGCCCAGCATCACGCCGATGGTGTTGGCACGGCGCATCTCGGCCGGGCTGCACAGGCTGAACGCCCAGCCATCCTCATCACCGCGGCCGGTGCGGCCAATACGGTGGATGTAGACTTCCGGGTCGGGGGTGACATCCACGTTGATGACTGCTTCAAGTTGCGCAATATCCAGCCCGCGTGCCGCGACATCAGTGGCGACCAGCACCGAGCAACTGCGGTTGGCAAACTGGATCAGCACCTGGTCGCGCTCGCGCTGTTCCAGATCGCCGTTCAGGGTCAGCGCGTGGATGCCATGCGCCTGCAATAGCTCCTGCAAATCGCGGCATTGCTGCTTGGTGTTGCAGAACGCCAGCGTGCTCACCGGACGATAGTGCCGGAGCAAGGTGACCACGGCCTGCAGGCGCTCGGCGTGCTTGATTTCGTAAAAGCGCTGGCGAATCTTGCCGCTTTCGTGCTGCTCCGGCAGCTTGACCTCCTGCGGTTTGCGCAGGAACTGGCGCGCCAGTTTGGCGATACCTTCGGGATAGGTGGCCGAAAACAGCAGGGTCTGGCGCTCCGTCGGGCAGTGCGCCACGACGTAGGCGATGTCTTCGTAAAACCCCATGTCCAGCATGCGATCGGCTTCATCCAGCACCAGCGTGTTGAGCGCGTCCAAGTCCAGGCTGTTGCGTTGCAGGTGGTCCATGATGCGTCCCGGCGTACCGACCACGATGTGCGCGCCATGCTCCAGGCTGGCCCGTTGCGGGCGCATGGTGCTGCCACCGCACAGCGTCAGGATCTTGATGTTGTCCTCAAACCGCGCCAGGCGACGGATTTCCTGCGTGACCTGGTCAGCCAGTTCGCGGGTCGGGCACAGCACCATGGCTTGCACCACCAGGCGGCGCGGATTGAGCCGGGTCAGCAGCGGCAGCGCAAATGCCGCCGTTTTGCCGCTGCCGGTTTTTGCCTGCGCAATCAGGTCGTGCCCGGCCAGTGCGAGCGGCAGGCTGGCTGCCTGGATCGGCGTCATGGTCAGGTATTCGAGCTGCTGCAGGTTTGCCAGCATGCCGGGTGGCAGCGGCAGTTCGGTAAAAGGGTGTCCGGCAGCATGGGCTGCGGGGGTGCGGGTGGTTGGGTTGATTTCAGCCATGCGCAATTATCCGTTTTGTGGTGTGGCGTGTCTGCAACATTTTGTAAGCATGCCCTGCATGCACGGCTACTTTTCGGCCACCAGCCCATGCTCCACGGCATATACCGCGGCCTGTACCCGGCTGGCGAGATTGAGCTTGCGCAATATCCCCTGCACGTGGATCTTGACCGTGGATTCCGCCAGGTTGAGTTCCCGCGCGATTTCCTTGTTGCTGGCGCCGCGCGCCAGCAACACAATGGTTTCCCGTTCACGCGGCGAGAGTTTGTTGGTGTCCGGCGCCGGGGAAGTACCCTTGGACGGGCTGCGCATGGCGTCTGCCAGCTTGCCTGCCATTTGCGGCGACATGACGGATTCTCCATTCGCCGCGCGGCGAATGGAATCGAGCAGGAACTCGGTATCGATGTTTTTCAGTAGGTAGCCGCGCGCGCCGATGCGCAGCGCTTCCAGCAGGTCCTCGGCATCTTCCGACACGGTAAGCATGACGATCTGCGCCTGCGGGGCTTCTTCGCGTAGCAGCGGGATCGCTTCCAGTCCGCTGGTGCCGGGCATGTGCAGGTCCTGCAGGATGACATCCGGCTGGAGTTTCTTGGCCAGTTTGATGCCCTCCAGGGCATCGCCGGCTTCGCCCACCACCGCAAAGTTGTCCTGACGCTGCAATACCAGCCGGATGCCGCTGCGGAACAGGGTGTGGTCGTCAATGATCAGGACTCGGATGGGTTTCATGCTGCAGTCTTTCCTTGGTTTCGGGAGGCAGTATCAGGCAAATGCGGGTGCCTTGGCCGGGAGCGGATTCCAGCGTGAACTCGGCGCCAATGCGATGCGCTCGCTCGCGCATGATGTGCAGGCCGACATGGGTTGCCCCGGCGTCCTGCGCGGCGTCAAAGCCGGTACCGTTGTCGTTGATGGTGATGCTGGGTCGCCCTTCGCCACACAGTTCCACGTCAACATGGATGGCATGGGCGTGCTTGCGGATGTTGGAGAGCGCTTCCTGCACGATATGCATCACCTGCAGCACTTGTTCCGGCAGCAGTTCCGGCGTTTTGCCGCGCTGGGAATAGCCGGTTTCGACGCCGGTCTGGTCTTCGAACTTTTCCAGGGTGTTGCGCAACGCGGCGTCGAGGTCGGTGCCGCCGATGCGGGTGCGGAAATGCACCAGCAACTCGCGCACATCGTCGTAGCTTTCCTGCACGCCTTCTCGAATCTGCTCCAGGCTTTGCAGTGCTTCGGCCGTGTGGTTGTTTTTCAGGTCCTGATGCAGCAGCTGTACCTGGATGTTAAGGAAAGCGAGCGATTGGGCAATGCTGTCGTGCAACTCCTGCGCCAGCAGGTTGCGCTCTTCCGAAACCGCCATTTCCCGCTCACGCGCTACCAGGCGCTGGTTTTCGATGGCGATGCCCAGGTGCAAGCCGACGGATTCCAGCAGCCGTACTTCCGCCGGCGGCAGGATGCGGACATTGTCGAAGAACAGGTTGAGCATGCCGAGGATGCGCTGGTTGGAGCGGATGGGGATGGCAGCCACGGCACGGAAGCCATCCTTGCTGCAGGCCTGTAACAAAGGCGGCGATGAAGGCAGGGTAAAGTCGGAACTGACGGCAATGCCGTCGCGAGCCACTTCGCCGCAGATGCAGCTGCCGACGGCGAGGTAGGTTTCGTCAGCGAGAAACGATGCCGAGACCCCATGGGCAGCCACGACCTGCAATTGTTCGCCCTTGGGGTCGGTCAACCGTATCACGCCGCCGCGGGAGCCGATCAGGGCGATCATCTTCACCAGTACGCTGTCGCATAGCGGTTCGGTAGCCGTGGTGGAGTTAAGGAATGACGCCACCTCGTACAGTGCGCCAAGTTCGCGGTTCTTGACCTCGACGCTACGGGTTTTTGCGGCGACGCGCTGTTCCAGCGTGGCGTAAATGTTCTGCAGCTTTTCTGCCATCTGGTTGAAACCCTGCGCCAGTTCGCCCAGTTCATCCTTGCTGGTGACCGGCAGGCGCACGCTGAAATCGGCCTTGCCCATGCTTTGCAGCCCCTGCTTGAGCCGCAGCACCGGACGCACCAGCAATAACGAAAAAATGTAATCCAGCAGGATGGTACCGACCAGCGCCAGGCTGATCAGCGTGACCTGCAGGATGCGCAGCAGAGTGGTGGTGCGGGCATTGCTTCGTTCTACCATGGCGACCAGGTCGTTGACCCCGGCTACGTAGTGTTCCAGTACTGGACGGTATTCATCCAGCAGCCGGCTTTGTTCCGTTTTCTGACGCATTTCCAGGATGCGCTGGATGCGCGGTTTCATGCTGGTGTGCCAGGTCTGCTGCAAATGCTGCATCTGCGCACTCACCGCAGCTTCATCGGGGAGCGACAACGGTCGCTGGGGATTGCCGTGCTCCAGTTCGATCAGCGTGTTTTCGAACAGGTTGATTTCCTGGGTGATGACCTGCCGGGATTGCAGGTTGGGGTTCTGGATGTGCTGCGCCAGCAGAAAGGCGATGCGATAGGAACGCATGCGTTCGCGCCCGGCATCGTTAATCGCTGCCGCGCTGCCTTCCAGCCGCCAGGAAACGAACAGGGTGGAGCCGATGGCGACCAGCGCTACCAGGAAATAGGAAACCAGCAACCCTGTGATTTTTTTGCGTAGCGATAATTCAAGCATGTTTACATCTTAACTGAGCATGGCAAGCTCTGTGTTATCTGACAGAATATGCCGTTGCATTCGAGGAAATAGAAATGGCCTGTGAATTATGTAAAGACGCTGGTGAGGTGGTGTTGTGGCGCAACGAGCTGTGCCGGGTGATTCGCGTGGATGACGCGGCTTATCCGGGATTCTGTCGCGTGGTTATGAATCGCCATGTCAAGGAGATGACGGATCTGGACGCAAGCGAGCGCTCGCAATTGATGGTGGTGGTGTTTGCCGTGGAGGCGGCGGTGCGCGAAGTGGTGCAGCCGGATAAGATCAATCTGGCCAGCTTCGGCAATGTGGTGCCTCATCTGCACTGGCACGTGATACCGCGCTTTGTTGACGACAAGCACTTTCCCAACGCGATCTGGGGCGAGGCCAGGCGCGAAGGCCGGCAACGGCAAGTGGATTGGGAATGCCTGCGGCAGGTCATTTGCCGCTTGCTGGCTTAAACCAGCAAGCGCTCGACCACTTTGCCGTTGATCAGGTGGGCGTCGATGATTTCGTCCACATCGTTTTCATCGATGAAGGTGTACCACACCGCCTCCGGGTACACTACCATCAGCGGACCTTCGCCGCAGCGGTCGAAACATCCGGCGCGGTTGATGCGGATTTTGCCCTTGCCGTTCAAATCAAGCTTTTTGATGCGAGCTTTCATGTAGTCGAACATGGCTTCGGAGCCGTGGTCGGTACAGCAGGCAGCGCCATCGTCGCGCCGGTTCAGGCAGAAAAACACGTGATGTTGGAAGTGGCTCATAAAACGCTCGCTAAAAAGAAGACCCCAGCGTATCTTCGCGGGTGAAAGTCCAGGTACGGGTGATTCCCAGGATATCGGTATCCTTGCGGATGTTGTCGGGGAATGGCGCGTAAGGTGCCCCCAACTCCACGATGCGCCTGGCGGCGTCATCCAGTATCTTGAAGCCGGAACTCTTGTTGATTTCGATGCTTTCCACGCTGCCGTCGGCGCGGATGGATACGGTCATGCGCAATTGGCCATACAGTTTCTGTGCCTTGGCTTCTTCCGGGTAATTGAGATTGCCGATTTTTTCCACTTTCTGGCGCCAGCCTTCCACATAAAAGGCGAAACGGTCTTCCTGCGCGCGGGCGCCAACAAACCTGCGCCAGGGGCGTTCCTGGTAGGCTTTTTGTTCCTTGGCCAGTTCGGCTTCCAGCCGCGAGGCTTCGTCCAGGCTTCTAGCCGCCATTTCGCGCACATTCAGCTGTAGCGGCGTGCTGCGGGGCGGGGTGGCCGCTTTTGTGGTTTGTTCGGTAGGTGTGGCGTTGATTTGCGTGATGACCTGCTGCACCTTGTGCTCCAACTGTTTCACCTGCTCCTGCTTCTGCTCCAGCGTGACCTGCGGTTTGCTGGCAGCGGACTGATGCTGTTGTTCATGGCTGATGGTCGGCGTGGCCGAGACGCCAATGGCGCGGTCGCGCGGCTGTGTTTTGGGCACTGGTAGCGGCGATTTTGCGCGCTGCTTGTCGTCAGTGTTGCCGCCACGGTCAAGGTTGGCTTGGGCCAGTACATCGGCTTTTTGCGGTGCGGTTTCGCTCTTGGCGTTGACCAGCACGACATCCAGGGCAGGCAGGGTGGCTTTGACGACGTTGGGCTTGGGTGCGCTGAACCTGACGGTGTCGATGACGGCGATGTGTAGCAGCAGCGAAACGACCAGCATCGTCCTCAATAGAGAGGAGGAGTAAACATCAGGCTTCAAGTCGCCAGCCTCTTCAGTAGTTTGTTATGAATACCGCCGAAACCGCCGTTGCTCATCACCAGGATATGGTCGCCGCAACTCGCTTGCGCGGCAATGGCCTGGATCATGGTGTCCAGGTCGTCGAACGTGGCGGCTTTGTCACCCAGCGGGTGCAGGGTGGCCGCAACATCCCAGCCCAGATTGGCGGCGTAGCAGAAGGTCAGGTCGGCTTCCGTCAGGCTACCCGGCAGCGCGTCCTTGACGGCACCCAGTTTCATGGTGTTGGAGCGCGGTTCCAGCACGGCGAGGATGCGGGCACCGCCCACTTTGGCGCGCAGGCCGCTGATGGTGGTGGCGATAGCGGTAGGATGATGCGCGAAATCGTCATAGACGGTGATGTTGTTGACGATGCCGCGCACTTCCATACGCCGCTTTACGTTCTGGAATTGCCCCAGCGCGGCGATGCTGATTTCCGGCGTCACTCCGACATGCCGTGCTGCGGCAATCGTGGCTAGTGCGTTCATGCGGTTGTGGGCGCCGAGCAGCTCCCATTGCACGCGGCCTTGCAGCCGGCCGTTGAGCAACACGCTGAAGTCGCCATTGGCATCCACGTCTGCGGCCTGCCAGTCGGTACCGAACCGCTCAACCGGGGTCCAGCAGCCGCGTTGCAGGACGCGGTCCAGACTCGCTTCCTGGCCATTGCTGACGATCAATCCGGTGCCCGGCACCGTGCGCACCAGGTGGTGGAACTGGGTTTCGATGGCGGCAAGGTCGGCAAAAATGTCGGCGTGGTCGAACTCCAGGTTGTTCAGGACGGCGGTGCGCGGATGGTAATGCACGAATTTGGAGCGTTTGTCGAAAAAGGCGGTGTCGTACTCGTCGGCCTCGATGACAAAAAAGGGCGTTTCTCCCAACCGTGCGGAAATGTCGAAATTCTGCGGCACGCCGCCAATCAGAAACCCCGGTTTCATATTGGCATATTCCAGCACCCAGGCCAGCATGGAACTGGTGGTGGTTTTGCCGTGGGTGCCCGCCACGGCCAGCACCCACTTGTCGCGCAGCACATGTTCGGCCAGCCATTGCGGGCCGGAAATGTACGGCAGTCCGCGATTCAGGATTTCCTCCATCAGCGGGTTGCCGCGCGAAACGACGTTGCCGATGACAAACATATCCGCGCCGATGTCGGCCTGGGAAGGGTCGAAGCCTTCGATCAGGGCAATGCCTTGCGCCTCCAGCTGGGTGCTCATGGGCGGGTAGACGTTGGCGTCGCAGCCTGTGACCTTGTGCCCGGATTGTTGTGCCAGAGCGGCGATGCCACCCATGAAGGTGCCGCAGATACCGAGAATATGAATGTGCATGTGAGTCGGGGTTATGCCCTGTGGCGTATCCGGTCAAGCCGGCCGGATGCTCAAAAAGGGTGCAAATTAGTAGTGATGCGTTATGATAGAGCAGTTTAGAAGTGTCGGACAATTGAGCGCTGCGAAAAAACAGGGTAACCTCCACTCAATATGAGCAACATCGTAAAAAACGCGAGAACGGCACTGCTATTAATGAACGAGCGTGGGTTGCCGCCTACGCCCGCGAATTACACCAAGATTTACAACGAGATCAGCGGCCTGGATGCCGATGACGAATCGGGTGCGGAAGCGGCAAATGCCAAGGACATCATTGAGAATAACCACCGACTGGTGCGTTACCTCGATGACTTCGCGTCCAGTCTTTCCGCGAGTGGCGGGGATGTACACGAAAAGCTCGACAAGCAGGAAACCTCCATCCGGCAGCTGATTACCGCGGTGCAGCAGACCGGTGATGTTTTCCACGTGATTCCGGTACTGAAATCCATCCTGTCGCTAATTATCGCGGTACAGAATGCGATTCAACCCTCGCGGACCGCCTCCGAAAGCCAGCCGCCAGAAGCAAAGCACAGCCGCTCACACGAGACAAAACCGGAGGCTGCCCCAGCCGCGGCAGAAAAACACAAGGTAGCCGAGGATGCCAAGGTCGTTGGCATTCCTGGAGCTGCTGAAGAAAGTTCGCCATTTCCTCCACCGCCAACGCATGCCAAAGCCGCGCCCAAGACAAAGGCGGAGGCGCCCAAGGGCAAAAGCAGCTTCCAGATGCAGCTGGAAGAAGATGTACTGTACCTTGGCCGCTTGCCGATCCTGCATACGGATCATGCATTGTTCGGTTATGACTTGTCCCTGTATGCCAGCCAGCTGGGTCGGCCGCAACCGGCAGTGGAGTTGGTGGACCTGACCAACTACCTGGGGAAAATCGGTGTCGAGTGCGTCACCGACAACCATTTCGGTTTTGTACAGGTGACTTACGACGACCTGATGAACAGCGACCTCAAGCGTCTGGCCGGCGACCAGTTGGTGCTGGAAATCACCGATGTGAGCGAGATCGACCAGAAAGCGCTGGCCCGCTGTATGGAGCTGAAGGAGCGCGGCTTCAAGCTGTCGCTGGGCGATTATTTTGATTACCCGGTGTACGACACGGTGCTCAAGCTGTTTGATTACGTCAAACTGGATATTCACGCGACTTCCAATTTCGAGATGCGTAATGCCATCTCCCGCTTGAGCGAGTTCAGCCAGATTCACCGTATTGCCAGGAATGTCGATTCGCTGGCCAAGCTGGATCAGTGCAAGGAGATGGATTTCCATCTGGCGCAAGGCCATTTCTTCATCCATTCCGACGCGAGCACGCTGGGCAGTGCCAATGCCCAGCAAACCACGTTACTGGTGGTGCTGGGGCAGTTGCTGACCGACGTGGACCTGCCCAGGATCGAGCGCGCATTCAACCATCAGGAAGAATTGACCATCAATCTGCTGGCGCTGGTGAATTCGGCCGCCATGGGTTTGAGCCGCAAGGTGGATTCCCTGCAGCAGGCGCTGGTGATTTTGGGGCGGCGCCAGCTGATGCGCTGGGTACAGGTGCTGCTTTACTCGCACAGCGACATCAAGAGCGCGCCGCTGCTGATGCAGGTGGCGACCGCGCGCGCCAAACTCATGGATTTGCTGTGTTCCACCCACGCGGATGCGGCAAAGCGCAGCGACATTTATCGCGACCGTGCATTTACCGTGGGTATCCTGTCGCTGACGCACATCCTGCTGGGTATGGATTTGTCGCAGGTGATCGAGCAAATCGGGTTGGATGAAGAAATTGGCGTGGCATTGATGGAGCGCGAAGGATTTTTGGGGCATCTGCTGTCATTGGCGGAGCATGTTGAAACGGCCGAGTTTGAAGCAGCAGAAGCACTGATGGATGGATTGGACATATCGCCCAGAGACCTGAACCGGGCTCAAAAAGAAACCTTGCAATGGGTACATAATCTGGGCAAAGCAGCGGATTAAGTTAGCCTGGATAATGAGTCAGCAAGCAGAAATTTTCCTTGGGCGGCAGCCCATACTCGATATTGCCGAGCGCACCGTCGCTTATGAGCTTTTGTTCCGGTCCGGCCAGACTTCGACGTCCGGCGTCACCGACGACCTCCTGGCAACATCCACGGTCATTATCAATACCATCAGCCACATCGGCATTGATAGCGTACTGGATATACATTCCGGTTTTATCAATGTCTCGCGCTCCCTGCTCATGAGCGATACCGTGGAATTGCTGCCGCGCGAGCGCATGGTGCTGGAACTGCTGGAAACGGTGGAAATTGACGACGAAGTGGTCGAACGTTGCCGACAGTTGAAGGCGCAGGGGTTTCGCCTGGCGCTGGACGATTTTGAGTACAGCCCGGCCTACAATGCGCTGTTTCCCATCGTGGAGATCATCAAGTTCGATGTCATGCTTTCCAGCAAAAACGACATCCACCAGACATTGGAACGCCTGCGGCCGTGGCCGCACCTGAAAATGCTGGCGGAAAAAGTCGAAACTGCAGAAGAGTTCGAACACTTCAAGGCATTGGGCTTCAATTATTACCAGGGCTATTTCTTCGCCAAGCCTTCGGTGCTGACGGCCAAAAAGAGTAACCCCAACCAGATGACGCTGGTGCGTGCGCTAAGCTTGATCATGGGCGATGCGGAGCTGAACGAGATCGAGCGGGTGTTCAAGGAAAGCCCGGATCTGATGCTGGGCCTGCTGAGGCTGGTAAATTCCGTAGGCATGGGCCTGGCGCGCAAGATAGGCTCCTTGCATCAGGCGCTGGTGGTGCTGGGGAGGCGGCAGTTGCAGCGCTGGGTGCAATTGCTGTTGTATGCGCGTGATGGCGGCAGCGTTTCCAGCCCGCTGATGCAGTTGGCCGCAGTACGCGCAAAAATCATGGAACTGCTCAGCCAGAACCCTGCGGATCAAAGCCGCAGCACCGATGAAGCCAAGGATCACGCATTCATGGCGGGGATATTGTCGTTGGTGGATGTCGCGCTGGGCGGAAAAATGGAAGAAGTACTGGACCAGTTCGGTCTGATCGATGAAGTGCGCAACGCCATCCTGAAGCGGGAAGGTTTTCTGGGCCGGCTGCTGTTGCTGACAGAAAAGCTGGAAACCGAAGACTTTGAGGCGGTGGCGGCGCTTACCAAGGAGCTTGGCATCAACCCCGTCCATCTGCGCGAAGCGCAGTTTGCCGCGATGCAATGGGCTGCCAACCTCGATAAAGAGTCGGATGCACAATAGAGCACACATGATGATGTCACCTACAGAACTACTCCTGCGCGACCTGCTTTCCCGCCGCATCCTGATCCTGGATGGCGCGATGGGCACCATGATCCAGCGCTACAAGCTGACGGAAGTCGATTATCGCGGCCAGCGTTTTGCCGATTTCAAGGCGCCGGACGGCGCCGGCGAATTCTGCCCCAAAGGTAGCAGCTGCGGTTGCGGCAAGAGCCATGAAGCGGCGCCAGCCAACCCCAGCCGCGAGTTGTTCCTCAAAGGCAACAATGAGTTGCTGACACTGACCCAGCCGCGCATCATCCAGGAAATCCACGAACAATACCTAGCGGCCGGTGCGGACATCGTCGAGACCAACACCTTCGGCGCCACCACCGTGGCGCAGGACGATTACCACATGGGGCATCTCGCCTACGAGATGAACGTGGAAGCCGCCAAACTGGCGCGTGCCGCGTGCGCCAAGTATTCCACGCCGGACAAGCCGCGGTTTGTGGCTGGCGCGCTCGGACCCACCCCGAAAACCGCCTCGATTTCGCCAGACGTGAACGACCCGGCGGCGCGCAACATCACTTTCGACCAACTGGTGGCGGCGTATCTGGAGCAGACGCGTGGCCTGGTGGCGGGTGGTGCCGACATCCTGCTGGTGGAGACGATTTTCGATACGCTCAACGCCAAGGCGGCGCTGTTCGCCATCGACAGCTTCTTCGAGGAAAGCGGCAAGCGCCTGCCCATCATGATTTCCGGCACGGTGACCGATGCTTCCGGCCGTATCCTGTCCGGGCAGACGGTGACGGCATTCTGGAATTCGGTGCGCCATGCCAGGCCGCTGAGCGTCGGCCTGAACTGCGCGCTGGGCGCCGCGCTGATGCGGCCCTATGCCGAGGAAATCTCCCGGATCGCCGACACCTTTGTCTGTATATACCCCAATGCCGGCTTGCCGAACCCGATGAGCGACACCGGTTTCGACGAATTGCCTGCGGACACCTCGGCATTGGTGAAGGAGTTTGCCGAAAGCGGCTTCATCAATATCGCCGGTGGTTGCTGCGGCACCACGCCGCCGCATATCCAGGCCATTGCCGAAGCGGTCAAGGACGTTGCCCCGCGCAAGGTGCCGGCACCCACTTACGCTACGCGCCTGTCCGGGCTTGAACCGTTTGTTATTGATGACAGTTCGCTGTTCGTCAACGTCGGCGAGCGCACCAACGTCACCGGCTCCAAGGCATTTGCGCGCATGATCCTCAACGGGCAGTACGATCAGGCGCTTAGCGTGGCGCGCCAGCAGGTGGAAAACGGCGCGCAGGTGATTGACATCAACATGGACGAGGGCATGCTGGACGCGGTTGCCGCGATGACGCACTTCCTCAACCTGGTGGCATCCGAGCCGGACATCGCGCGCGTGCCGATCATGATCGACTCTTCCAAGTGGTCGGTGATTGAGGCCGGCTTGAAGTGTGTGCAGGGCAAGGCGATCGTCAATTCGATCTCGATGAAGGAAGGCGAGGAGGAGTTCCTGCGCCAGGCCCGCCTGTGCCGGCGCTACGGCGCGGCCGTAATCGTAATGGCCTTCGACGAGCACGGCCAGGCCGATACCTTCGAGCGCAAGATCGAAATCTGCCAGCGTGCCTACGACCTGCTGCGGGAAGAAATCGATTTCCCGCCCGAAGACATTATTTTCGACCCCAACATTTTCGCCATTGCCACCGGCATCGACGAGCACAACAACTACGCGGTGGATTTCATCAATGCCACGCGCTGGATCAAGGAAAACTTGCCTTATGCCAAGATTTCCGGCGGCGTGTCCAACGTCAGCTTCAGCTTCCGCGGCAATGATGCGGCGCGCGAGGCTATCCACACCGTATTCCTGTACCACGCCATCCAGGCGGGCATGACCATGGGTATCGTCAATGCCGGCATGGTCGGGGTATATGACGACCTCGACCCGGAGCTGCGCGAACGCGTGGAAGACGTGGTGCTCAACCGTCGCCCGGACGCGACCGAGCGCATGATTGAAATCGCCGGCACGCTGGTGGCCGGCGGCAAGAAAGATGCGCCCACGCTGGAGTGGCGCGGCACCCAGGAACATCCGGTAGCGGTGAACAAGCGCCTGGAATACGCCATGGTGCACGGCATTACCGACTTCATCGTGGAAGACACCGAAGAAGCGCGCCAGCAGATCATGGCGCAGGGCGGCCGCCCGATCAACGTCATCGAAGGCCCGCTGATGGACGGCATGAACGTGGTGGGCGACCTGTTTGGCCAGGGCAAGATGTTCCTGCCGCAGGTGGTGAAATCCGCGCGGGTGATGAAATCCGCAGTGGCGCACCTGATACCGTTCATCGAGGAAGAAAAGGCCGCCGAGGAAAAACGTACCGGCGTCAAAGCCAAACCCAAGGGCAAGGTGGTGATTGCCACGGTGAAGGGCGACGTGCACGACATCGGCAAAAACATCGTGTCGGTGGTGCTGCAATGCAACAATTTCGAGGTGGTGAACATGGGCGTGATGGTGCCCTGTTCCGAGATTCTGGCCACCGCCAAGGTGGAGAATGCCGACATCATCGGCTTGTCCGGCCTGATTACGCCGTCGCTGGAAGAAATGGCGCATGTCGCCCGCGAAATGCAGCGCGACCCGCACTTCCGCGGGTTGAAAACGCCACTGCTGATTGGCGGCGCCACCACTTCGCGCGCGCATACCGCAGTGAAAATCGCGCCACACTACGACGGCCCGGTGATCTACGTGCCGGACGCCTCGCGCTCGGTGGCGGTGATGCAATCGCTGCTGACACCGGAGCAGCGCGATGCCTATATCCGTGACGTTACCAACGACTACGAAAAAGCGCGCGCCCAACACGCCAACAAGAAGGGGCCGACATTGCTCACCCTGGCGGCGGCGCGCGCCAACGGGGCCAAACTGGGATTTGCTGGTGAGTCGGCACCGGTCAAGCCCAAGTTCATCGGGCGGCGCGTGCTCAACAATATTGACCTGGTTTCCATCGCCCAGTACATCGACTGGAGCCCGTTCTTCCAGACTTGGGATCTGGCCGGCTCCTACCCCGCCATCCTCAAGGACCCGGTAGTGGGCGAGGCGGCGACCAAGGTGTTCAACGAAGCGCGGCAGATGCTGGAAAAAATCATCAATGGCCGCTGGCTCACCGCCAACGGCGTGCTGGCGCTGTTGCCGGCCAACCGCGTGAACGACGACGACATCGAGATTTATACCGACGAGTCGCGCACCCAGGTGGCGTTTACCTGGTATGGCATGCGTCAGCAGTCGGAGAAGCCGGTTATTGATGGTGAGCCGCGGCCTAACCAATGCATGGCGGATTTCATCGCGCCCAAAGGCACCCCAGACTATATCGGTGTATTTGCAGTGACCGCCGGGCTGGGCATCGAGAAATACCTGGAAAAATTCGAGGCTGCGCACGACGATTACAGTGCAATTCTGCTGAAATCGCTGGCCGACCGCCTGGCGGAAGCCTTTGCCGAGTACCTGCACCATCGCGTGCGTACCTATTTCTGGGGCTATGCGGCAGACGAGAATTTAAGCAACAACGATCTCATCAAAGAGCGCTATCGCGGCATCCGCCCGGCTCCGGGCTATCCGGCTTGCCCGGATCACACCGTCAAGGCTGACATGTTCAAGCTGTTGAATTGTGAAGAAATCGGCATGCGTCTGACCGAATCCTTCGCCATGTCACCAGCGGCATCGGTGTCGGGTTTTTACCTGGCGCATCCTGATGCCAGGTATTTCAGCGTGGACAAGATAGGCGAGGACCAGCTTACAGACATGGCACAGCGCCGCAATCTGCCGCTGGAATATCTGCAGCGCTGGCTGGCGCCCAACCTCTAAAGATTCGCATTCGTCATTCCCGCCTGCCGCGGGAATGACGTAGCGATCAATTCAGTTTGGCGAGTTGAGCCTGTAGTTTTTCCAGCGTGGCCTTGAAGCCGGACAGACGTTCCTGCTCCTGTGCCACTACGGCCGCCGGAGCGCGCTCGACAAAACTGGCGTTGGAAAGCTTGCCTTCGGCCTTGGCGATTTCGCCTTGCAGACGCGCCACTTCCTTGCCCAAGCGCTCCTTCTCGGCGGCCACGTCAATCTCGATCTTCAGCATCAGGCGATAGTCGCCCACCACGGCCACCGGCGCATCGGCATCCGGCAGTTCGCTCACCACGTCAACTTCAGACAGCTTGGCCAGTGCCTTCAGGTACGGCGCATAAGCGGCCAGCACGTCCGAACCGGCGGCGATCAACGGCACACGGGTGGCCGGGGAGACGTTCATTTCGCCGCGCAAGCTGCGGCAGGCATCCACTGCGGCTTTCAGCGTGGCGACCCAGGCTTCGGCGGCTTCGTCGATCTTTTCCGGTTGGGCTTTGGGGTAGGGCCGCAACATGATGGTGTCCGCCTTCTGGCCGGTGTAGCCGGAAACGCTCTGCCACAGTTCTTCCGTGATGAACGGAATCACCGGATGTGCCAGGCGCAGCACGGTTTCCAGTACGCGCAACAAGGTACGGCGGGTAGCGCGTTTCTGTGCATCGCTGCCGCCTTGCAGTTGCACCTTGGCGATTTCCAGATACCAGTCGCAGTATTCATCCCAGACGAATTTATAAATGGCCTGCGCCACGAAGTCGAAGCGGTAGTCGGCAAAACTCTTCTCGACTTCGGCTTCGGTGCGCTGCAACAGGCTGACGATCCAGCGGTCGGCCTGGGAGAAATCGAGATAGCCGTCCGGCCCGCAATCCTGTTTGCAGTCGCCCATGCCGCAGTCCTGAGGACTACCATCTTCTTTCTGGCAATTCATCAACACGAAGCGGGTGGCGTTCCACAGCTTGTTGCAGAAGTTGCGGTAGCCCTCGCAGCGGTGCATGTCGAACTTGATGTCGCGGCCGGGGCTGGCGAGGCTGGCAAAGGTGAAACGCAAAGCATCGGTGCCGAAGGCGGGAATGCCTTCCGGGAACTCCTTGCGCGTGCGCTTCTCGATCTGCTCCGCCTGCTTCGGGTTCATCAGGCCGGTGGTGCGCTTCTTGATCAAATCATCCAGCCCGATGCCGTCGATCAGGTCGATCGGATCAAGCACGTTGCCCTTGGACTTGGACATCTTCTGCCCTTCCGCGTCGCGGATCAGGCCGTGCACGTACACGTCCTTGAACGGGATTTTGCCGGTGATGTGCTTGGTCATCATCACCATGCGCGCCACCCAGAAGAAAATGATGTCGAAGCCGGTCACCAGCACGCTGGAGGGCAGGTACAGGTCTAGTGCCGGGTTGGACTTGGCCGGCCATTCCGGCGTCCAGTCCAGCGTCGAGAACGGCCACAGCGCCGAGGAATACCAGGTGTCCAGCACATCCTCGTCGCGTGTCAGCGGGCCGGCATAGCCTTCTTCGTCCGCTTGGCGACGCGCCTCTTCCTCATTGTGTGCCACGAACACTTCGCCGTTGACGCCATACCAGGCGGGAATCTGGTGACCCCACCACAATTGGCGCGAGATGCACCAGTCCTGAATGTTGTTGAGCCACTGGTTGTAGGTGTTCACCCAGTTTTCCGGATGGAACTTGATCTCGCCGTTGGCGACCACTTCCAGCGCCTGCTCGGTGATGGACTTGCCATTGGCGCCAGGCTTGGACATGGCGACGAACCACTGGTCGGTGAGCATGGGCTCGATCACGACACCGGTACGGTCACCACGCGGCACCTTGAGTTTGTGCTTGTCGATCTTTTCCAGCAGGCCTAGCGCCTCGAGGTCGGCGACGATGGCCTTGCGCGCGTCGAATCTATCCATGCCCTGGTATTTCTGCGGTGCATGGTGGTTGATCTTGGCATCCAGCGTCAGGATGGAAATCAGCGGTAGCTGGTGCCGCTGGCCCACGGCATAGTCGTTGAAGTCGTGCGCCGGGGTCACCTTGACCACGCCGGTGCCGAATTCGCGATCCACGTAGTCGTCGGCGATGATGGGGATTTCACGGTCGGTGAGCGGCAGTTTGACCATCTTGCCGATAAGTTTTGCGTAGCGCTCATCCTCCGGGTGCACCATGACGGCGGTGTCGCCCAGCATGGTTTCCGGGCGGGTGGTCGCCACCACTAGGCTGTCCGAGCCATCCGCCAGCGTGTAGCGGATATGCCACATGGAGCCGTCTTCTTCCTCGCTCACCACTTCCAGGTCGGACACCGCAGTGTGCAGCTTGGGGTCCCAGTTCACCAAGCGCTTGCCGCGATAAATCAGGCCTTCGTTGTACAGGCGCACGAAAGTCTCGGTCACCACCTTGTTCAGGCCCGCATCCATGGTGAAGCGCTCACGGCCCCAGTCGGGCGAGGTGCCCAGGCGGCGCATCTGGCGGGTGATGGTGGAGCCGGAATGCTCCTTCCACTCCCACACTTTTTCCAGGAATTTCTCGCGGCCGAGGTCATGGCGGCTGACGCCCTGCGCATCCAGTTGGCGCTCCACCACGATTTGCGTCGCAATGCCGGCGTGGTCGGTGCCTGGCTGCCACAGCGTATTGGCGCCGCGCATGCGGTGGTAGCGCGTCAGCGCATCCATCAAGGTCTGGTTGAAGCCATGGCCCATGTGCAGCGTGCCGGTCACGTTGGGCGGCGGCAGCAGGATGCAGAAATTGTCGGATTTGGTGGTATCAGTACCCGCCGCAAAGAAACCGCGCGATTCCCAAAAGTGGTACCAGCGGTTTTCTATGTTCTTGGGTTCGAAAGATTTTTCCAGGGATTTGTCTAGTTCGCTCATGGGGCGCGATTTTACCATGCCTTGCGCCCCGGCTGGATTCGCAAGGCTAACTCAAGGCTGTCCGCACACTTTACAAGCAGGATCGCGCTTGAGTTTGATGCCGCGCCACTCCATCGCCAGCACATCCAGCAGCAGCAGCCGGCCTTGCAGGCTGTCGCCGATGCCCAGCAGCAGCTTCATCGCCTCCGCCGCCTGGGTGGTGCCGATCATGCCCACCAGCGGCGCAAATACGCCATTCTCGGCGCAACGCATCTCGCCATCCTCGCCCATGTCGGGGAACAGGCAGTGGTAACACGGGCTTTGCTCATTACGGAAATCGAATACCGTCACCTGGCCTTCAAAACCGATCGCCGCGCCGGAAACCAGCGGCTTTTTCAAGCTGAAACAGATGGAGTTAAGCGCGTAACGGGTGCGGAAATTGTCGGAGCAGTCGATCACCACATCGGCATCCTGGGCCAACATGGCGAACTCTTCCTCGCTGGATTTCCTGGGGATGGGCACCACCGTGATTTCGGGGTTGATGGCGGCCAGCGTCTGCTGGGCGGAAACCGCCTTGTTGATGCCCACCGACTGCGTGGTATGGATGACCTGTCGCTGCAGGTTGGTGAGGTCAACGTTGTCGAAGTCGCAAATGGTGAGCTTGCCCACCCCGCCCGCGCCGAGATAAAGCGCAGTAGGCGAACCCAAGCCACCCGCGCCGACGATCAAGGCGTGGCATTGCGAGAGCTTTTCCTACCCTTCGTAAGCGATTTGCGGCAGCAGGATGTGGCGGCTGTAGCGGAGGAGTTGCTGGTCGTTCAAAATTCTTAAGGGAGCTGGCCGGCTTGAACCATGCGGTTTAGCAAAATATTACTGGACAACCAGACAACTGCATCATCGAACTCACCATTTACAGATCCCGTTACTGTAGGCGTGTGACTAACAAAGTCATTATCCACATCATCATTTTCCCTTTCGTCCGAACAGCCGGGCGGAGAGGGTAATGTGGAGCAAACGCCAAGGTTTTTTCCCCTTGAAACTATAACGGCGACGGCGGTATCAGTTAGCCGAGGTGCATTACAGGCAGCCTCATTACATACCCTTAAATTCCCATTGGAGGCCAAACTAAAGGTATTCAGTGGCGCGCGGTCAGAATAGGCTTGGGTAACACGATAAATCAATGGTTGTCCCCAATAGTCTAGAGCAGTTTGTAGTCCTAGAGTTGCCGATGGTAAACGGCCCTCTTGAACAATACAGTTCCCAGCGGCATTGAAATCTTCCACGCCATCATTGGGATTATCGTTTGCTCCATTGTTAGCACCCGCTGTTTTGTCTGGGCAAGGTAAATGCCGGTTTGATAGCGCATACCCAATGAGTGCTTCTTTTGAATCTTCCATGATTTTATTTGTACCGCTGTAATTTCGTTGATCCATTTGTGTGGTGATGGGTATCAATAGTCCACCTAAAAGTAAACCCACAATGATGAGTACCATCGCCATTTCAATCAGGGTGAACCCTGAAATTGATCTATCAAAGTTTTGGGTCATGGAGCTATTGCGAGTGTTTGTACATTCAATAACAGAGTTGCAGATTGCTGGCCTACCGCGACCTGGTAATTAACCATTGGAAACCAACCATTATTTACCAGCATGTTTTTTGTGGCTGCACTGAAATTCAGGCTATTTGGGTCTGCGCAGCCTGCTCCTTGAAAAGAAGGGGTGCCATTGAGTTGCCCCGCATCTGCATTTCCGTCTCCATTAATGTCAGCAAGCGGATAGGTTCCATTTGCATTGTAATGGCAGATCATACCTTCTAGGACATCGCCACGTATTGCGCCAAGAATTCTGCGTGATAAGCCGGGGACCAATTCAGTTCTGCTGATAGAAATCAGCTTGTCATTTTGCACACCAGAAACCAGCCGGCTGAAATTTGTATCGCCATCACTGTTTGTACCATCTAAATAATCAGTGCTGTTGTTGCTTGGCCTTGTCTGCCCCGCCAAAATGGGGCCTGCGGAAAAAACAACCGCAACTAAATCCGGTTCGCCATCAATATTGAGCATACCTGGGGTATTGCTGTTCAGTGGCTGCACATCGACAGCATCTCGATGGTTACTGGATAACGCATACCAAAGGCTTTCGCCATCCCCATCAACCAGATTTTCTATGCCTAATGTTCTCCATGGCAGCCGTCCAATATAAGAAGGGCAGTCATTACCAGGACCAACAAATACGGGTGAATTCCCGCTGTTACCATTGTCTGGACACGGGAAGCTCCCTGGACGGTTAACATCAGTCAATGCTCTGCCTATCAATGCGGCTTTCGCTGTAGCCAAGGCCTCCGCAGTTCTTTTATCACGATTAAGTTTATATTTTGTACTGTCAGCGGCAGTGAAAAATGTAGCCACTCCAATAAAGGCAATAACAATCACCATGATTAACAGCGCCATCCCGCTTTGGTGTTGAGCTATGAGTGAATTCCGCATTACCTTGTACTAAGGAGCGCCAGACTGGATTGGTTTTGTTGTAGATTTCGCATCAGGCGAAAAAAGATCGACGATCTTTTGTTTAAGTTGGTTTAGTTCGAGTTTATCTTCGATAGTTCTGAGCAACGAGTTCTGCTCCTGCTTGATCTCCGGTTCTCCGATCTCTGGTATCTCTTGCATGTAGTTAAAGGTTTGGCCGCTGGCAGGGTCGTAAATCTGCCCTGGTTTCAAATTGACGGCTTTACCGCTACCGGATAGTGAAACCTGAACCTGATGCGTTGTAGTCTGCAGCTTGCCTACATTGATGTTTCCAACTGTACTTTTTTCTGCGGCAGCACGGTTGTTGACCCATACCGTATTCTTGCCATCACTGCGGCTGACGTAACCGTTAAGCGTGACCGGTGCCGGTTTTGCGACGGCTTCGACGTCGATGTCGCTTTCAATGGCAGTTTCTTCGGCCTTGATAACCTTATCCGGTGCTTTGCTGTTTTGCCGGATGATGTCGAGCGATGCGCGCTCGGTTGGTGTAAAAAACAGCCGGCCTATGGGTTGTTTGGCAGTTTCTGCAGCGCAAACGGCCAGGTTGCTGATCAGCAGGCAAATTGCCAGGATGTGGTTTGCGCTTTTCATGGTGTCGTCTTGGCCTTGGGTTCTTCCACGGTGAGCCAGTCGAGCTCGCAAGCGGCATTAAGGTGGGGTTCAAACTTACTACGCAATATCTGGCTGGTTCTGGTGACGATGCAATCGCGCAACATGAACGGCGGGTTGCCTTCCGCGGGCAGTGCTTCGAATGGGATCAGCAAGTCGTTTTCATGCAGCAGCGCAAAGTTGAGTTTCATTACCGAGCGGTGGATTTTGAAGGGGCCGGCATTAACACGGAACTTGGGTCTGTATTCTTCTTGTGCGCCGAGGTCATAATTGATGCCGAATAACTTGTAGCGCTGGTTGATGTTGCGGATGTCGGAAATCCAGTCCACACGTTGTTCTTCGCCGACAAAACCACGCTTGATAAGCCCTTCATATAGGGGCATATATTTGATGATGTTCTCTTTTTCAGAACCGGAGGCCTTGAATTGCTGGCGAGCTTTTTCCAGTTCGGCGGTTTGTTGTTGCAGGGCTTCCACGGCTTTCTGTTCGCGGGCGCTGGATCTGGTGACAATGAGCCATGCCAGCACCAGTGCTGCCAGCAGTATCAGCGCGGGGAGTTGGAGTTTGCGAGCGTCTTCCCGTGTGAAGTTCATGGCTTCACCTGTTGCGGAGGTTGGGGCGAGTTGGCCATGGGCGGGGGTGCGGTTTCCGGCTTGAGATAGACTTTAAGCTGGAATAGTGCGGTTTCGGTTTGCTGGGATTTCTGATCCAGCGTACTGCCCTGCAGTGATGTTTTGGAGCTGGTGTTTAGCGGCTGCAGTGTAACGTTGACTTGCGCGACTTCTTTGTTTTGTTTGAGGTTGGTGGCTAGCAACTCGACGCTTTCCAATGCGGCGCGGTAATCGCCGCTGAAGTTGCGGATTTCACCGTCAATAAAGCCGATTTCGTATAGCCCGCTAGGCGGGGGCGGTGGTACCGGAATAAATTGGCCGGCGGCGGCTTTCACCTGTGCCTTTCCAGGTAGTTCATCGGCGAATTTGGCGTCTTCGGTTTGCTTCCACCGTAACCGGTTTATCTGCAGTTCCGGCTGTTTTTCCAGGGATGCGCTGACCACACTCATGAAGCGCCTGGGTGTTTTGTTGAGGTCGTCAAACTTTTGCGCCAGATCCACGGCTATTTTCAGGTCGCCGCCAGGGATGGGAGTTTTGGGGAAACTTCTTGAAACGCCGATATATTCTATTTCCTTGGCTCTGGTTTGCTGAATGATGGTATCAATTTGCTGCTTGAGGCTTGCCGTATTGAGCAGGCTGCTGATGGCAACCAGTCCTGCAATGCCTACGGCGGCTGCGCTGGTGGAGTTGAGGGCCCATTTCAGCAGGAGCAGCTGGTAGTTTTTGGTTTGTGTTTCTGGTAACAGGTTGTTGCTGACGCGGCCTCGTGCCAGCACATGCATATGCAGCAAATCCGGGTAGCGCGTGAGCAGGTCTGCTGACAGCCCGATTTTTTTAGCTAGCTGTTCGACAGGAATAACATCGGCGCTGATGCCCTGTTGTTCGTCTAGCTGGGCGGCAAAATCCGTGGTATTGCCGGAAGTTGACGGAAATACCAGATGAAGCGGTGTTTCGCGGGTGATCACGCGCAGGCTGATCAGGTATAAACGTGTTTTTTCTGTTTCGCTGAGGCACAGGTTGTCAAGCTGTTGCTCATTCAGCCCCGCGGTGGGGTTGATGCGGCTTAGCCGCGCCTGTTGGTTGGCAAAATAGGTCTGGCGCAGCCCGGCAGGTTGGCGCGTCATCAACAACAGATTCGGCTGCTTTAGCTTGAGTGTCTTGACCAAAAGCTGGCTGATGGTGGGCTGCATGTAGGCGCCTGCCAGCGGCGCCTCGATTTCCTCGATGATGGTGACCCAAGGCGTGACCAGGTCGGCATTGGTCAGCGCCATGAGCAGGATACGATCGTCACGCCGTTTGTCGGTTTCGCGGCCGATGAACTGGGCGGTACGGTAAGTGGTATTGCGGTAAATCTGCGAGAGCTTGCGCTTGAGCATCTCGCTACGCGCCCTGCCGCTACTGTGCGGGATGGTTTCAGTGCGGTAATCCTCTTCAACCGCGTCGATGATTAATTGGATGGGCGATTCGCGATGGCTGGTGAGAAACAGGCGGAATTTTGCATGGCCGGCTTCGTCATTGGAGTAGACGTTGCACGAGACAAAACGCCCCATGCGCCACAATCCTACGGTGGCTTGTTTGGCGCTAATGCATAAAATAATTTTCGATAGCATCGGGTAGCCGTCAGAATTTCATGTGCCCCATGGAATCGTACACCGGTCCCATGACGGAGAACATGATCAGTGCCAATAATCCGCCCAATACCACGGTAAGCGCGGGTTCTATCAACTTCAACATTTTATCAATCGAATCTTTTACATCCCGATCATAAAAATAGGCAATGTTCAGCAATGCCTTATCCAGCGCGCCGGTGCTTTCACCCATGCGTATCATGCGGATCACCATGGGCGGGAAAATGCCCATGTTGTGGAAGCTTTCACTCATTTGCTCGCCAGCGCTTATCTGCTGGTGGGCGCGACTGAGGCTGTCAGCCACCACCTGGTTGGCGACGATGCCTTCGCAGGTCTTGATCGCATCCAGAATCGGGATGCCGGTCTGGTACATGAGTGCGAAGTATCTTGCGAAACGTGCCATGATGATTTTCTTCAGTATATCGCCGGTGATGGGTAGTTTAAGCTTGATGAAATCAAACTTGTAGCGCGCTGAAGGGCTTTGTTTCAGGGTGATGATCGTTGTGAATACCACTAGAATGGGTACCAGGATAAATGCCCACCAGTAGTTCACCAGAATATCGGAGGCGGCAATCATGAAGCGGGTCTGGATGGGCAACTCCTGCCCCATATTTTTCAGAAACCCGGCCATTTGGGGCACCAGGTAGGACATCAGGAAGGCAGTGGCACCGAGCACAACCACCATGACGAACAGCGGGTAAGCCAGCAGCTTTTTGGTTTGCGCCATCAGTTCATGCTGCCATTTCAGCGTGTTGGAAAGATTGTCGAATACTTCGGTCAATTGTCCTGTTTGCTCGCCTGCCCGAACCAGGCTGACAAACACGTTGCTGAAAATCTTGGGGTGGTGTTCCATGACCTGGGACAGCATCTGCCCGCCTTCCACGCCGGAGACCAGTTGGCTGAGCACTTCGCGGAATGCCGGGCTGGGCGTGCTGTCGCGCAATTCCGCCAATGCCTCAAGCAACGGCACGCCTGCCCGTGTCATTTGTTCCATCTGGAACGCAAACATGATGAGGTCGGTGGTAGTGGCCTTGGGGCCACCAAACATGGTTTGGCGCTTGCTGGCTTCGCGGGCGGTGATGAGGTCTACCCCCATGCGCCTGAGGCGCAGCTCCAGGTCTACTTCATTGAGTGCATCCATCTGCCCTTGGGCGGGCTTGCCATCCTGGTCAACCGCTTTGTACAGGTAGATGGGCATGAAGTTCAGGCGAGTTTGCCGGTAAGGTCGATCACACGCGAAATCTCTTCCAGGCTGGTGTAGCCTTCGATCACGCGCCGGATGCCGTCATCGGCCAGGGTCACGAACCCTCTGGCAATGGCCGCCTCGCGCAATTCGTCAAAGTGGGCGCGCCGCGCGATCAGGGAATCCAGGTCATTGGTGACGCGCAGCAATTCCATGATGGCCATGCGCCCCTTGTAGCCGGTGTATTGGCAGCGCTTGCAGCCGACATGCCGGTAGATTTTGGCTTCTTCACCGGGCCTCAGCCCCAGGATTTTGCGCTCCTCCGTGCCAGGCTCGTAGGCTTCCTTGCAGTGTTGGCATAGCGTGCGAACCAAGCGCTGGGCGATGATGCCGATGATGTTACCGGCCATGATGTCAGAGGAGATACCAATGTCGAGTAATCGCGGAAAAGTGCCCAGTGCTGAATTGGTATGCAGGGTAGAGAACACCTGATGCCCGGTCATGGCTGCGCGGAACGCCATTTCGCAGGTTTCGTGGTCGCGCATTTCACCCACCAGGATGATGTCAGGGTCCTGTCGCATGATGGACCGGATACCGTTGCCGAAGTCGATTTTGTTGGCTTCGCTGACGGAAGTCTGGCGCATCAGGGTGACCGGATATTCCACCGGGTCTTCCAGGGTCATGATGTTGACCGACTCGGTATTTACAAAGGACAGCAAGGAATACAGCGTGGTGGTTTTCCCGCTACCGGTCGGACCAGTCACCAGCAGGATACCCTCGGGCCGGGCCATCATCAGCTTGAGCAGATCGAGCACTTCCGGACGCAGGCCCATGCGTTCCAGCGGGATGATGGATTTTTCACGGTCCAGCACACGTAGCACGATGTTTTCGCCATGGATGGTGGGGTGGCTCGCTACGCGAAAATCAATGGGACGGCCACCCACGGTGATCCCGAGCCGACCATCCTGCGGCGCACGGGTTTCGGCGATATCCATGCCGCTCACGACTTTGAGCCGCACGGCGATACCGGGCCAGTAAGTTTTGTGCAGGCTGCGAATTTGCTGGAGTACGCCGTCTATCCGATAACGCACGCGCAAAAAAGCATATTCCGGTTCAAAATGGATATCGGATGCGCCACGTTTAACCGCATCCATGAGCAGGGCGCCGACCAGCCGGACAACAGGCTGGGTGTATTCTTCATCGCCACCACTTTGCAGGCTGGCATAGTCAATCTCGCCCGTTTCGATTTCGCGCAGGATGCCATCTACCGATAACTCAAAGCCGTAAAATTGGTCGATGTGGTCTTCAAGCTGGGCCTCGCCCGCAAGCAGGGGTTGAACCTGAATCTGCCCGCCCAGCATCGCGCGCAACTGGTCCAGCGCCACTACGTTGAACATGTCGGACATTGCCACCATCAGTGTCTGACTGGGGTCATCAAAGGCAATGGGGAGCAGGTGATTGCGGCGTGCGAATTCTTCGGGGACGAGTCTGAGCGCTTCGGAATCGGCGATCACGTTGGTCAGGTCAACACTTTCCTGACCAATGGTGTGCGCGACTAAGTCGCGCACCATGGCTTCAGTAACAAACCCCAGCCTGACCAGCTGGCGCCCAAGCGGGATGTTGTTCTGCTCCTGCTCCATCAGCGCGATGCGCAACTGGTCCTGACTGATCAGGCCCTGCTGCACCATCAGGTCGCCTAGGCGCATTTTACGGCGTGCTTCTGACATGGGCGCGCAATACTTGTTGGTTGAATACGGTCAGATTATGCCCTATTCGGCCAGAATTGGCACGGTCAGCAGAGAGCCGGGGATATGCCGCAGAGCCTTATTTGCCAAGCGTGGAGCGTAGCTGGCCGATCCTGGTTTCCAATGCCGCTTTATCAACAACACCGGGCTGCCTGGGCAGCAAGTCCAAGGCGCGCTGGTAATAATTGAGCGCAAGGTCCGGTTTGTTAAGCTGATCCAGGCTGACAGCCAGATTGAAGGCGTAATCCGCACTCCCGGAATCGAGGCGGAACGCTTGGAAATAGGACTGCTGAGCATTCGGCCACTGATTCTGGTCGGCATAAACACCGCCCAGTGCAGCGTGCAGATAGGCTGCTTCCGGCTGTTGGGTAATCAGTGTTTTCAAGCGGCTTTCCGCTGCGGTTGGGTTAGCTTGCCCCAGTAATGCGATTAACCCTGCCTGGGCGATGCTGTTTTTGGGATCAAACTCCAGCGCGTGCTGGTAGTGGCTTGCGGCTTCATCCAGGCGCTCCTGACGCGCGGCCACGGCAGCCAGTCCAAGCAGTGCGTCTACGTTGCGTGGCTCGGCCTGCAGGAGCTGTTTGTAGAGCCAGCCCGCCGTTGCGTCGTCGCCATTGGTAAATGCCTGATACGCAGCCACATGGGTGGCGTTGGTGGCTGGTTCACCCTTGCGCAGGCGGGCAACCTGAAGCGGCGCAGGATCGCTGGCAGAAGCGGTGCGCGGAGCTTTGGCTGCTTTGGGTGCTGTCGGTCTGGGTTCGGCAACAGAATTATCCGGCTCAATGATCGAGGCTGGCTTGCTGGTGTCCGGCTTTGTTTCGGCCTTGTTTTCCGGCTTGATAATGGCCGGTTCGGCTTTATCCGTTTTTTCCAAGGTCTCCGGTGCGGGGGGCGCAGCAGATGTTGTATTTACCGCAGTAATTTGTGCTGTGGGCTGAGGCGGCGCTGCCTGCGGTGCCCGATTGGGTGCTGGCTGCACCGCCACAAATTGCGGCTGATCCAGCGTTTGCAGGTAATAATAAAATCCTCCGCCCAGAACCAGTAATAACAGCAGTGCTGCACCGCCCAGCCACAAGCCGCGTTGGTTGCTCGTTGCGGCGCGCTTCTTGTCGTTGGGCTGCAAATTCAACATACTGGCTGCTGCTTGCCGTTGGACTGTTGCCTCCGCTGGTGCCTGGGCCGAAACCGGGGAAGTGTCGTCAGACAATTTGCCTGGAATCGCTTTTCCGACAGGTTTGGTCAGCTTGGGCGATCTAGCTGGTTCAGCTTTTGGCGGTTCAACTTTTGCGGACTCGACCTTGGGCGGCTGCTCTTTTCTGGGCGTGTGCAGCGGCTCGGAAAACCCGGCCTCATCTGCCAGTGTTGGCTCAGGCTCATGCGCTGTTACCAGGGGAGGTGACGGCATCTGGCCAGCGGACTCAGTTTGCGAGAGTGACAATCCGGAATTGTCAGCGACCAGAGGCGCTGACTTATGGGTAGGTGCTGTCTGTGACTGCTCTGGTTTAGGCTCTTGCGGGGCAAGCTCCAGCGACAACCCTGCCTTGGCCGCAGGTTTTTCCGTTGCCTTCGCATCCTTGCTTTGCTCGGCTTTTTGTAAGGCTTTAATTAGCAGGCTCATCGCTCGCTACCGGTAAATACTGCTCTGGAAGGTATTGTTTGAATGACTTTAATTCATTGCTTTCGAGATTGGGGTCAGGAATAACGGTAGGTCGTAAAAAAATGACCAATTCTGTTTTGCTTACCTTATCGTCCTTGCCTTTAAACAAATCACCAAGCAATGGCAACTTCGATGCTCCGGGAACGGCATCAGTAGTTTTGGCAATGTCATCCTGCATCAAGCCACCTAATACGACCGTTTGGCCCGTTTCCATCTGCAGGACGGATTCCATTTCACGGGATTGGATAATCGGGATTAAGTTCTTTACGCCAGCAGCGGGCAGGGCGGGATTAGGATCTGTGACATCTCCTACTTTGCGTGAAATGGTAGGCCGTACCGTGAGAGTTACTTTGCCGGTTTCGGCGACCTGAGGTGTGACGCTCATCACAACGCCAACAGGTACTGTATGGACGTTGCTAGTGAATGTTCTATCTACGACGCCTTGAGTAGTTGTGCTCTGCACGTCAATTGTGAAGTACACGATGTTGTTTACGACTTTAAGAATGGCGGTTTGATTGTTCAGCGCCATCAATTTTGGGCTGGATAATACTTTTGTCGTGCCAAAAGTTTCAAGCAGTCTGAGGGATGCGACAATATTGCCGATAGCGGTACTTTTCCTGAATTGACCAACAAATTGTGACCCCGAAGCTGCAGGGGCGCCTCCCAGAGTTTGGGCAAATGTAAAGCCGGAGGTGCTTCCGTCACTAGCAAGGCGTGACCAGTCCACACCAGATTGAAACGCATCGTTCAACGTGACTTCAACAATGGTGGCCTCAATCAGAACCTGCCTTTGCGAAGATGCTAGAACAGTGTCCAGATATTGCTGAATGAATTCATGCTGACGTTCCGTCGCCATGACGGTGATTGTGCCGGCGACCGGGTTTAGAATCACGTCGTCTTTGCTATCCAGTTTTGTTTGGTCGGCTTTGAAGGCCTCCTGAAACAGTTTTTCGGCACCGCTTCCGGCTTTGCTCACTGCTTCCACCTGTTTAAGCCGTTCTTCTTGGGCGGTCTTCAGCGCTTCCATGCGTTGTACGCGCTCTTCATTGCTTGCGGTTTGAGACTTCGTACTCCGGAGAATGTCTTTGACATTATTTTCAAGTAATGCCCAAAAATTATTTTTGGAAGTCCCTTTAACATTGGTGCTTGAATTATTGCCACCTCCACCAGAGGAGGTGCCGCCGCCAGCACCGCCTGCTGATGCGTTGGTTGAGCCAACTTGTGCCGCTACGCCGATAGCAGATGTAGTATCCCGTTCCAGATTGACGTAATTTACTTTGTAAGTGCGTAAAGTTGGCAAGTCTGGCGTGACCGAAATCAAGTTCCCCTCGACTTTGTAGCGCAGATCAACCTGTTTTCCCAAGCGTTCAAGGATGGCTTGTAATGTCTGGTCAACTGCATTCAAGGTGACTTTGCCCTGTATGGCAGGGTGTATGTCCACATTCAGTTTGCTTTCGCGCGCTAACGCAAACAGTACTTCTTGAACTGGCACGTCACTGACAACAACGCTATAAGTCTGCTCTTTGGCCTTGGGTTTGGGGGGTGGCACATAAGCCAGCTTTTTGACTGGTTTGGGGATGTCGCCTGACGGAGCAGCGTTTTTTTCATTATCTTGCGCAGAACCAACGTGACCTGCCGATGGCGTGAATGGTGTCTGGTGGGCACAGCCAGCAAGCCCTGCAATGGCCATCAATAGCCATATTTTCTTCGTCATCATGTTCGGCTGTTTGTGAGGTTGCATAATGCGCCGCAATTAATCCCGTGTAGTTGATGCTTTTATCGCACAGGTCAGGTTGAAATGCAATTTTAACTTATTGAAGCTGCTTTATTTCTTTGTTGATGCCGCCGACAGTTCGTAACTGTGGGCGGTAGGTGCGCAGCGCTTTGGGTAATTCGGCCAGCGCTTTCGAGGCGGCGGCGCGATCGGCATAACTGCCGTACAACACGCTGATATATGGCTTTCCGCCCACGTTGGTGCGATAAACGTACAGGTTGTCCAACTCTATCACGCTGGTCAGGTTCTCAAGTTGAATGCGCATCTGTTCCGGGTCATCTCCCACCATCAGCTGTATGCTCACTGTATCCGGCGATTGTTGGGCAAGCCAGGCTTGGGTGGCTTGCGCCCTGGTTTCAATAATGCTGTCGGGGGCTGCTGGCCGGGGTGCCGGCGGGTGAGGCGTTTCGGCGGCTGGGGCTGCGGCAGTATTGGCCGGTGTTACCGGGATACTTGTACTGGTAGCCTTGGCTGGCGGCTGTTTCGAAGGGGCGGTCGTTGCGCGTTCTGTCTTTTGGGGTGCCCCGGATAACAGCAGTTTTTGTACGCCCAGACCTATCGCCAACCCCGCAAGCAAGGTGATTAGTGCCAGCCAGTAAGCTTTCCTGGAATTGACGGCAGGCATGTCTTCAGCACCGAATTCACTATCCTTGATGGCAATGCCGACATGTTTCGGGGTGATGGCGTAGGCGTTTTCGGCAAACGCAGCCAGCAATGCCTTGTCGGCCAGGATGTTGATGCGCCGGACCAAGCCTTCCGACGCTTTGGCCATGCGTTTTACCGCAGCCTTGGTAAATAGCGGCGGTCCGAAGTATCCGGCCGTGCGCAAACGTGAAATCAGGTAGTCTTCAATATCTTTTTCACCCAGCGGCCCCAGGTTAAAGCTGTGGGTAATGCGCTCTTTCAACTGGCGAATGTGCTGCTCGTTGAGGTTGGCGTCCAGTTCCGGCTGGCCGAACAACACAATCTGCAGCAGTTTGTCATGGCGCGTTTCGAGGTTGGACAGCAGCCGTATTTCTTCCAGCGTGGCCAGCGGCATGCCTTGGGCTTCTTCAACGAAAATGACGACCTGCCGGCCTTCCGTGTGACGCTCGATCAGGTAATTTTGCAATGCCTGCATGACTTGCAGACGGTCTGCGCCCGCAGGCAATGCTAGCTGGAGTTCAAAAGCAATGGCGTGGAGGATGTCTTCCGGGGCTACGCTGGGGTTGGCAAGGTAAACGCGCTCGATGTTTTCCGGCAGCATGCCTTCCAGCATGCGGCAGAGCATGGTTTTGCCGCTGCCGACTTCACCCACCACCTTGACGATGCCTTCACCGCTGGCTATGGCATAGACCAGTGCATCCAGTACTGCGCCGCGATTACCGCCGGAAAAGAAAAATTCCGTATTGGGGGTAATCTTGAACGGCGGCTGTTTGAGGCCGAAGTGGGCGTAGTACATGGTGTTGGCTTATTCCTCGTTGTTCGCAAATAGCTGCATGCGGCCGTACAACGTAGTCCGGTTGATGTTCAGGATGCGTGCGGCCTGGCTGAGATTGCCATGAGCCAGCTTTAGTGCTGCGTCCGTGTAAGCTTTTTCCCACTGGCGCAGAATCTGGTCAAGGTTGACATTGGCCTGAGACTGCAGATGTTTCTGTGCAAAGTTTATCATGGCCTGCGGATCGTTCAGCAGGTCGTCGCTTGCCAGCAGGTCATCGGCAACGGGGTCCAGTTCGGCGATGAGTTGGGCGCGGGTAACAACGGCATCGGCATATTTCGCCGTCAGACGGATTACGATATTGCGTAATTCACGCACGTTGCCGGGGAATGTGTAGGCCAGCCAGCTTTGCTGGGCGGCCTCATCCAGCTTGAATGGCTTGCGACCGATTTCCGCTGCATAAAATTGTTGGAAATGTTCTAGCAGGAGCAGGCGATCGTGCCCTAGCTCGCGTACTGGCGGCACATGCAGGCTAAACACGCTCAGGCGATGGTACAAGTCGGCGCGAAAACGCCCTGCACGTACTTCCTCGCGCAAATCGCGGTTGGTTGCGGAAACGATTCTGGCGCGACTTTTACGCACTTGCGTTTCACCAACGCGCTGATATTCGCCGTTTTCCAGCACACGCAGCAGTTTGGCCTGCATTTCGGCAGGTAGTTCGCCGATTTCATCCAGAAACAGGGTGCCGTCGCCGGTATCTTCAAAGTAACCCGCCGCGCTTCCAGTGGCGCCGGTAAAAGCCCCTTTGGCATGCCCAAACAGCGTGGATTCTGCCAGGGAAGGGGAAATCGCGGCACAATTGAGCGAGAGGTAGGGTTTGTGGTTTCTGGCGCTTTGCTCGTGCAGGCAGGAGGCAACCAGTTCTTTGCCGGTGCCAGACTCCCCTTCGATTAACACGGGAAAGATGGTGTCTGCCAGTTGCTGGACTTGCGTGCGCAATGTCTGTATCGGCAGGCTTTCACCGATCAGTTTGTGCCCGCTCTCCCTAACCGTTGAAGTTTCCGCATCCTGAATCCGCAAGGCATCGGTTAATAATGTGCGCAGCTGGATGACATCGCATGGCTTGCCGATAAAGTCTGCTGCACCCAGCGCCAGTGCGTGACGCGCATTGGCGTCATTGTTTTGCCCGGAAAGCACGAAAATCTTGATTGAAGGGGCATGCGCCAGTAGTTCCGCAATCAGTTTGAAGCCTTCGTCGGGTGTGTGCGGGCTCGGTGGAAGGCCCAAGTCAACCAGCGCAATCTGCGGCGGATTTTCCAGTTGCCGCAATAGGCTTTTGGCTTGGCTACGCGATTCCGCCACGCTGACATCGAAGTCATTGCTCAAAACAAAATGCAGGGTATCGGTGATGAGCGGATCGTCATCGACCAGGATCAGTTGTGGTTTGCTCGGGGTTGTCATGTATTGCAGTAATGAAGTGTTGGCGCACTACCTCTGGTTCCCGCCAGAATGGCATGCTGCCCGAAGCGGGAGGCAATGTTTTGAGCCTGTTTTAGCGAAATGCCGAGTACCATCAGGCTAGGTTCGGCAGGCCAGTCCGGGGTATCGGGGATGCCGCTTCCGGCAAAATACGGCAGATTGAGTCGGCGAACAGTGTCATGCAATTGCCGGTGTCGTTCGGCATTGACGGCTTCCGGCAGGCGGCGGGAGCCGGGATTGGCGGCTGAGATAAACGCCCACTCCTCACAATGGTGATGGCCAAGCAACTGGTCAAGAGCGGCTGAATGATGGCCCACGCGCAACTCCATCTTCTTGGTTCCGCCATTTCCTGATGGCAGGTAAACGGTATAAGTTGTTGCGCGGTAGGCTGCATCCATTTCGTCGGAAACATCAAGCAAGGCATGGCTGCCGCAAGAGTCTCCGGCTGTTTGCAACCCGGCATCCATGGCCGGTCTAGAGGCCTAGCGAGCTCAGCAGGTCGTCCACCTCGTCCTGGCCGGAAATGCTGTCTTCGGCACCGACATTGGGGCCAGCCAGCAAGCCTTCTTTGCTGATCAGGGAATCCTTGGTGTCGGGCGCATATTCCTTGAGGATGTCCAGCAGGATGTTCTCGATCTCGACCGCGGCACCGACGATCTTATTGACCATTTGCCCGGCGACATCGCGGAATTCCTGCGTTTCCATGATCTCCACCAGGTTCTGGTAGACGACAGCTTCACCGGCAGCAATTTCGCGGAGCAGGGAGGCCGCTTCGTTCACCAGTTCGCCATGTTCGTTGGTCGAGGCGCCCGCCAGGCGGTCAGCCAATTCACTGCAGGCGTCGCGATTGGCATTGAGCAAGGGCAGTGAGGCCTCCACCGCGGTGATGGTTTTTTCTGATGCTTCATGCATCGAGCGGTCAATAAAGGATAAGCGGTCCCGCGCATCCGTCATGGTGGCAGCGGATTTTTCCAGATTCTTGGAATAGCCCAGATCCTTGAGCAGGCTATGCAGGCGGGCGGTGGCCTCGCCAATGCGCTTTACCTGAGGGTCAACGACCGCATTTGCTGTTTTCTTGGAACTTTTAGATTTGCTTGCCATGGTAAAAGCCATTAAGGAACCGGGAGTTATTACGCTTAGTTGCAGTTAAGTCATAATATAGACCTGCCGTCAAGTCTTATCAAGCCCTATTCAGCAACAAAAAACTGGAGCGGGTGATGGGAATCGAACCCACGCTGTCTGCTTGGGAAGCAGAAGTTCTACCATTGAACTACACCCGCATGATTGATTTGCGTATGGCCTTGCACGCCCATTGTCGCTTACAATAAGGCATGGCCTAAACGAGTTGCGGCGGCCGGTAAAGGCTCCATCATAAACCATCAACAAGCCGCGCCGCGCGAATTCTACTGCAAATTAACGCCCAGACAAAATTATCTGTTTTCATCATGGATTTACTTATCAACGGCAGGCAACGCCATTTTGAGCCATCGACAATGACAGTTGCAAATTTGATACAGGTTCTGGGGCTGGAAGGCAAAAGGCTGGCGCTTGAGCGTAATGGGGAAATTGTTCCACGCGGCGCATTTGAACAAACATGGCTAGCATCTGGCGATAAGCTGGAAATTGTGGGTGCCGTTGGAGGAGGTTGAAAGAGTTATGGATGTATTGAATATTGCCGGGCAGCATTACCAGTCACGCCTTTTGGTCGGCACGGGTAAGTACCGGGATTTTGCCCAGACCAAGGCAGCGGTGGACGCCAGCGGTGCGCAGATTGTCACGGTGGCCATCCGCCGCACCAATATCGGCCAGAATGCTGGTGAGCCATCCTTGCTGGATGTGCTGCCGCCTTCTGATTATACCTATCTGCCCAATACTGCTGGCTGCTATAGCGCGGATGACGCAGTGCGTACCCTGCGGCTCGCCCGGGAATTGCTGGACGGCCACAAACTGGTCAAGCTGGAAGTGCTGGGCGATCCGCATACCTTGTACCCGAATGTGGTGGAAACCCTGAGTGCGGCCAAGGTGCTGGTTAAGGATGGTTTCGACGTCATGGTGTACACCTCGGATGATCCCATTATTGCCAGGCAACTGGAAGACATCGGCTGCTGTGCGGTGATGCCGCTGGCCTCGCTCATTGGCTCCGGCATGGGCATCCTGAATCCGTGGAACCTGCAAATCATCATCGAAAATGCCAAGGTGCCGGTGCTGGTGGATGCCGGTGTAGGCACAGCCTCGGATGCCGCTATTGCCATGGAACTGGGCTGTGATGGCATCCTGATGAATACCGCGATTGCCGGGGCAAAAGACCCGGTGCTGATGGCTTCGGCCATGAAAAAGGCGGTCGAAGCCGGGCGTGAAGCATTCCTGGCCGGGCGCATGCCGAAAAAACTGTACTCCGCCTCCCCCAGTTCCCCCACCACCGGGCTCATCGGCTGATGTCAACGCACAAGCGCTACGAATTTGCCATTGCTGTCGAGACGGCATTTATTGCGGAGCAATCGGATGAAGCGCAGAACCGCTATGTGTTTTCCTACACCATCACCATCCGCAATGTGGGCAGCATTGCGGCGCAGTTGATCAGCCGCCACTGGATCATCAAGGACGCCACAGGCCATGTGCAGGAAGTGCGCGGCCTGGGGGTGGTCGGCGAACAACCGTTTCTGCGTCCTGGCGAGCAGTTTCAATATACCAGCGGCTGCGTGTTGGCCACCCCGGTAGGTTCCATGGAAGGCAGCTACCAATTGGTAGCTGAAGACGGCACCCAGTTTGACAGCCCGATCCCGCCATTCAGCCTGAGCATGCCCAGGGTGTTGCATTAATGAAGAGCGTGTTTGTCCTGCTATTGAGCGTACTGCTGGGTGCCTGTGCCCAACAACCGGCAAAACCGCATGTCGCCAAAACCCCTGTGCCACCTGCAACAGCAGCCGCTGCCGGTTGTGATTGCCCTGCGGCAGCGGAATTGCCACCGCTCCAGATTCCCGATGTCGAGCGCTATGCGCCGCCGCCGGTCGCCGTGAAACCCGGCGAAATTCCCAAAGGCAAGGAATATCAGCTGATGCGTCCGGTGGGCTGGGAAGCGCTGGAAGGCTTCGAGCAGGACAACCTGCAGGCGGCATGGGGCGGCTTGCTGGCCAGTTGCGGCGTGCTGAAGAAAAATGAATTGTGGCGCAATGCCTGCGAAACCATGCTCAAGCTGCCCACGCCTACGCAGGAAGAAGCGCGGGCATTGCTGCAGGAGTACTTTTCGCCGTGGCAGGTGACCAATCCGGACGGTAGCGACACCGGCCTGATTACCGGCTATTACGAGCCTTTACTCAAAGGCAGCCGCAACCGCACCGAACGCTATCGCTACCCGCTTTACCAGCGCCCCGATGATCTGGTAACGGTAGAGCTCAACGGCCTGTACCCTGAACTTGCCAACCGCAAGCTGCGCGGCAAGTTGGATGGAAATCGTCTGAAACCTTATTACAGCCGCGGTGAAATCGATGTGATGCAGTCTCCGCTGGCGGGCAAGGAATTACTGTGGACAGATGACGTGGTGGACCTGTTTTTCCTGCAAATTCAGGGCTCTGGCCTGGTCAGGCTGGATACCGGCGAGGAAATTCATGTGGGTTACGCCGATCAGAACGGCCAGCCTTATCAATCCATCGGTAAAGTGCTGATTGATCGCGGCGACTTGACTGCCGACAAGGCCTCCATGCAGGGCATCAAAAACTGGGGGCGCAAGAACCTCGACAAGTTGCGCGATTTGTTGAACAGCAACCCCAGCTATGTGTTCTTCCGCGAGCTGCCGGCAGGGCTGCCTGGCCCGCTGGGTGCGCTGGGGGTGCCGATTATCGGGGAAAGAAGCATTGCCGTTGACCCGCGCTACATTCCGCTGGGGGCGCCGGTATTCCTCTCGGCGACCTATCCTAACAGCAACAAGCCCCTGCGCCGGCTGGTGATGGCGCAGGACACCGGCGGCGCCATCAAGGGTGCGGTGCGCGCCGACTTTTTCTGGGGTGCGGGCAATGCGGCAGGGAAGCAGGCAGGCGCGATGAAGCAGCAAGGCAAGCTGTGGGTATTGATGCCCAAGGGTTTCACGGCAACACCGTAACTTAAACGCTACTCGTCACCGCCCAGCGTGGCCAGTTGTTCGGCCTGATGCTCCGCCGATAACGCACCGATCAGTTCGTCCAGGTCGCCTTCCATGATGAAATCAATCTTGTACAGCGTCAGGTTGATGCGGTGATCCGTCACCCGGCCTTGCGGGAAGTTGTAGGTGCGGATACGTTCGGAGCGGTCGCCGCTGCCGACCAGGCTTTTGCGCGTTGCCGCTTCCTTGGCCTGCTGTTCCCGAACTTGTACGTCTTTGATACGCGCAGCCAGCACGCGCATGGCTGATGCCTTGTTGGAGTGCTGGGAGCGTCCGTCCTGGCACTCGGCGACAATGCCGGTGGGCAAGTGCGTGATGCGTACGGCGGAATCGGTCTTGTTGATGTGCTGACCGCCCGCGCCGCTGGCCCTGAACGTATCAATACGCAGGTCGGCGGGGTTGAGTTCAACATCGGCGATTTCGTCCACTTCCGGCATGATGGCGACGGTGCAGGCCGAAGTGTGGATGCGGCCCTGCGTCTCGGTTTCCGGCACGCGTTGCACGCGGTGGCCGCCGGACTCGAATTTCAGCTTCGAATAGGCGCCAAAGCCGTCGATTTTGGCGATGATTTCACGGTAGCCGCCCAGTTCGGATTCGCTGGCGGAAACCACCTCCACTTTCCAGCGCTGGCGCTCGGCGTAACGTGAATACATACGGAACAGGTCGCCGGCAAACAGCGCCGATTCATCGCCGCCGGTGCCGGCGCGGATTTCCAGGAAAATTCCACGTTCGTCGTTGGGATCCTTGGGCAACAGCAGTTTTTGCAACTCCAGCTCGGATGCTTCCAGTTGTTGTTTGCCGTTGGCGATTTCATCTTCGGCAAACGCCTTCATCTCCGGGTCGTTCAGCATTTCCCTGGCGGCGGCGATGTCGGATTCGATGTTCAGGTACGCGCGGTAATGTTCCACCACCGGCGTAATGTCAGCGTGTTCGCGCGTCAGCTTGCGGTAGTTGTCCATGTCCGCCGTCGCGGCTTCGGACGACAGCAGGCGGTTGAGTTCTTCCAGGCGCTCGCTTAATCCGGCGAGTTTTCGTTCAAGTGATGCTTTCATGAGGGTCAGTTTCTGATCTGGTAAAGCTGGCGCAACAAGGCTTCCACCTGTTCGCGCTGGTCGCTGTCAATATTGTTGAGCGCGTGGCTGGGGCCGTGCAGCAGTTTGTTGGTGAGCGCGTTGCTCAAATGCTCGATGACCTGTTTCGGGTCTTCGCCCTGTGCCAGCGATTTCATGGCTTTTTCCATTTCATGGCGGCGCAGGCGTTCGCCGTGGTCGCGCAATGCGCGGATAGTGGGCACGACTTCGCGCATTTCCAGCCAGTGCATGAAATGATCCACCCGCACGTTGATGATGGTTTCCGCCTCAACAGCAGCCTGCTGGCGGTTGCCGATGCCTTCCTGCACGATTTCCGCCAGGTCGTCCACGGTGTACAGGAATACGTCGTCGAGTTCGGCCACTTCCGGCTCGATGTCGCGCGGGACGGCCAGGTCTACCATCAGCATGGGGCGGTGGCGCCGCGCCTTGATCGCGCGCTCCACTAATCCTAAGCCAACAATCGGCAACTGGCTGGCGGTGGAGGTGACCACCATGTCGAACTCCGCCAGATGTTCGGGCAGGTCGGCCAGCAGAATGGCTTTGCCCCCCAATCGTTCCGCCAGATGCGCGCCGCGTTCCAGGGTACGGTTGGCGACTGTGATGCTGGCGGGTTTTTGCGCATAAATGTGTTCGGCGCAGAGTTCGATCATTTCGCCGGCGCCGATAAACAGCACCTTCAAGCCGGACAAGTCGCCGAAGATGCGCTGTGCCAACCGTACTGAAGCCGCCGCCATGGAGACCGAGCTGGCGCCAATATCGGTGGTAGTGCGTACTTCCTTTGCCACGGCAAAGGTTTTCTGGAACAGTTTGTGTAATAACGTGCCCAGCGTGCCTGCATGTTCGGCAATTTTCACCGCCTGTTTCATCTGCCCCAAGATCTGCGCCTCGCCCAGCACCATGGAATCCAGCCCGGAAGCGACGCGAAACGCGTGTTTCACCGCCTGTTGCTGCGGCAGCGTGTAGGTGTAGGGCGAAATGCTTTGCGGGGACAGGCGGTGATACTCGGCCAGCCAGTCCAGTGCGGACTGCGGCTCGTCGGTATGGCAGTACAGCTCGGTGCGGTTGCAGGTGGAGAGGATGGCGGCTTCACTGACGGCACCGCGCGCAGTCAGGTCGCGCAGTGCGGCCCCCAAGCTTTCACTGTGAAAAGCGACATGTTCGCGGATGGCAAGGGGGGCGGTGGTATGGTTGACGCCTAGGGCAAATAGATGCATTTGATTATTTTGCCTTTTTAGCGGGTTTTAAGCAATTCTGACGTGGCTTTCCGGCGCTGTCTTTCTGGCGTTTCAGGGGCGACAAACAGCGCTTGCCGCCCCTGATTATGTTCAGCTTTTGGTCGAAATTGCCAGTACGCCGGCGACCACAAATACCGTGCCCAGCAATTGCAGCACAGTGACACCTTCACCCAGGAACATCCAGGCCAGCGCGATGGTGGATACCGGGCCGATGGTGCCCATCAGCGCGGCGCGGTTGCTGCCGATGCGGTGTATGCCGGCACTCAGCAGGAATGAAGGCAATACGGTCGCCACCACCGCCATCAGCAGCGTGATTCCGTACACCGGCGCTGGCAAGCCGGACAGGCTGGCGTGGTGCGGTGTGAGCGAAAAATGCACGGCGCTGGTCAGGCTGATGAGCAGCATGATATAGGCAGTGAACGCCGTGGCGCCGATGCGTGGAATCAGCCTGCCACTGGCAACCAGGTACGCCGCGTAGCTCAAGGCGCTGAAAAAAATCAGCCCTGCGCCAAGCAAGCTGTGCGGGGATGCCACTTCTGGCGCAAACACTTCCGTTCCGGCAGCCAGAGCCACGCCAATATAGCTGAGGCCCAGGGCAAACACCTCGCGCCGGCCGATGCGGCTGCCGAACAGCAACGCGGAAATCAGCACCACCATGGTGGGGTAGAGGAACAGGATCACCCGTTCCACGCCCGCTGAAACGTATTCCAGCCCGGCAAAATCGGCCCACATCGGCAGATAACCGCCGACGGTGCCCAGCAGCAGCAAGGCGAATACGTCTTTTCTGTTGAGGTGTGCGCTTTGGCCGGTGGCAAATACCCATGCCGCAATCCCCAGGTAAATCGGCGCGGCAAAAGCCATGCGCAGCGTCAGCAGCGTTTCCGCATCAACGTGGTAGCCATAGGCGAGTTTGATCATCACCGCCTTGGATGAAAACGCGATTGCGGATACCAGCACGAAAAGCGCGCCGGTTAAAGCCTGCGAAGGATGTGTCGGATGCTGGGTTGCCATATTGAGCCTCGTTTAATCGGCTCAACGGCGGGAAATTCATCGGGAAAAACATGAGTAACCGTAGCGAAGCCGACGGTTACTGTTGAAGTGAATCAGGACGAACAGCAGCAACCGCAAGGAATGGCGACACGCCATAGCGCCTTGCGGACAATTTTTGCTGCGAAATGTATGTTGGTGTTCATCATGAAGGGGCGCACTCTACTCGCCGAAAGTTGGTGCGTCAAGCGTAGAGGTGGCTGCCGATCTGCAGCGGCTTTTCCAGCAACTCCAGTTGCAGATCGGAAACCAGCGGTGTCCACAGCCGGGATTGCGCGGGGAATGGCTTCAATATGCCGGTGCGCCGGTATCCGCGGCGTTGGTAAAACGCCAGCAACTCTTCGCGCTGGGTAATGACTGACATGATCATGCGCTTGGTGCCCCAGGTTTCCACTGCGGTTTGTTCGGCAAAAGCCAACAGCTGTTTGCCCGCACCCTGACCCTGGCGTTGCGGCTGCACGGCAAACATGCCGAGATGCGCCGCGTCCCCGCATTTTTCCAGGTACACGCAACCGACCAACGCGGTGGGTTCCAGGCAAAGCAAGAACTGGCTGTGTTCCGCAGCCAGCAGCTTCAGTACTTCGCTGGTTTCCGTGCGCAAGCCGGCCAGCAGGTCCGCTTCGGTGGTCCAGCCCTGCCGGCTGGGTTCGCCCCGGTACGAAATATTCACTAGCGTCGCAATACCTGCTGCATCCTCGACAGTAGCTGTGCGGAATGCCAGATTCAAGCCGTTTTCCCCGTCAGTTTTTGCACGATCAGGCTGCCCACCATATCGCCTTCCACGTTGACGGCGGTGCGGAAAGTGTCCAGCAGCCGGTCTATCGGCAACAGAATGGCGATGGCTTCGGCGGGTAGCCCCACCGATTGCAGCACCATCACCATGGTCACCATGCCGGCGCTGGGAATGCCTGGCGCGCCGATGGCCGCCAGCATGGCAGTGAAAAACACGATCATCTGCTGCGCCAGGTTGAGGTCCACCCCGGCTAGGTTGGCGATAAACAGCGCGGCGGCGGCTTCGTACAAGGCCGTGCCATCCATGTTGACGGTGGCGCCCAGCGGCACGACAAATCCGGCAATTGCCGGTTTGACGTGCAAATGCTGCTCGGTGCAGCGCAGGGTTACGGGCAGGGTGGCGGAACTGGAACTGGTGGCAAATGCCGTAAGCAATGCCTCGCGCGCGCCGCGCCAGAAATGCAGCGGCCCAACCCTGGTAACCAACCATAACAACAGCGGCAACACCACCACGCCATGCAGCAGTGTGGTGCCCAGCACCACCACGATGAACTTGCCCAGTGTGGACAGCAGTGCCACATTTTGGGTGGCGACCAGCTTGGCCAGTAATGCCATGATGCCGAGCGGCGCCAGATGCATCACCCAGCCGACCATGCGCAGGGTAATTTCCAGTCCTTCCTGCAATAGGGTCAGGATGTTGCGATAGCGGTCGCCGCCAATGACCAGGGCGATGCCGAGGAACAGGGAGAAAATCACCAGTGCCAGCACGTTGCCCTGCGCCAATGCGGCGAACGGATTCATGAACAGGCCGTGTAAAAAGCTCTGGAAAAATTCCGGCAGGCTCATCTGTTTGGCTTCGAAACCCTGCATGGCATCCTGGAACAGATGCAAACTCAGCCCCTTGCCCGGCTCGAACAGGTTGGCGGCGCTCAAGCCAAGAACAATGGCAATCGACATGGACAGCACAAAGAAGCCGAGGGTGGTGATCCAGACCCGGTGCATCTGCTGGTGGGCGCGCAGGCTGGCCACGCCAACCGCAATGGAGGTAAACACCAGCGGCACCAGGATCATTTTCAGCAGGTCGATAAATACCGTGCCGATGATGGCGGTGGCATAAAGGCCCTGCTGTGTCGCTGCCGAATCCTTGCCCAGCGCGGCCATGCCCAAGCCCAGCAGCAGTCCCAGCAGGGCGCCGAGCAGGATTTGCGTGTTGAGAGAAAGGCGCTTCATCGAGTAAAAGGGGCAAGCATGATCAAGATTGGTTCCTTACGGTTCAACCGGCATCATACCGTCACTTCAGTCCGAAAAAATATCGTTGTGCGCAGCTTGCGTGACGGCCAGGGTGGCTGGGTGCGTGATGCGTCGTTCGCCGGTGATGGCGTAGAACGTTTCGCGTACCTTGCTGGTGCGGCCGATTTCCTGCACGCCATGTTGTGCTTCGGTTTCCGCTGCGATGACGGTGGACGCAGGGAAAAGTCCGTAACCTGCCTGGCCAAACGCTTTCATCAGTGCGCCGTCATCAAATTCGCCAACGATGCGCGGATAAAGATGCTCCTGCTCCAGCCAGTGTTCGATGCGGTCGCGCGAGGAAGCATCCTTGCCCGGCAGCAGCAGTGGTGCGCCATCCAGGCAGGCAGGAAAATCGCGGCAAGTGTCGGCCAGTTCCGGCACGGCAAAAAAGGCCAGGTCGCTTTCCCCCAGCTTGTGGCTGTGGGCGCGCACGCCGATGCCTGTCGGCAACGGCCGGTCGGCCAGCACTACGTCCAGTTGGTGTAATGCCAGCTCACCGAGCAGGCTGTCGAACTTGCCTTCCCGGCAAATAAGCCGCACCGGCTCCGGCAGTTTGGTCGCGGGTTCCAACAGCCGCCAGGCAATGGCTTTGGGCAGTGCGTCGGAGATGCCGACACGGAGAGTCAAGGTACGGGTTTCTCCTTGCCTGGCGATGGAAATGCGCAACTCGTCGCCCAGGGCGAAGATCTCGTCGGCATAGGAGAGGGCGCGTCGCCCGGCTTCAGTCAGCGTCAGCCCGCGCCCGGACGGCTCGAACAGCATGACGCCCAGCGCCTCTTCCAGCAGCTTGATCTGGCCGCTGATGGTCTGCGGGGTGATGTGCAGCCGTTCGGCAGCAGCGGCTACGCCGCCTGCGTGGGCTACGCTCCAGAAATAGTGTAGATGCTTGTAATTCATGCGGTCTTTCGTCCCGGTCATAGGCAGGCGCTGGAAAAACTTGTTTATCAGATTTTACCGAATAAACATTGCAGATTATGCGAATAATATAGTGCAATACGGAGGCGTAGAATAGTCGGGCACAAGTGGCGCTGCTGACAGCGCCGTATGATAATGAAACTGCTTGATGCCACTTTGACAAGGAGTACCTGATGAAACGAATTCTACTTTTCCTGGCGACCAACCTGGCGATAGTGCTGGTGCTTTCCATCACCATGCGCCTGCTGGGTGTCGAGCCTTATCTCACCGCTAACGGGCTGAACCTGGGGGCGCTGCTGGTGTTTGCCGCGGTCATGGGCTTTGGCGGCTCGCTGATTTCGCTGGCGATTTCCAAGTGGACGGCAAAGAAGTCCGTCGGGGCACAAGTGATAACCGCACCGCAGAATGCGCAGGAACAATGGCTGCTGGACACCGTTGCGCGGCAAGCCCAGGCGGCGGGGATCCGCATGCCGGAAGTGGCAATTTACCCGTCGCCCGACGTGAATGCGTTTGCCACCGGCATGAGCAAAAACAGCTCGCTGATAGCGGTGTCTACCGGCTTGCTGCAGAACATGACGCGTGAGGAAGCCGAAGCGGTGCTGGCGCACGAAGTGTCGCACGCGGCCAACGGCGACATGGTGACGCTGGCGCTGATCCAGGGTGTGGTCAACACGTTTGTCATGTTCCTGTCGCGCGTGATCGGCCATGTGGTGGACAAAGTGGTGTTCAAGACCGAGCGCGGTCAGGGGCCGGCGTTTTTTGTCACCATGATCATTGCCGAACTGGTACTGGGCATACTGGCTTCCATGATTGTCATGTGGTTCTCGCGCCAGCGCGAATTCCGTGCCGACCGCGGCGGCGCAAATCTTGCCGGCCGGCAGAACATGATCGGCGCATTAAAGCGCCTGCAGCAGTTGCATGAGCCGCAGCCGCTGCCGGACAAAATGGCGGCTTTCGGTATTAACGGCGGCAAACCCAGCGGAATAAAAGCGCTGTTCATGACGCATCCACCGCTGGAAGACCGTATTGCCGCATTGCAGCAAAACAGCGCATCGTGAATCTACGCGCCCCCTGGCATGCGCTAACCGCTGAAGCCGCTGCCACGGAGCTTACCGTGTCAGCGGCGCAAGGGTTGACCAAGGCGGATGCGGCTGAGCGTCTGGCCCGCTTTGGGGCAAACCGGCTGGTCGAAGCGCAGCCGCGTTCTCCCTGGCTCAAGTTTTTCGACCAGTTCAAGAATGTGCTGGTGATCGTGCTGCTGTTCGCCGCGGCGCTGGCCGTGGTGATTGGTGACCTGAAAGACGCGCTGGTGATTCTGGTGGTGGTGGTGTTCAACGCCAGCCTGGGGTTTTATCAGGAGCACCGCGCAGAAAAAACACTGGCAGCGCTAAAAGGCATGCTGGCCATGCATGCCCAGGTGCGCCGCGGCGGGCAGGTCATCGAGATAGATGCCGGCGAACTGGTGCCGGGCGACATTGTGCTGCTGGGGGCGGGTGACCGCATTCCGGCCGATGGGCGATTGCTGGTTGCGCATACCCTGGAAGTGGAAGAAGCCGCGCTTACCGGCGAGTCGCATGCGGTGAGCAAGTCGGTTGCGGCGCTGGCTGCAGCCGACCTGCCCCTGGGCGACCGTATCAACATGTTGTACATGAACACGGTTGTGGCTCGCGGACGGGGTGAACTGCTGGTCACGGCAACCGGCATGGCGACCGAAATGGGCAAGCTGGCCGGCATGATCGCCTCTGCGGAAGAAGGCGAAACGCCGCTGCAGAGACAGCTGGATACACTGGGCAAAAGGCTGGCGGCGATTGCTGGCGTGGTGATCACCGTTATTTTTACCCTGGATTTTACCCGCGGCCTGCCTTTGGTACAGGCGGCGATGACCGCGGTGGCACTGGCCGTGGCGGCCATCCCGGAAGGCTTGCCGGCAGTGGTGACGGTGACATTGGCCATCGGCATGTGGCGCATGGCACAGAACCGCGCCATCCTGAAAAAACTGGCGGCGGTGGAAACGCTGGGTTCCACCACCGTCATCTGCTCCGACAAAACCGGCACGCTCACCATGAACCAGATGACGGCACGCGCCGGCTGGTTTGGCGGACAACGCTTTACCGTCAGCGGTGAAGGTTATCTGGCGGATGGCAAAATATCCCATGCTTCGCAGCCGGCGGCGGCGTTACGTTCTCTGCTGCTACCCATGGCGCTATGTACCGAATCGCGCGTGCACCAGGGGCAGTTGATCGGTGATCCCACCGAAGGCGCGTTGTGGGTACTGGCGCAAAAAGGCGGTGTTGACCCGGAGCATGAACAGAAGGCGCGGCCGCGCATTGCAGAGATTCCTTTCGATTCCGGGCACAAGTTCATGGCCACGTTCCACCACGCTGGGGAGGTGGTGGAAATGGTCATCAAGGGGGCGCCGGATGTGCTGATGGCGCGCGCTTCGCGTTATCTGGCGGCAGGTGGCGAGTTGGCTCTGGACGCATCCGTTCGCCAACTGCTGGACGCAGAAAATGAGCATCTTGCGGGACAGGCCATGCGGGTGCTGGCCGTGGCGCGGCGGCGGATTCCTGCAAGCGAGTTCGACCCGGCCGGCGATTTGTGGGTTTGGGCGGAGGACTGGACACTGCTGGGGCTGGCCGGACTGATCGATCCGCCGCGCCCGGAAGCGGCGGCGGCGATTGCCTTGTGCAAAACCGCGGGCATCGCCGTGAAAATGATTACCGGCGACCACAAGGCGACAGCCGCGGCGATTGCCCGCGAATTGCAGCTGACCGGAGAGGTAGTGAGCGGCGCGGAACTGGATGCCATGAGCGATGCGGCACTGGCGCGCCGAGTGAACGATATCAGCGTCTTCGCCCGCGTGTCGCCCGAACACAAAGTCCGCATCGTCAAGGCGCTGCAACTGGCCGGTCATGTGGTGGCGATGACGGGTGACGGCGTGAACGACGCGCCCGCGCTCAAGGCCGCCGACATCGGGGTGGCGATGGGCATCACCGGGACAGCCGTGACCAAGGAAGCGGCAACCATGGTGCTGACCGACGACAACTTCGCCACCATCGTGCGTGCGGTGAAAGAAGGTCGCGTTATTTTCGACAACATCGTCAAGTTCGTGCGCTTCCAGCTATCCACCAACATCGGCGCGATTTTTACCGTGCTGGCGGCAACCCTGCTGGGTTGGCCAGCGCCGTTCACCGCCGTGCAATTGCTGTGGATCAATATCATCATGGATGGCCCGCCGGCGATGACGCTGGGGATAGAGCCGGCCCGCTCCGGCATCATGCACGACAAGCCGCGGCGCCAGTCGGCGCATATCCTGACGCTGCCGCGCCTAGGGCGTCTGGCCTTGTACGGCGCCACCATGATGCTGGGAACCCTGTGGTTGTTCCATCACGGCCTGGCAGAACACGGACAGACCTACGCGCTGACGCTGGCGTTCACCACCTTTGTGCTGTTCCAGTTTTTCAACGTGTTCAACGCGCGCAATGAATATGGCAGTGTCTTCAACGCCAACTTCCTGAAAAATGGCCAGCTCTGGCTGGCACTGGCGGGCGTGCTGGTGATGCAGGGCGTGGCGGTGCACTGGCAGGCGGCGCAAGCGCTGTTCGGCACCACCGACCTGCAGCCGGACGATTGGCTGAAGGCGGCGCTGGTGGCCTCCAGCGTGTTGCTGCTGGATGAGGCGCGCAAGCTGCTCCGCAGGCTCCGGAAGTACGCTTAAGCCGCGCGCGGTTTCCTGGGCTTTGGAGCCGCCTTGGGTTTGGCCGCGGCTTTGACCTTGCTGGTTTTAGCCGGTTTCTTGGCACTCGCCGCTTCAACATCTGCCGCTGGCGCAGTCGGTGTTGCAGGCTCTTCCGGCTGGGGTTTAACGCCGGCTGGCAGCCGCTCAAATGCGGTAGCAAAAAAACCGTCGGTGCCATGTTGGTGCGGCAGCAGTTTGAGGGTAATGCCGGTATCCAGCGCTACTTTCTGCTGGGCCAGAATCTCGGTCGCATTCAGCGCCTTGAACTCCGGATGCTGCTCCAGAAATGCTGCGGCAATCGCTTCGTTTTCTTCGCGCAGCAAGCTGCAGGTGGCATACACCAGTCGCCCGCCGTGTTTCACCAGCTTGGCGGCAGCGTCCAGAATGTTGCCCTGTTTTACGGTCAACTCGGTAATGTCCTGCTCAGTCTGCCGCCATTTCAGGTCAGGGTTGCGGCGCAATGTGCCCAGCCCACTGCAGGGCGCATCCACCAGTACACGGTCAAACTTGCCAGCCAGGCGCTTCAGCTTTTGGTCGCGCTCATTGGCGATCAGTTGTGGGTGGATGTTGGACAGGCCGCTGCGTGCCAGACGCGGTTTCAGGTTGGCCAAGCGCTTTTCGGACACATCGAAGGCGTACAGTCGCCCGGTGTTGGCCATCAGCGCGCCCAGCGCCAAGGTCTTGCCGCCGGCCCCGGCGCAGAAATCGGCCACCATTTCGCCGCGTCTGGGAGCCAGCAGTAGTGCCAGCAACTGGCTGCCTTCGTCCTGCACTTCCACCACACCCTTGGTAAACAGCACATGTTTGTTCAGGGCGATTTTGTCTTTCAGCCTGACCCCATCCGGTGAATAAGGCGTGGCTGTGGCAGCAATATTTTCTTTGGCGAACAACTCCAGCACGGCGTCACGCTGGCCGTTCAGGCGGTTCACCCGCAGATCCAGCGGTGCGGGCTGGTGCATGGCACGCGCCAGCGTCAGCGCCTCATTCTCGCCATATTGGGTTACCAGCTTGTCCCACAGCCAGTCCGGCAAATCCGCCTGAATGGCCGGGGCGAGGTTTTCGATTGGCGCGGTCTTGATGGCTTGCGCCCGCTCGGCCTGGGACGGGGATAACTGGGCCGACACGTCGCGCAGGCTGAGGCCCTGTACGCGCAACAGTTGCGCCATTAACAGGCCAAACGGGTCGGCCCCGCCGGCAATCAGCTGCAAATAGCGTTTGCGCCGCAATACGGCATAGGCCACATCGGCAATAAAGGCGCGATCGGTCGAGCCCAGTTCCTTGTTCTCGCGAAAGTAAGCGCTCAGCTTGGCATCAGCCGGGCCGGTGGGAATCAGTACCACGGAAATGGCATGCATGGCGTGGATGAGTCGGGGTTTGCTGGTCTGCGACACGGGTTGCTTGTGCTTGTTGGGGTGGGGCTTGTTCATGGGGACTCGTCTAGTTTGATTTTACTGATGGTACTTTGCACCACTTTGCCGTCGGCATCGGTTTTGCGGATTTTGACCGGCAGGTAATGATAATCCTCCGCCAGCCACAGTTCGGCTTTTTCTTCACCCTTGCCGCTGCTTTTTGCGATATGCAGTGCGCGCAGCGTGCCGAGTTGGGTGCTGATTTCTTCTTCGCCTTCAAAAAAATAATGGTAGGTTTTGATTTTCTTGCCGGTGGTGACGGCAAGCTGGAACTGCTCCAGTGGCGGCGTAAACATGAACTGGTACAAAAAGCTCAGCAAATCCTGGGTGCCTTCCTCCAGCGGAACGACTTGTTTGCGGTCGCCGACTTCCATGCTCAGGCTTTTTCCGGCCCAGTCGAAACTGGCTTTCTGCAGTTTTTTGGCATTGGTGCCGTACTGGTAGGTGAAGCTGTTCGGCTTGAGGCCTTGTGGCGTGATGGTTCCCTCGCTTTTCTGGTTGAGGTCGGAAAGCGCCAGCGACAATAGCCCCTTGGCTTCTGCCGTGCTGGAAAGGGTGTAACGGCCGTCCTCAAACGCCTGGTAACGCTGTTTTTCTATGGCGCGCGCGCCGTCATAATCCACCAAGAACTCCATTTCAACATATCGGGGTGGCGCGGGGCGCGCGGGTTCTGGCGGGGTTGCTGCCGCAGGCACTTCCGGCGCAGGCGTTTCTGGCACTGGCGTGACTTCATGAACTGCTGTTTCTGCTGTCGACGGCGCGGGTTGGACTGCTGGCGGCTCGACGGCTGCCGGTGCCGGTTGTGAAGGTGTTTCGGTTGTGGCTGGAGTTGGTGCGGCGGGCTTTGCCTTGACTTGAGCCGCAGCAGCCGTAGGCGGTTTTGGCGTTGGAGCCGCTTTCGGAACAGGTTTCGGCAGAGGTGGCGGCGGGAGACGGGCCAGCGTCACTTCCATGGGTTCGTCTTCGGGCGACCAGTCTGGCAGCCAGTCGGGGCTGCCGGCCACCAGCAGCAGGTGCAGCAAGATTGAAACGAGCAGGGCCAACCATAAGCGGGGATGGATAAGAGCCAGCGGTTTGCCACTGGAGGCCATGCGTTACTCGACACTCAGGCTGGTGAGTATTTGCTCGATCTTGGCGCCAGTGTCATCCGAGGTAATGATTTTTGCCGGAATGTAATGATGGTCGCTGGCTAACCAGATTTCCTTTTCATCGCCGTTGTCGCTTTTGTTGGTGTTGACGAGATGGACGGTTTTGGTACCGCCCATCACGGCTGGCAGAACCTCATCCCGTTGGGCAACGGTGAAGCGGTAGGTACGCAATTTCTTGCCGGTGGTCAGCGCAACGCTCAACACTTCGCCGGACGGCGGGCTAAACATGAACTGGTAGGCGTAGCTCGCCAGGTCCACCGTTCCGGCTTCCAGTGGGCTGGCGCTGCTTTTGCCCTTGGCCGTCAGCGTGACGGTATTGGCTTTCCAATCGAAATCCGCTTCGGCCTTTTTTTTGTCGCCTTGCAGCTGCTCAAAATGCAAGGGGCGCAGGCCGGTTGCGCCAACTTCGCCTTCACTCACCAGCTTGCGCTTGCCCAGCAGGGCAAACACACCGATACCGCTGGTCAGGCTTTCGATGCGGTAACGCTGGTTTTCTTGTACAAAAGTTTCGGTGACGGTGGCGAATGGCTGCCCATTGCGGGTGGCTTCATAGATCGCGGTGATCTTCTGTGGTGCGGCAAAAGCGCTGAAAGACACGCCCAGCGCCAGCAGTAACGTCAGGAATTTGCTCATGCCAGCCTAAACGACGACCGTAGGCGCTTCGTTGACCGCACTTTTCCGCACATGGCCGATGCGCGACACCTGCTCACCCTCTGCTGCCAGCAGCGCCACGGCCCGGTCAGCATCGGCGGCCGACACAATAATCGCCATGCCGATGCCGCAATTGAAGGTGCGGAACATTTCGGCATCGGTGATGTTGCCCTGCTGTTGCAGCCACTGGAACAGCGGCGGCATGGCCCAACTGCCTTCTCTGATCTCGGCGGTCAGCCCAGCGGGTAATACGCGCGGGATGTTTTCGGTCAGACCGCCGCCGGTGATATGCGCCATGCCTTTTACCGGCAGTGCCGCCAGCAGCTTGAGCAGCGGCTTCACGTAAATGCGCGTTGGCGCCATCACCACGTCGCGGAACGACTGGCCGTGGAAATCGCTGTCCATGTTGATGCCGGACAACTCGATCAGCTTGCGGATCAGCGAATAACCATTGGAATGCGCACCGCTGGAAGCCAGCCCCAAGACCACGTCGCCTTCGGTTATGGTCGTGCCGGTAATGATGGCGTCTTTTTCCACGCAGCCCACGGCAAAGCCGGCCAGGTCGTACTCACCGGCGGGGTACATGCCCGGCATTTCGGCGGTTTCGCCGCCCACCAGCGCGCAGCCTGCCTGTTCGCAGCCCAGCGCGATACCCTTGATGACCTGCCCGGCGGTGCCGACTTCCAATTTGCCGCAGGCAAAATAATCGAGGAAAAACAGCGGCTCGGCGCCCTGCACCAGGATGTCGTTGACACTCATCGCCACCAGATCAATCCCGACCGTGTCGTGCTTGTTGAGCTGGAAAGCGAGTTTCAATTTGGTGCCCACGCCGTCGGTGCCAGACACCAGCACCGGGTTCTTGTATTTTTTCGGTACTTCGAACAACGAGCCGAAGCCGCCGATGCCGGCCAGTACTTCGGGGCGCATGGTGCGCTTGGCAAACGGCTTGATGTCTTCGACCAGGGCGTCGCCGGCCTCAATGTCTACACCCGCATCGCGGTAACTGATGGAAACTTTGCTGGGATCATTGATTGAATCTGAAGTGCTCAAGTTGAGTTCTCGCTTTGCTAGGGATAGAGTACGGCCTGATTAGGCATCAATAAACCCGAATTTTACCCGAAATGACCCTCAAACGAGAAAACAGCTTCATCATCATTGCTGCGTTCCTGCTGTTGTCGCTCTGGTCGCTGTGGCTGCTCAGCCCGATCCTGACCCCGTTCCTGCTGGCTGCAGTGCTGGCCTACATCTGCAACCCGCTGGTAGGCTGGCTACAGGCGCGGCGCGTGCCGCGTGCTGCGGGAGCATTGCTGACGCTGCTGCTACTGATCGGCGCGATTGCCGGATTGCTACTGGTGCTTACCCCGCTGGCCGAGCACGAGGCGCGGCTGTTCGTGGAACGCCTGCCTGGCGCCATAGACCGTTTCAAGGAGCACGTCGTGCCGCTGGCCGCGAGCTATGGCGTGGATGTGACGATAGGCATGGATCAAATCAGGTCATTTGCCGCCAGCCATGCGCAAAATGCCGGCGGGCTGCTGATGAAGCTGTTGCCTTCTATCAAATCCAGCAGCGTGGCGTTGATTGGTTTTGTCGCCAACCTGCTGCTGGTGCCGGTGGTGCTGTTTTACCTGCTGCGCGACTGGGATGGCCTGACGGCAAGGATGGCCGCGCTGATTCCGCATCGCTGGCAGGGAAAAACCAGCAGCATCGCCGCTGAAGTGGACAAGGTGCTGTCCGAATTTCTGCGCGGCCAAATTTCCGTGATGCTGTTGATGAGCGCTTATTACATCGCCGCCCTGCATGTTGCCGGGCTGCAATTCGCCCTGCCGATCGGGCTGGTAACTGGCCTGCTGGTGTTCATCCCCTACCTGGGCATGGCGATCGGGTTGAGCCTGGCGTTGCTGGCGGGCGCGATGCAGTTTTCGGAAGCGCAAGGGCTGATCCCGGTGCTGGCGGCGTTCGGCATTGGTCAGGCGCTGGAAGGCATGCTGGTCACGCCGTGGCTGGTGGGCGAGCGCATCGGCCTGCATCCGGTCGCTGTGATTTTTGCCCTGCTTGCTTTCGGCCAACTGTTCGGCTTCTTCGGCGTGCTGCTGGCACTGCCGGCCAGCGCGGCGCTGCTGGTCGGCATCCGCCACCTGAAGAACCACTACCTCAACAGCGACTTTTACCATCAGTGAAACAATTACTCCTGGACATCCAGCCGGCCCCTGCGCCAACGCTGGGCAATTTTGTTGCTGGCGGCAATGCTGAACTGATGCAAGCGCTTAAAGCCGTGGCTGACGGTACTTCAAGCCAGCGCTCACTAATGCTGTGGGGCGAGGCTGGTAGCGGCAAAACCCATTTGCTCAAGGCGGTTGTGGGCGATGCCGCCGCGCGCGGTGCCGATGCCGTGTACCTGGATGCGCCGGATGCGATACAACTGGACCGGCAGCAGGGCGACCTGGTGGCGGTTGATAATGTGCAGCAACTGGACGAAGCCGCGCAGATCGCCCTGTTCAACCTGTTCAACCGCTTTCGCGAGCAGGGTAAAGCGCTGCTGGTGGCCGGGTTGGTCGCTCCGGCGCAGTTGCAGGTGCGCGACGACCTCAAGACCCGGCTGGCTTGGGGGCTGGTGTACCAAGTCGTTTGCCTGACCGACGCGGAAAAAGTCGAAGCGTTGAAAAAACATGCGCGGGAGCGTGGCATGCGTTTGCCGGAGGATGTGGTGGAATACTGCCTGCGCCATTTGCGGCGCGACCTGCCGACACAAATGGCAACGCTGGACGCGCTGGATAACTGGTCGCTGACGGCCAAGAAGCCGGTGACGGTGGCGATGGTGCGGCAGATGGTGCAAACGCTCTGAGTTGGAGGATGCTGATGGCAACAATTTTGGTAAAACCCATAGATGACGGTACGTTCGAAGTGATGGTACAAGACCGTTCATCCACCACCCACCTGGTCAGCGTTGACCCGGATTATGCAGCCAAACTGGCCGGGGGCAAGGTCGCCACGGAGGAACTGGTTAAACGCTCATTCGAGTTCCTGCTGGAGCGCGAACCCAACACCAGCATCCTGCGCAGATTCGACCTGCCGGTGATAGGCCGTTATTTCCCGGAATACGAGCGGGTGATCCGCGATTTGATCGGACGTGGCTGAACCGCTGAAGAACCGCTACGGGCCGGACATCCCCCGCCGTATCGCGGCGATGATTGCTGGTGTGCATCCGGGCTTTGCCGCCGAAAGTTTTATCCAGGATGCGTTGCAGGGCTATGAGGTGCTCGACCTGATGCAGCGCGGACGCCATCTGGCCGCTTTGTTGCGCCGCCACTTACCGGGGGATTATAGCCAGGCCGCGGAAATCCTCATCGCGTCGCTGGGCCCGGTGCTGGAGCAAAGCGAGGGCATGGGCATGGCGCCGTTTGTTTACCTGCCGCACGTATTTTTTGTTGCGGAATACGGCCTGGATGATTTCGAGCTTTCCATGCGCGCCCAGCATGCGCTGACCCAGCGCTTTACCGCCGAGTTCAGCATCCGGCCTTACCTGGTCAGGCATCGCGATGCCACGCTGGCGCGACTGGCGCTATGGGCCGAAGACCCGAGCGAGCATGTGCGCCGCCTGGTTTCCGAAGGCGCGCGTCCGCGCCTGCCGTGGGCACCGCGCCTGCGCGAATTCCAGGCCGATCCGGCGCCGGTGCTGGCGCTGCTGGAGCGGTTGAAGGATGACCCGGCGCTGTACGTGCGCCGTTCGGTGGCCAACAACCTGAACGATATCGGCAAGGATCACCCGCACCTGCTGGCCGAAACCGCCCAGCGCTGGCTGCGGGACGCCCCGGAGCCGCGCCGGTGGGTGGTGCGCCATGCCCTGCGATCCGCGGTGAAGCGCGGCGAAGCGGGAGCGTTGGCGGTGCTGGGTTTTGGCGGTGAGGCCTGCGTCGAGTTGCGCAAGGTTGCAGTGCAGCCCGGGCAGGCCAGGGTCGGCGATAAGGTGAGCGTGAGCCTGGAAGTTGTGAATACGGCAGATCATGCGCAGAAAGTGCTGGTGGATTTGCGCGTGTTTTACATGAAAGCCAACGGCAAACCCAACCCCAAGGTGTTCAAGCTCAAGGCGCTGGAGTTGGCGCCCGGTGAGCGCGTGGCGCTGAACAAGGCCATTTCGCTGGCTGCAATGACCACGCGCCGCCATTATCCCGGCTTGCATCGCGTGGAGGCGCTGCTCAATGGTTATCCGCATGCTTTGGGCAGCTTCGAACTGCTGGCAGAATAACACCCATGTATATCCCAACCCACTTTGAAGAGCCGCGTGTCGAGGTGATGCACGACCTGATGCGGGCGCATCCCCTGGCCACGCTGGTGACGCTGGGTGCCGACGGCATCGAGGCCAACCATATCCCGTTGCACTTAACGACCGAGCCCGCGCCGTTCGGCATCTTGCGCGGCCATGTGGCCCGAGCCAACCCGCTGTGGCGGGATGTGAGCGGCGAGGTGCTGGCGATTTTCCATGGGCCGCAAGGCTATATTTCGCCATCCTGGTATGCCACCAAAAAACAACATGGCAAAGTTGCCACTACCTGGAACTACATTGCCGTACATGCGTATGGTGAATTGCGGGTGGTGGATGATCCCGCCTGGTTGCGAAACCAGGTGGCGGCCTTGACGGATGAGCATGAAGGCAAGTTGCCGGCACCGTGGGCGGTGGGGGATGCGCCGGCCGAGTTTACCGAGAGCTTGCTGCAATTCATTGTTGGTATCGAAATCAGGATCAGCCGGTTGCAGGGCAAGTGGAAAATGAGCCAGAACCAGCCGCCGGAAAACCGGGAAAGCGTGGCGCTGGAATTATCCGCGCGCGGTGTTGCGGACATGGCCGATCTGGTTAGGAACGGAAAATAATGCCAAAATCAACCATCACCTACTGGAACCCGCTGCTGGAGCGGCACCGCGACTTGTGGCAGCCCATCAGGGGATTGGAAGGCCAAGCGGAGGAGTTGACCCTGAGCATGGATGCAGCAACCGGCGAATACACCCGCCTTACCCGCTTTCTTCCCGGCGCGGACACCACGCCGTTTGGCGGCAAGAGCCATCCCTATCCGGAAGAAGTATTTATTGTCAGCGGGCGCTTGTATGATGCGGCGTTTGATCTATGGCTGGAAGCCGGACACTACGCCAGCCGCCCACCGGGTGAGGTGCACGGGCCGTTCCGCACCGATACCGGGTGCCTGGTGCTGGAACTGTCGTTCCCCAATCGCGTGGCTTAAGCCACGGTAGTTTCTATGCTGTTGGACGCCCCTTTGTTGTCCAGCCATTGCACGCTGATTTTGTCACCCGCTTTGGCGCCTGCGAGGTAAAACGTCAGGTAGGGATTTTTGGAAATGCCGGTGCCCCATTGCGCTTCGAGCACGGGGGTGCCGTTCAGCGTGGCGGTCACTAGCTGGATGAAATGGGCCGGCACGATTTCATCAAACTCATTCTTGCGCCGCCCGGTTTCCATCGGGTGCAGCATCAGCACCTTGACTTCGGTGGTGTCGCCTTTTTGCGTGGCGCGAATTTTCATCAAATCAGCCATATGGATTCCTTAACCGCAGCCGCCCAATGATACCTTGATCTCTTTCGAGGCCTCGTAGTACTTGTCTCCCGCCTTGATCACAACCTTGAGCATGCCGGTTTCGGCGAGTTTGATACGGGTAATGATTTTTGGCTTGGCGCCGTTGCTGAACATGAAGTTGGCGATGAGTGAGGTAGGATTTTTTTCGGCCAGCACGGCAATCGCCTCGGTGCCGGGAATGCGGCTTTCCACCTCGATTTGCACGATGGCGCCGTTTTCGGCGAAATCCGGCGCAATAATTTCGATAAGGTTGCTGGCTTGCGGAAGCTTGGCACCCAGGCCTTCCAGCGCCGTTGCCGGCTTGGTGGCTTCGAATGCGGCCTTGTTCCAGGCGGCGGCAAAGGCGCGCAACGGCACCAGCGCCAGCAATCCGGCGAGTGCTGCCGCTGATTTCAGCAGGTTTCTGCGGTTCATGTCGGTTCCTGTAAGCATGGCTATTTCTTGGGTTCACCCAATTGCTGGCGCAATTGCTTGAGCCGGGCTTCGACAATGGATAGCTGGTAAAAGTCGCCGTCGCCGCTTTTTAATGCCAATTCCATCTGTTCGATCGCGGCGGCCAGGTCATAACCACGATAATACGCTTCGCCTTGCGCCTGGTGGCGCAGCAGATTTTTGTTCTGCTGGGTGTAGGCCTGGGATTGGAGTTCGTACAGGTAAGCGTCACCCGGATAAAGCGCCTGTTTGTCTTCCAGCAGTTTCAAGGTTTCATCGGAGCGGCGCTCTGCCAGCAGGGCCTCAGCGTAGCCGTAAATCAGCCCGCGATGCTTGGGAAACAGCGCCAGCGCATTGCGGTAAGCCGCCAGCGCTTCATCGGTGCGGTTTTGCGCCAGCAGGATGCTGGCGGCCAGGTTGTCGGTAAACGGGTGGTGCGGTAGCAGGGCATGCACCTTGTCCAATTCCTGCTGGGCCCGTTCAAAATTGCGCTCGCGGACGAGGGCGAGCGCTAACCCGTAGCGCTGCGCGGCTTCGATGGAGTATCTTTTTTCCGCCAGGCTGTTTTCGAAAAAACGCACGGTGTCCGCAGGCGTACCGGCCGAGGCGCGCAATTTGGCGCGCACCAGATGAAACTCCAGGCTGTCCTGTACCTGGCGATAGGGCATTTGTTCCACGCGGTTGCGCATGTCGGTGATACGTTCCGTGGATAGCGGGTGGGTGCGCAAAAAAGACGGGGCGCTACCGTCAATAAAGCGTGTGCCCTTCATCAAGGTTTCAAAAAATGCCGGCATGGCGCGGGTGTCGAACCCGGACTTGTCGAGAATTTGCAGGCCCACCCGGTCGGCTTCACGTTCGTGTTCCCGCGTGTAATCCAGTGAGCGCTGCACCAGGCCGGCCTGGGTGGTGGTCAGCGCTCCCCGCGCCAGTTCCGGGTTGGCGCGCGCCATCAGCAGCGCCAGCGCCATCATGGCAAACGACGGGATGGTGTCACGCTTCTGCTGGGCAACCATGCGGGCGATATGGCGCTGTACCACGTGGCCGATTTCGTGGGCCAGCACGCTGGCAAGTTCCGATTCGCTGCGCGCGTTATTGATCAGTCCGGTATGCACCCCGATCAGCCCGCCGGGAAGGGCAAATGCATTGATGGAGGGGTCGGGGATGACAAAAAAGGTGAACATCTGGCGGTTGTCCGAACTGTTGGATGCCAGTTGATAGCCTAACGCACCCAGATAGTCGGCAATTTCGATGTCATTCAGCGTGGCTTCGCTGGCGCGGATGTCGCGCAGTATTTCTTCGCCGATGCGGCGTTCATCCTGCGGTGTCAGTACGGATTGGGCATACTCGCCAAGATCGGGCAATCCTTCAGCAACGGCTGCAGGCGCCAGCAATAAACAGCCTGCCAATAGGAACGGAAATTTCATGCTGCTATGATATACGCAACGATTATTAAGTTCATTGAAGGGCGGCACAAAACATGACCCAATTGACCCATTTCGATGCCGCCGGCCAGGCGCACATGGTGGATGTCGGCGCCAAGGCGGAAACGCAGCGGGTTGCCGTGGCCAGCGGCGTCATCCGCATGTTGCCGCAGACGCTGGCCATGATACAGGCCGGCGACGCTAAAAAGGGCGACGTGCTCGGCATCGCCAGGATAGCCGCCATCCAGGCTTCCAAGCGTACCTCCGACCTCATTCCGTTGTGCCACCCCATCAGCCTGACCAAGGTCGGCGTGGAATTCAGCATCGACCAGCACGCTGCGGAAATCACCTGCACCGTCACCGCGCAGACCGTGGGCCGCACCGGTGTGGAAATGGAAGCGCTCACCGCGACCAGCGTCGGCTTGCTGACGATTTACGATATGTGTAAGGCGGTTGATCGCGGCATGACGATATTGAACGTACGCTTGCTGGAAAAAGACGGCGGCAAGTCCGGGCACTGGAAAGCATGACGTTGTAGGAGCGCCGCTGCGGGCGCGGTAACCACGTTCATCGGGGCGAAGCGCCCTTCCTACAACAATCCCAGAATAAATTCCCACTCGCGCGGGTCGACCGGCGTAATCGAAAGCCGGTTGCCGCGCTGCAGGGTGCGCATGTGTTCCAGTTCCGGATGGCTGCGCAGTTCCTTCAGGCTGACCAAGCGTGTTTTTTTGACCAGCTTCACGTCCACATTCACCCAGCGCGGGTTTTCCGGAGTGGATTTCGGGTCATGGTATTTGTGGCCTTTAACAAACTGGAAACGATCCGGATACCCTAGCTTGCAGATTTCGACGATGCCGGCAATGCCGGGCTCGGCGCAGTTGGAGTGGTAGAAAAACGCCAGATCTCCCAGCTTCATCTGGTCGCGCATGAAGTTGCGCGCCTGGTAGTTGCGCACGCCGTACCAGTCGACGGTCTGGTTCGGCATTGCCGCCAGATCGTCAATCGAGACATCCGCAGGTTCGGATTTCATCAGCCAGTAGCGCATGGTCATCATCCCACGGGGTTACGAACCAACCGGAGTTGCAGGTTGGTAGTTTGAAGTATTTGGGTGAAATTATAATCCGCAGTTTCTAGTCGGGACTCAGAAATTCCCCGCGAGTGCCGTTTTGGCGGTAGTCCTGAACGCTAGGCGTCAGGGGGTCGCAGCCGCGATCACATCAGGTGCATCCGGAAGGACGCTCACAACAGTGTCGGGTTAGCCACAACCAGGTGCTTTAATATTGGTTCAAGGAATTAAAGCCACAACGAACACCGCAGGGAAACTTTGAAACTTGTTGGAACTGCGAACTAGAACAGCTTGTCTTGCTCCTGCATGGCTGAATCCAGCTTTTCCTGCATGGAGTTGATTCTACGCTTGAGTCCGCCGATGTCAATGCCACCGGTGCGGGTGGTGAGGAGTTCGTTGGTGATGTTAAGCGCAGCCATGATGGCAACACGCTCTACATTGACCAGCTTGCCGCTGTCGCGGATTTCACGCATGCGGCGATCGAGGGAATCAACGGCTTCCAGCAAGGCTTCTTTTTCGTCTTCCGGGCAGGCGATGCGGAATTCCCGCCCCATGATGGAAACGTCCAGGTTTTTGATGTCACTCACAGCGATTCTTCTGGCAATTTGTGCATGATGGATTGTAACCGATCACTGGCAACCAGCATGCTGTCCTTGAGCTGACGGGCATTGCTTTGTGCCTGTGCCAATTCTTGGCGCAGGTGGCTGTTTTCGGTTTTGAGGCGCTGGCACAGTGCAATAAACTGGTCCAGCGTTTCTTCCAATGTATGCAGATCGTCTTCCATGGCGCAACTATAAAGTTAAAAATGCTTCAAGGTCAACTGCTAAGGGTGATTTGTGAAAGTATTACAGCATGTTGTGGCCTAAAATTAAGATATCTTTTTTGCCGATCATGGCTATAATGCAAGCCATGTTGTCAGGTGTCTTCAAGTCGATCAGGCGCGAAGATTAAACGGGAAACAGGTGCGTTTGGGTTGTGTACCAAATCATGCCTGTGCTGCCCCCGCAACGGTAAGCAAGTGCGGATTGTTCAACCAGCCACTGTGGCATAAACCATGGGAAGGCGAACAATCAAGACTTGCGAGCCCGGAGACCGGCCTGTCAACCCAGTGGAAATACCGCGGGGTGACGGTGTTGGTCGGCGCAAGATTCTTGTTCCTTCTCTCAAGCTCCCGGTGTTTCCGAACACAAACAGCCCATGCGGGGACGCACGGGTTTTGGGAGCTTATTATCATGAATCGTATTATTGCTAACGGGCTGGTATGCCCAGTTGTCCTTGTTTTATCTTCTACGGCATCTGCCGAACCCCATACATTAAAGACTGCTGACGTCGTGGTTACCGCCAGCCGCATTCCGCAGCCGCGCGAGAACGTGCTGGCGGATGTGACGGTCATCGAGCAGGACGACATCGAACGCGCCGGGCAATCCAGCCTGGTGGAGCTGTTGCAACGGCAGCCGGGCGTCGAGACGATTGCCAGTGGTGGCGCGGGCAAGGCCACCAGCGTGTTTCTGCGCGGCACCAATGCCGACCATGTGGTGGTGATGGTGGATGGGTTGCGCGTCAATTCGGCAACATTGGGCACCACCTCGTTCGAAAGCCTGCCGCTGGCCCAGATCGAGCGCATCGAAATCCTGCGCGGCCCGGCTTCCAGCCTGTACGGCGCGGATGCCATTGGCGGCGTGATCCAGATTTTTACCAAACGCGGCGAAGGTGCGGCCAAATTCAACGCCTTTGCCGGTATCGGCAGCTACAACACCCGGCGCGCGGATGCGGGCGTATCCGGCAGCCTGAACGGCACACACTACGCGCTCAACCTCAGCAGCCAGCAGGAACAAGGGCTTTCGGCCAGAAAGGCCAATACCGGCGCGGATGCCGACAAAGACCCATATCGCAACCACACGCTCAGCGCCGCGCTGTCGCACGATTTTGATGCGGATAACGCGCTGGAGTTGCAGCTTTTTGTCAGCAGCGGGCATAACGATTACGACTCTACTTCCACCAATCCGAATAACCAGTACACCACCGCCTATGCCGACACCTTGTTACGCAGCTATGGCGTCACTAGCCATAACCGGGTGCTGCCATGGTGGAACAGTACGGTACGCTTAGGAGTGGGCGAAGACAGCACGAAAAACTTTACCCGTACCGTGGGCAATGTCGCCGCTTTTAGCCAGTTCCACACCGAGCAGTTCCAGGGTTCCTGGCAGAATGATTTGGCGCTGCCGCTGGGGACGCTGACATTGGCTTATGACCGCCTGGAGCAGGACGTAATCGGCACCACCAACTACACTGTCAAGTCCCGCAACAACAACGGTTGGTTGGCGAGTTACCTGGCTGATGCGGGGGCGCATTCCATACAGGCCAGTTTGCGGCGCGACGACAATTCGCAATACGGCAACCATACGACCGGCGGTGTCAGTTACGGCTACCGTATAACGCCGCAATGGCGGGCATCGGCCAGCTTCGGCACCGCATTCAAGGCGCCGACTTTCAATCAATTGTATTTTCCCAATTTCGGCGATCCCAACCTGAAGCCGGAAACCTCGCGCAACCGTGAAGCCGCGTTGCGCTACCAGAGCGGTCACGCCAGCGCCGGGCTGACGCTGTTTGATAACGAGATCAGCAACCTGATTGCATTTTCGGGACCGGCGACAGCAGGCTGCACTTTTGGCGGCTTTTGCCCCGTGAATGTCGGCAATGCGGAAATCCGCGGCGCAACGCTGGACGGTAAATGGTATTTCGGCCACTGGGTGGCCGGCGGCAACCTGACCGTACAGTCCCCGCGCGATGACGCCACCGGCAAGCTGCTGCTGCGTCGCGGGCAGCGGCACGGCACATTCAACCTGGCCTATCAGGCCGACCAGTGGCGTGTCGGGGCGGAAGTGCAGGCCGCCTCCGAGCGCTATAACGACGCAGCCAACACCAAGCGCATGGAGGGTTACGCGCTACTTAACTTGACGGCCAGCTATCAGGTTGCACCCGACTGGCAAGTCGAGGCGCGTGCGAACAATGTATTGGACAAGGATTACGTATTGGCCTATACCGGCAATACCGCCGCATCCGACGCCTTTGAAACTCCTGGAACCAGCGTCTTTATCGGCCTGCGCTGGCAGCCGGAATAAACACCTATGCGTTACAATTCATCCCATCATTAACAAGGAGACTCAGCATGAACCTGGATAAACGCCCGCAACTGTGGATCGCACTCGCACTATTCGCCCTCATGGCGGCCACGCGCGGCCACCACTTTGCTTCCCTGGCACACCTGCCGAGCGCATCCCTGGCCGTGTTTTTCCTGGCCGGATTCTATGTGCGTCGCGCCTGGATATTTGTTGCCCTGCTGGTGGAAGCCGCATTGCTCGATTACGCGGCCATCACCTACGGCGGCGTCAGCAGCTTTTGCGTCACCCCGGCTTACGGCTTCCTGATTCCCGCTTACGGCACCATGTGGCTGGCCGGCAACTGGTTCGCCAGCCGCTATCGCTTGGCGTTTTCGGCGTTGCTGCCCTTCGGCGGCAGCCTGCTGGTCGGCGCGAGCATCAGCGAGCTGTTTTCCAGCGGCGGTTTCTACTTCTTCGGCGGCCGTTATACCGACCAGACGCTGGCCGTATTCGGCGAACGCCTGGTCAGGTACTTCCCGCACCAACTCTCCGGCCTGGCTTTCTGGATTGGTGTGGCGGTTGCTGTCCACGTCGTGTTTGCGCTGGCACGCGGCCAACATCGCGCCCGTGACCTCAACGCTTGAGCGACCTCGACAAGAACGCGCGCCACGCCGATCGTATGGCGCGCAAGAAAGCGGTGATCGACCAGGCCATCGCGCGTGCCGACCAGGAAAAAGGCTTGCTGCTGGTGCTCACCGGCAACGGCAAGGGCAAATCCTCATCGGCGTTCGGCATGGTTGCGCGTGCGCTGGGTTATGGCATGAAAGTCGGCGTGGCGCAGTTCATCAAAAGCCGTTCCGATACGGGTGAAGAAGCTTTATTCAGCCGCCAGCCGGGCGTGGAATGGCAGGTGCTGGGCGAGGGTTTCACCTGGGAGACGCAAGACCGCGAGCGCGACACCCAAAAAGCGCGAGAGGGCTGGGAAGTGGCGAAAAGGATGTTGGGCGATCCCTCCTGCCAGCTGGTCATTCTGGATGAACTGACGTACCCGCTGCGGTACGGCTATCTCGATTTGGAAGCCGTGCTGCAAGACATCAAGAATCGTCCCGCCATGCAGCACGTGGTGGTAACCGGGCGCGGCGCGCCGTCCGCCTTGATTGAAGCCGCCGATACGGTGACGGAGCTGATGGACGTCAAGCACGCCTACCGGGCGGGCATTAAGGCACAGCCCGGCATAGACCTGTAGTCCAGCGTATGGCTGCCTGTCCCGCCTTATTCATCAGCGCCCCCGCCTCCAACCAGGGCAAAACCACGATCACTGCCGCGTTGGCCAGGCTGCATCGCCGTGCCGGCAGGAAAGTCCGGGTATTCAAAACCGGCCCGGATTTCCTCGATCCCATGGTGCTGAGCCAGGCATCCGGCAACCCGGTGTATCAACTGGATTTGTGGATGGTCGGCGAAGCGCATTGCCGCCAGTTGCTGGCGCAGGCGGCGGAAGAGGCCGACCTGATCCTGGTCGAAGGCGTCATGGGCCTGTTTGATGGCGCGCCATCCAGCGCCGACCTGGCACGCACGTTCAACATCCCGGTATTGGCCGTGATTGACGGCTCCGCCATGGCGCAAACTTTTGGCGCGCTGGCGCATGGCCTGGCGACTTATCAGGCGGATCTGCCTTTCGCCGGTGTGCTGGCCAACCGGGTGGGTAGCGCTTACCACGCCGAGTTGTTGGCGGCGAGCATGCCGCCGCAACTGACTTTTTATGGCGCGGTGCCGCGCGATGCCGCGGTTGAATTGCCGCATCGGCATCTGGGCCTGTGGCAGGCAGCGGAAATCGCCGACCTGGAGCAGCGCCTGGAGCGCGCGGCGGATGCGCTGCGGGATACCCGGTTGCGGCAACTGCCACTCCCGGTGGATTTCTCGGTGCCGGCCGCCACGGAATTGCCTCAGGTGTTGGCGGGCTGCACCGTTGCCGTTGCCCGCGACGCCGCATTCAGTTTTTTGTATCAGGCCAATCTGGATACGTTGCAGGCCATGGGGGCGGAACTGCGGTTCTTCTCCCCGCTGGCCGACAGTGCGTTGCCGGCGGCAGACAGCCTGTACCTACCCGGCGGTTATCCCGAACTCCACCTGGCCCCGCTGGCGGCCAACCAGGCCATGCAGGCCGCCATCCGCCAGCATCACCAGGCAGGTAAGCCCATACTCGCGGAATGCGGCGGCATGCTGTATTTGATGGAATCGCTGGCCGACACCGAAGGCAACCGCTACGACCTGGTGGGGCTGTTGCCCGGCTGTGCGGCGATGCAACCGCGGCTGGTGGCGCTGGCCCTACAGCTGGTGGCGCTGCCGGAAGGCATCATTCGCGGCCACACTTACCACCACTCGCGGCTGCAAGGCCCATTGCAGCCCGTGGCCCAAGGCCTGTGCCCCAACGGCGGAAAAACCTCGGAATCCGTATTCCGCAGCGGGCGCCTGACGGCTTCCTACGTGCATTTTTATTTTGCCTCCAACCCCGAACTTGCCGCCGGATTGCTGAAGCCATGAGCGCGGACGAGCAAAAATACAGCGAGGCCGAGCGCGCCGCCATCTACCGGGTGATTGGCGAACGCCGCGACATGCGCCACTTCCAGCCCGGCGCGGTGGATGAAACCGTGCTGGCCCGCTTGCTGGAAGCCGCCCATCACGCCCCCAGCGTCGGCCTGATGCAGCCGTGGCGCTTCTTGCGCATTACCGAAGCTGGCCTGAGAAACGCTTTGCATGTGCTGGTGGAGGAAGAACGGTTGCGCACCGCGCAGGAACTCGACGAACGCGGGCAGGAATTCCTGCGGCTCAAGGTGGAAGGCATCCTGGATTGCGGCGAACTGCTGGTGGCGGCGTTGATGGATGGGCGCGAAAAACACATCTTCGGTCGCCGTACCCTGCCGGAAATGGATCTCGCCTCGGTATCCTGCGCCATCCAGAATATGTGGCTGGCCGCCCGCGCCGAAGGGCTGGGGATGGGCTGGGTGTCCATTTTCGACCCGCAAAAACTCGCGACGCTGCTCAACATGCCGCAAGGCGCCAAACCCGTCGCCATTTTGTGTTTGGGCCAGGTGGAAGCGTTCTACCCCGCGCCCATGCTGGAGTTGGAAGGCTGGGCCAAGGTGCGGCCCCTGTCTGAGCTGGTATTTGAAAACACCTGGGGGCGGCCATGAGCAAAACCCTGATCCTGGGCGGCGCACGCTCCGGCAAAAGCGCCTTTGCCGAAAAACTCGCGGTAGAAACGGATTTTCCCGTCACCTACATCGCCACCGCCCAGGTGTACGACCAGGAATTCGCCCAGCGCGTCAGCCATCACCAGCAGCGCCGCCCGGCGCATTGGGCCTTGGTGGAGACTCCATTTTTCCTGGCCGAGGCCATGCGCCGGCACGCCAGCCCGGAAAGCTGCCTGCTGGTGGATTGCCTGACGCTATGGATCGCGCAATGGACTTGCCCCGACTGCAATCCACCGGCCACCCAAACCTGGGAGGCCGAGCGCGCCGGGTTTCTGGAAACGCTCGCCACGCTGCCGGGTGAAATCATCCTGGTCAGCAACGAAGTCGGCTTAGGGATCGTGCCGCTGGGCGAAATCAACCGCCGCTTCCAGGATGAACAGGGTCGGCTGAACCAGGCCGTGGCCAGGGTGTGTGACAAGGCGGTATTCATGGCGGCGGGGTTGCCACTCAACCTCAAATAATCCATACTGCGTTGCAAATGCAACGCAAAAGGATGCCCCCATGAAAACCGCCACGATTCCTTCACTACGGGTCGCCCCGGAACTCCGCCAGGCCGCTGAAAGCGTACTGCAAGAAGGCGAAACGCTCTCCGGGTTTGTCGAGCAATCCATCCGCGCCCAAATCCAGCGCCGCCGCTTCCAGCAGGAATTCATTGCCAGGGGGCTTGCCTCGCTTGCAGAGGCCAAACAGACCGGTGTTTATTATTCGTCCGAGTTCGTGCTGGATGAACTGGATCAAATCATTGCCGAGGCCGAAGCCAAAACCAAGGCTGATGCGTGAGCTACACAGTCAACTTCAGCGCCGCTGCGCGGGAAGACATTAAAAGGCTCATCCGGTTCTTGTCCGCTCAAGATGTGCAAGCCGCCAAAAGTGCGCGCCGCGCCATTGAAAACAGCATCAAGCTATTGCGGGAGTTTCCCTTTACCTGCCGCAGAAGCACAAGCGACAACCCGTTCATGCGCGAGCTTGTCATCTCTTTTGGCTCGACGGGTTATGTGGCCTTGTTTGAGATTGGTAGTAACGAAACGATCACGATTGTTGCGGTAAGACACCAGCGGGAAGAGGATTTTCATTAAGATGATTTTTGGGCACCGCAATGTCAGGAGAATGCTGGATAGCCTCATCCCTGTCATTGAGAGCGAACGGCTCAAAACACTCGAAAATGATTTAGCTTGGAATCAAAGTCAAGGCCGAGCAGCTGAATGGGAAATTGCTATTGGATTTGGATTACAGCAAGTAGGAAAGCTTGGTGACTTAGGTACACAAAGAAGTGGGAATCCAGACTTTCTTTGGACACCTTATGAACATCCCATCATTGTTGAGGTTACGTGCATATCGGATAGCCACCTACATAAAAATAACCCTGTCGAGGAGTTTTCATCAAGACTACGATCAGTTGCTAAAAAACAAAGCCTTCCCGGCCATTTTAGTTATGAGCTGGGTGAAACGGAAAATGGCGGTGCCGTCATCCTTGCCATACCTTCTAAACAGGAGTTTGACGCGTTTTTTAAGAAGTCGGATTTCTTGGAATTTTTACAAAAAATCAAAAAATCCCCCTTAGAGGAACACACCTACACTTTTGAAGCACGAGGGGCTTCCAGCAAAATTATTTATCGGTCGCAGTCTGTTTCAGGCACTTTCACAAGCAGTAGTTACCGATCTTACACGCTACCCCAAACCTACCAACATAGCTCTGTGATAAATGCCTTGCGTGGCAAAGAGGATCAGATTCGCAAAAGTGGATTGGCACATCCCGCAATCTTGTTTATCTGTGATAACGATTGCGATGCACTAACAAGAACTGTTAGTCGTATAGGGTGTGTCAGCATGAAAGACATTATCGGCCTTTTTCTTAATGGACAAGAAAAACGCATGTTAGGTGATTTAGTATGGCAAGAAGGTGTTAAAGCTAAAGGCCGTCGAATTCATGCTGTTGTTTGGATTGCTGTGGAACAAGCCCATCAAGTTTTATCCCGGCCGACCACGAGGCTACGGGCCGAAATTGAATACGCAAATTACGCCGACCCTTATTTGAGAACGCCAGAATTTGTCAGCGCAATAAATAAGGCATTCACGCATTTTCCGTTACCACAAAGCACACCGAGAAATGCAAACACTCCTCGCAGATACCCTCGTTTTTATGGAGGCTATACTATGACCAATCAAAGCCTGAAATTTTCAGCGCTCACTTTGCAGAAGCTTCTTGCTGGCGAAATAAGCTACGAAGAATTTGCACGGGATCATCCAGACTTGGTTGAGCACTTTCAACGGCTCAATAGCCAGGGGCTGATGATTGACGCAGCCATGCTGGAAAAATGTGACCATGAAGATGATGACTGGATCAGCTTTCAGTTTGGCGGATTAAATCCAGAAAAACTATTCAAAAAAAGCAAGTCATAGCAACTTACTTTAAGAGAAGAACAGAAATAACTTGTCCCAATCCAGATGAGTTTCCAGTGCATCCGCCAGCCGATTCAACCCTTCCTCTCGCAACATCCGGTAATCAAACTTGGCTTCCTGGCTTTCCAGTCCAGCCCATGCCAACAACGCTTCACAAGCTTCCGGGTGATCGAACACGCCGTGGAGGTAAGTACCGGCAATGGCGGTGTCTGGTGAAAGCGCGCCTTCCGGCTTGCCTTCGAGCGTAGCGAACGGTTGCGCCAGTGCCGCACCTTGGCTCACGCCCATGTGGATTTCGTAGCCGGTGACGGTGGCGTCGGCAAACGCCAGTTTTCCGGCGACGTTTTCCAGTTTTTTTTCCGCTTCCAGCGTGGTTTCCATGTCCATCAGGCCGAATCCGGTGCTGCTGCCGGGCTTGCCCTCCAGCCCTTGCGGGTCGTGGATCGCGCGGCCCAGCATCTGGAAGCCGCCGCAGATGCCGAGCAGTTTGCCGCCGTAGCGCAAATGGCGCTGGATAGCGGTTACCCAGCCGTGCTGCCGCAGAAATTCCAGATCAGCGCGTACATTTTTGCTGCCGGGGAGGATAACGAGGTCGGCGGGCGGGATGGGCTCGTCAGCGCCGATGAAGCGGAAATCAACTTGCGGATGCAGGCGTAACGCGTCGAAATCGGTGTGGTTGCTGATGCGCGGCAGTATCGGCGCAATGACGCGCAGTTTGCCTTCAGTGATGCTGGCTTGTGCGGCGCGCGGCACGGCATCTTCCGCCTCGATATGCAGGCCGTGCAGGTAGGGCACTACGCCCAGTACCGGCTTGCCGGTTTCGTTTTCCAGCCAGTCTAGCCCCGGTTGTAGCAGGGTCATGTCGCCCTTGAACCGGTTGATGACAAAGCCCTTGATGCGCGCCCGCTCGCTTGCCGACAGCAGCGCCAGCGTGCCGACGATGTGTGCGAATACGCCGCCACGGTCGATGTCGGCGACCAGGATCACCGGGCAATCCACCGCCTCGGCAAAGCCCATGTTGGCGATGTCGTTGTCGCGTAAATTGATTTCTGCCGGGCTGCCCGCGCCTTCGACGATAATGCAGTCGTATTGTTGGGAGAGCCGATTCCACGATTCTAGCACCGCCTGCATCGCCGTCGGTTTGTAGTCGTGGTAAGCGCCCGCTTGCAGATTAAACATGGCCTGGCCTTGAATAATGACCTGCGCGCCCTGGTCGCTGGTGGGTTTGAGCAATACCGGGTTCATGTCGGAGTGCGACTCCAACCCGCACGCCATGGCCTGTACCGCCTGCGCCCGGCCGATCTCGCCGCCATCCACGGTGACGGCGGAATTGAGCGCCATGTTCTGCGGCTTGAACGGCGCGACGGAGATGCCCCTGCGGTACAATACCCGGCATATTCCGGCAGCCAGAGTGCTTTTGCCGGCGTCGGAAGTGGTACCCTGGATCATCAATGCTTTCATTAAGAGCACCCTAAAAAGCCAATTTTTGTTGCCATGCTTCGTTGCTCACAAAAAATTACTCCTTACATATCGGATATATGCCGCGTCGCAATTTTTTGCTCGCGCCTTGCCTTGCTTAGAAACTTATCTTTTTAGAATGCTATTAAACCATTATCCCATAACCCCGCTGCTGGCTGTCGTGGGGGCCGCCCTTGATGCTTTGCTGGGCGAGCCGCGCCGCTGGCATCCGTTGGTGGGCTTCGGCAAACTGGCCAGCCTGGTTGAAGCGCGCTTTAACCAAGAGTCGGCGAAAAACAAGCTCCGCGGCGTGATGGGGGTGGTTTTGCTGCTGTTGCCGTTCACCGTGGCGGCAACCTGGCTTTGCCAGCGCTCTCCGCTGGCCGATGTGCTGCTGCTGTATTTTGCTATGGGCCACAACAGTCTGCACCAGCATGCACGCGCGGTTTCCCGGGCATTGCAGGCCGGTGATGAAGTAGGGGCAAAAACAGCGGCTTCCTACATGGTGAGCCGTGACTCTGCCGCAATTGAACCGGTGCCCGCCACGTTGGAATCGGTGCTGGAAAACGGCAATGACGGCGTGTTCGGTGCGCTGTTTTGGTTTTTTGTGGCGGGGGGCACGGGGGCGCTGCTGTTCCGGCTGACCAACACGCTGGATGCGATGTGGGGCTACAAGAATCCGCGTTTTCTTTATTTTGGCTGGGCGGCGGCACGCTTGGATGACGTGCTGAATTACATCCCCGCCCGGCTCACGGCGCTGACCTATGCGGCGTTGGGGAAAACCGTCATGGCGCTTAAATGCTGGCGCGAGCAAGCGCCCACCTGGGATAGCCCCAATGCCGGGCCGGTGATGGCTGCCGGGGCCGGTGCGCTGGGGGTCAGGCTGGGCGGCCCGGCGCGCTATCACGGCGAGTGGCATTTGCGTCCGCAGTTGGGCGCTGGCGATGCGCCAGAACCCGCGGATATCGAACGCGCATTGGCGCTGGTGCGGCGCGGTGTTTACTGGTGGCTGGGATTGGCATTGCTGGCGGGGGTGCTCCATGCTTGAACACGGCGGCAGGCTTGCCAAAGCGGCGGCGGAGCATGGCATCCCGCTGGACAAGTGGGTTGATCTCTCTACCGGTATCCACCCGGTGGGCTACCCGGTGCCGCCGGTGCCCGCCGAATGCTGGCGGCGCTTGCCGGAAGACGAAGACAGCCTGCTGGACGTGGCGGCCCGTTATTACGGAACTTCTCACCTGGGGGCATGTGCCGGTACGCAGGCCGCCATCCAGGCCTTGCCTCTGCTGCGTCCGCCGTGCTGTGTCGGTATCCTGGGCCCAACTTATGCCGAGCATGCCCATGCCTGGCGGCAGGCCGGGCATCAGGTGCGAGAAATGACTGAATACGATCCGGCGCTGGACGTGGTACTGGTGGTCAATCCCAACAACCCCACCGGCAGGCTGATTGCCCCGGAAACCTTGCTGCATTGGCATGCCGGATTGGCGGCCAAAGGTGGCTGGCTGGTGGTGGACGAAGCCTTCATAGATGCCACGCCGGAATGCAGCCTGGCGGCACATACCGGATTGCCGGGGCTGGTGGTGCTGCGTTCGCTGGGCAAGTTTTTCGGGCTGGCCGGCATCCGCGCCGGATTTGTGCTCAGTTGGCCGGAATTGCTGGAAGCGCTACAAGAAAAACTCGGCCCTTGGAGCGTGCCTGCGCCGACGCGTTATGTCGCGCGGCAAGCACTGGCGGATCACCCATGGCAAGAGGCTAACCGCATCTGGCTGGCCAGGCAGAGCGCAAAACTCGCCGAACTGCTGACCCGGCACGACCTGCCGCCCAGCGGCGGCACGGCGCTGTTCCAGTGGGTTGAAACGCCGGAGGCGCAAGCCATTCACTTGCGGCTGGCCCGGCTCGGCATCCTTACGCGCCTGTTCCAGGCTTCATCTAGCCTGCGCTTCGGCTTGCCGGAGAACGAGCGTTCCTGGGCCAAGTTGGATTACCTGCTGACGCCATGACACGCGCCGAACGCTTGCTGGAGCTGCTCCAGATATTGCGCCGTCACCGCTACCCGGTGGCGGGCGCAGTGCTGGCAGCGGAACTTGGCATCAGCTTGCGCAGCCTGTATCGTGATATCGCGGCTTTGCAGGCACAGGGTGCGGATATCGAGGGCGAAGCCGGGTTGGGCTACGTGCTGCGCCCTGGGTTTACTTTGCCACCCTTGATGTTCTCGCAGGAAGAAATTGAGGCTATCGTGCTTGGTTCGCGCTGGGTGGCACAGCGTGCCGATGATGCACTGGGGCTTGCTGCCAAAAATGCGCTGGCGAAAATTGCCGCTGTGCTGCCGTTGGAGTTGCGGGCGGAACTGGAAACATCGGCTTTGTTCGTTGTGCCCGGTGAGCCGGTCATGACCGGCGAAGTGGAACTTGAGACAATACGCCGCGCCATCCGCATGGAGCACAAACTCGACATTACATACCTGGACGCCAGTGGCGAATCCAGCCGGCGCATCATCTGGCCGTTTGCGCTGGCGTTTTTCGAGCGCACGCGCCTGATTGGTGCTTGGTGCGAGCTGCGGCAGGATTTCCGCCATTTCCGCATCGACAGAATTGTCCGGCTGGCGTGCAGTGAATCCCGTTATCCTCGCCGCCGCCAGGTTTTGTTCGCGGAGTGGCGCGAGCGTGAAGGTATCCCGCCGCAATAGCTGCTGACAAAATCTGGCAGCAGGGGTTTTTATTATGCCTCCCGACCGACGGAGTTTCCCGTTACTTTCAGGAGCGTACTACCATGTCACCCAATTTTGTTATTCTTTACGTGGCCGATCCGCTGGCCAGCGCCGATTTTTATACTGGCTTGCTGGGGTTGGCGGCTGTGGAAAAATCTCCGACTTTCGCGATGTTTGCACTGGATTCCGGCGTGATGCTGGGTTTGTGGGCAAGGAATTGCGTAGCGCCTGCCACCAATCTGACAGGGGGTGGTGGAGAGTTGGCGTTTACGGTAGCCACGAGTGCAGATGTGGACGGGGTATACCAGGATTGGAAGCATCGTAAACTGGAAATTGCGCAAGTCCCGGTTGCCATGGATTTCGGTTATACCTTTACCGCGCTGGACCCGGATGGTCATCGGTTGCGTGTATTTGCACCTTGCTCTGGCGCTGAGGCTATGAGCTAGATAGGATACGGTTCCCGCTCCGCGAGGTTGCCATGACCTCGCAAGGAAGCGGATAATGGCGCACTTACAGTTTCAGCTTCAACGAGTTTGGCCACTTATGCTGCTAATGATCGATAACTATGACTCCTTCACCTATAACCTGGTGCAGTACTTCGGCGAACTGGGACAAGAGGTCGTGGTGTACCGCAACGACGAAATTGACCTCGCCAAGGTGGCCGAACTCAAGCCGCGCCATATCGTGATTTCCCCAGGCCCATGCACGCCGAACGAAGCGGGAATCTCGGTGCCGCTGATCAAGGAGTTCGCCGGTAAAATCCCGTTGCTGGGCGTGTGCCTTGGCCACCAGAGCATCGGCCAGGCATTCGGTGGCAACATCATTCATGCCAAACAGGTGATGCATGGCAAAACATCGCAGGTGTCGCACCACAATGTCGGCGTGTTCAAGGGGCTGCCCAACCCGTTCACCGCCACACGGTACCACTCGCTGGTGATCGAGCGCGAAACCTGCCCGGACTGCCTGGAAGTCACGGCCTGGACCGAGGATGGTGAGATCATGGGGGTGCGCCACAAGACGCTGCCGATCGAGGGCGTGCAGTTCCACCCGGAATCCATCCTGACCGAGCATGGCCATCAATTGCTGGATAATTTCCTCAAGACGTATTGATAGAAGCAGATGATCATCTCTCCACAGCAAGCGCTGCAACGCACGATAGAGCATCGTGAGATTTTTTACGACGAGATGCTATCGCTAATGCGGCAGATCATGGCGGGCGAGGTGTCACCGGTAATGACGGCGGCCATTCTCACCGGGCTGCGCGTCAAAAAGGAAACCGTCGGCGAAATTACCGCCGCAGCCACGGTGATGCGAGAACTGGTGACCAAGGTGACTGTTGCGCCGCCGCACGAACATTTTGTTGACGTGGTGGGCACCGGCGGCGACGGCTCGCACACCTTCAACATTTCCACCGCGACGCTGTTTGTGATTGCGGCGGCCGGCGCGCGCGTGGCCAAACACGGCAACCGCAGCGTGTCATCCAAATCCGGCAGCGCCGACGTGTTGGAAGCGCTGGGCGTGAACCTGATGCTGACGCCGGAGCAGGTGGCGGAATGTATCGAAGCCACCGGCATTGGCTTCATGTTCGCCCCCAGCCACCACAGCGCGATGAAGAATGTTGCCGCGGTGCGCCGCGAGATGGGCGTGCGTACCATTTTCAACATCCTGGGGCCCCTGACCAATCCGGCCGGCGCCCCCAATACCCTGCTGGGCGTGTTCCACCCCGATCTGGTCGGTTTGCTGGCGCGCGTGATGCAGCGCCTGGGCGCCAATCACGTGCTGGTGGTGCACGGCATGGACGGCATGGATGAAATCAGCCTCGGCGCCACGACCATGGTTGCTGAACTGAAGGACGGCGCAGTGAGCGAGTACGAAATCCACCCGGAGGATTTTGGCCTGGCGATGTCCAGCAGCCGCAACCTGCGCGTGGAGGATGCCGACCAGTCGCGCCAGATTCTGCTGGGCACGCTGGAAAACCAGCCCGGCCCGGCGCGCGACATCGTGACGCTGAACGCCGGTGCCGCGCTGTATACCGCCAACCTGGCGGATTCCGTCGCGGCAGGTGTGCAGTGCGCGCGCGAAATCCTGGCTTCCGGCGCGGCACGCAGCAAACTGGATGAATTCGTGCGCTATACGCAGAAATTCGGGGCGGCCTCATGAGCGACATCCTGAACAAAATCCTCGATACCAAGCATGCCGAAGTCATCGCGGCCATCGAGCATAAGCCGCTGCCATTGATCCGCGGCGAGGCGGAACGGGCTGCGCCGCCGCGCGATTTTGTCGGCGCCATCCGCAGCAAGATTGCCGCCGGCAAATCCGCAGTCATCGCCGAAATCAAGAAAGCCAGCCCGTCCAAGGGGGTGATCCGCGAGGATTTCCGCCCGGCCGAAATCGCCGCGAGCTACGAACAAGGCGGTGCCGCCTGTTTGTCGGTGCTGACCGATGAGCAATATTTTCAGGGCTGTCCGGAATATCTCAAGCAGGCACGTGCCGCCTGTAACTTGCCGGTGCTGCGCAAGGATTTCATGATCCACCCGTACCAGGTGTACGAAGCGCGGGCGATGGGGGCGGATTGCATATTGTTGATCGTGGCGGCGCTGAGCCTGGCGCGCATGAAAGAACTGGAAACGCTGGCGCACGACCTGGGCATGGCCGTGCTGGTGGAAGTGCATGACGGCGATGAGTTGGAGTTGGCGCTGCAACTGGACACGCCGCTGGTCGGCATCAACAACCGCAACCTGCGTACCTTCGAAGTGACGCTGGACACCACGCTGGGGCTGCTGGGGCGTATCCCCCAAGGCCGCATCGTGGTGACGGAAAGCGGCATCTTCACTCCAGACGATGTGGCGCTGATGCGTGGCAACAACGTCCATACTTTCTTGGTCGGCGAGGCGTTCATGCGCCAGCCGGACCCTGGCGCCGAACTGGCCCGCGTGTTTGCATAGGAACTGACATGAGCAACGTTTTCGGCAAGTATCCTTCCACTCGTCCGCGCCGCATGCGCCGCGACGAGTTTTCGCGCCGCCTGATGCGCGAGAATGTGCTGACCGCCAACGACCTGATCTACCCGGTATTTGTGCTGGATGGGCAGCGTATTGAAACCGTGGTCTCCATGCCCGGCGTGCAGCGCCAGAGCGTGGACGTGCTGCTGAAAACGGCCGAGGAGTGCGTCCGGCTGGGTATCCCGGCACTGGCGCTATTCCCGGTGGTGGATCAGTCGCTGAAAACACTGGATGCTGCGGAAGCCTACAATCCAAATGGGTTGGTGCCGCGCACGGTCAGGGCGCTCAAGGCGGCGTTTCCCGAACTGGGCATCATCACCGACATCGCGCTCGACCCCTATACCAGCCATGGGCAGGACGGGTTGATAGACGCCAACGGCTACGTGCTCAACGACGAAACCGTGGCGGTGCTGGTACGGCAGGCGTTGTGCCACGCCGAAGCCGGTGCCGACGTGGTGGCGCCGTCCGACATGATGGATGGCCGCATCGGGGCAATCCGCCAGGCATTGGAATTCGACGGCTTCATCCATACCCGCATCCTGGCCTACTCCGCCAAATACGCCTCGGCCTTCTACGGGCCGTTCCGCGACGCGGTGGGCTCGGCGGCCAACCTCGGCAAGGGCAACAAATATACCTATCAGATGGACCCGGCCAATTCGGATGAGGCGCTGAAGGAAGTGGCGCTGGATCTGGAAGAGGGCGCCGACATGGTGATGGTCAAGCCCGGCCTGCCATACCTGGACATCGTGCGCCGGGTGAAGCAGGAATTTGGCGTGCCCACGTTTGCCTACCAGGTGAGCGGGGAATACGCCATGCTCAAGGCCGCCGCGCAAAACGGCTGGCTGGATGAGCAGGCGTGCATGCTGGAATCGCTGCTGGCATTCAAACGCGCCGGGGCGGACGGGATCCTGACGTATTTTGCGCTGGATGCGGCGCGGGCGCTGAAGCCGTAATAACACACCATAAAAAAAGCGTACCGGCCTGCGCAAGTACGCTTTTTTGTCTTTAAGCTGCCTGGCTCAGGTATTGGCCAGTCGGGCACGCTCCAGTTTGATCATGTAGCGCTGGATCATGGATTCCATCGGCAGGCGCAGGTCAACAAATGCGCAGCCGATATGCGGCACTTTGGCGCCATCCTTGCGCGTGATCGGGAAAATCGCCTGCACGTTCAGCGTGACTTCCAGGAGCCCCATTTCCGGGATGGCGATCTTGCACCCGGGAATAATGGTGCCTTTGGGAAACAACTTGTCGGCGTCCGAATTGCCGATGGTCATGCTGATGCCGCCTACGCTGATGTCGGATAACGGCAGTTTGATAATGCCGCCATTCGGGCTGGGGATGTCACACATGATCGGGTTGGCTACCGGCGTGTCCACACGATGGAATTCCCGGCGTTGCAGCAGCAGCATTTTTTCAGGCACCGGCATGCGGAAGGCCGGCATGCCGTCATACATGGCGACCGTGACGCGGGGCACGCTGAACTGTACCTTGACGCTGCCCGGGGAGGACATGAACGTCACTTCCCCCTGGGTCATGCGGCGGTTCAGCGTGTCGTTGGGGCCGTAATCCAGGTAGACGATGTCGTTATCCGCATCCACAGCCACGATGCTGGTCAGCACCATGTCGTTGTCCATGTTGAAGAATGCATTCACCATGGCGCGCTGCTGGATCAGGCCGCGCAATGCGCGAATGATCTCGATGCGATTGACGACGCGGTATTCTTCCTGATCAGGAACCGACATCTGCTGGTATTTTTGTTGGTTTAACGAGAGTTCTGCCATTTTTTTAGTATCAAGCCTGGTGAGTGATTAAGGTTTCCACTACTTTGGTTGCAGCCCGGGGCGTACCTCCGGCTGAACCTTTTACATTTGCCCGGGCATCGTCGGGGGCAAAAACGCTGAGCCGGATGATCCCCTGCTCCCCGTTCAGCACAAACACTGACGTCCTGCGCCGTTCGTTACCAATATGATAACTACGTTCTTCATTCTGGTACGGTATTTTATTATTTAACAGGAAAATTTCCACTTCTTTATCGCTGTCCGCAAACAGATGAATGTCGGTTTGCGCGTAGCGTCCGGCGGGGCCATCCAGCACGGCGCCGGTCAGGTGCGGGTTGAACTGTGCCAGCAACTGCATGACGGCAAGCGCATCCTTGCGCAGCTGGCGCAATTGTTCGGGCTGCTCGTCAGCGTGGTATAGCTCCTGGTATTCGCGCAGCGCCGATTCGATTTCGGCATTGCCGGGCAGGCAATGGGCGTCTTCCATGCCAAGTTGGCGGGCGGCCTTGCGCTTGGCAAACGCATAATCGGCAATGCCTTCTTCAGCCATGAGGCGCGCCGCCTGTTGTGCCACAAGCTGCCGCGACTGGGACTGGCGCGAGAGTGATTCGCGAGCCATATTCGACTTTCCTTAAAACAGCTGGTCTTCCTGGGTGGACGCGTCGTCCATGCCGCGCGCCGGTTTTTCGTCACCGAGGGTGGTGGCTTCGCCATTTGCCGTTGGCGGCATGTATTCCTGGTAGAAATACTCAAAGATACCGCCGGCTTCATCGTTGCGTTGCACACCGGTCACCGGGTCGATCCGGGCTTGCACGATACCGTCGGGGACCGGGTAGGGGTTGTCCGGAACGCCTTGCAGCGCGGTGCCCATGTAGCTGATCCACATCGGCAGTGCGGCGTGGCCGCCGGTTTCCTGGTTGCCCAGCGTGCGCGGCTGGTCGAAGCCGATCCAGGCGATGGCAACCTGCGTCGGGTTGTAGCCGGCAAACCAGGCATCGACCAGGTTGTTCGTCGTCCCGGTCGTGCCGGCGAGGTCGTAGCGGCCCAGTTCCTTGGCCTTGGCGGCGGTGCCGATGCGCGCCACATCCTGCAGGATGCTGGTCATGATGAACGCGTTGCGCGGGTCAAGCACGCGTTCGGCGGTGCTGCCGGCGACGACGGGCTTGGTCTGCATGAGGACTTTGCCCTTGCTGTCGGTGATTTTGGCAATCAGGTAAGGCTGCACCTGGTAGCCGCCGTTGGCGAACACGGAATAGGCGCCCGCCATTTGCCATGGCGTAACGGAGCCGGCACCGAGGGCGATGGTCAGGTAGGCCGGGTGCTGTTTCGGCGAGAACCCGAAGCGCTGGATGTAATCCTGCGCATAACTCACCCCGATGTGTTGCAGGACGCGGATGGACACCAGGTTCTTGGATTTGGTCAGGGCGGTCCTGAGCCGCATCGAGCCTTCGTACTTGCCGTCGAAGTTGCGCGGTTCCCACGCCGATCCGCTGCCGGTTTCAGCGGCGCTGATGGTCAGCGGCGCATCGTTGATGATGCTGGCGGCGGTGACGCCTTTTTCCAGTGCCGCCGAATAAATGAACGGTTTGAAGCTGGAGCCGGGCTGCCGCCAGGCTTGGGTGACATGGTTGAATTTGTTGCGGGAGAAATCAAAACCGCCTACCAGTGCACGAATGGCGCCGGTTTTCGGGTCTGCTGCAACCAGTGCGGCCTCGACCTGGGGCAGTTGGGCGATCGACCATTTGCCGTTGTTGGCCTGATGCAGGCGAATGATGGAGCCGCGCGTGATTTTCAGTTTTTCCGGCAGTTTGGGGTCGCTCAGGTTTTTTGCGACCTGCTTCAGGTCATCGCCGGCAATGGTCTCGATCTGGCCGCCCTGGCGGTAAGCGCGTACCTGTTTCGGGCTGGCTTCCACCACGACTGCGGGAATCAGGCCGCCGAACGTTTCCAGGTTGTCCAGCGTTTCTTCCATCAGCGCTTCCTGGGAGGTGGCGCCGGCGCGATCCAGATGCACGATGCCTTCCGGCCCGTGGTAGGCATGGCGTTTGTCGTAATCCAGAATGCCTTGCAATACTGCGGCATTGGCGGCTTCCTGGTTTTTCTTCAGGATGGTGGTGGTGACCTTGATGCCGCTGCTGTAGATGCTTTCCTGGTATTTTTCATACAACTCCTGGCGCACCATTTCCGCCACATAGTCCGCGGCCAGGTCTGCTGACTGGCGGGATGCCTTGAACTTCAGCTTGAAACTGAGCGCGTCCTGGTACTCGTTCTTGCTGATGAAATGCAGCTCTTGCATGCGCCGCAACACGTAGTGCTGGCGCTGTTCGGCGCGTTTGAAGTTGGCAAACGGGTTGTAGCGCGAAGGCGCTTTGGGCAGGCCGGCCAGCATGGCGAATTCCGCCGTGTTCAGCTTGTTCAGCGGTTTGCCGTAGTAGACCTGCGAGGCGGCGGCAAAGCCGTAGGCGCGCTGCCCCAGGTAAATCTGGTTGACGTACAACTCGAGGATCTTGTGTTTGGACAGGCTGTGCTCGATTTTTGTCGCCAGCAGCACTTCGCTGATTTTACGTTTCAGCGTTTTTTCGCTGGACAGGAAAAAGTTGCGCGCCACTTGCATGGTGATGGTGCTGGCGCCTTCCTTGGCGCCGCCGGCGACCACGTTCGACAGCGCGGCGCGCAGCAGGCCCAGTGTATCCACGCCGCCGTGCTGGTAAAAGCGTTCGTCTTCAGCGGCCAGGATGGCCTGCTTCATTTGTGTCGGCACTTCGTCGATCTTGACCACGGCGCGGCGCTCTTCGCCAAACTCACCGATCAGGTAGCCGTCTTCGGAATATACCCGCAGCGGAACCTTGGGCCGGTAGTCGGTCAGCGCTTCCAGCGAAGGCAGGTCAGGGTAGATCAGGACGGCGGCAAGGCCGACTAGGGAGCCCACCGCCAAGGCCGCGACCAGGATGAGGAGCAGGAGGTAATGCCACCATTTGGTGAAAAGCATGGTTGATTTCAAACCTGATTGTTTGGCAAGGATTATAACCCGTGTCCGGCATTATTTCGTTAAAATGGCGGCCATGAATGGGGCGGGCAATATATTTCTGGTAGGGCTGATGGGGGCGGGCAAAACCACGGTTGGCAAGCTGCTGGCCAAAACCAGTGGTTATGAGTTTTACGACTCCGATCACGAGATCGAAAAACGCACCGGCGTGAACATTCCCCTGATTTTTGAGCTGGAAGGCGAAGCCGGGTTTCGCAAGCGTGAATCGCAGGTAATTGCGGATCTGGTGACAATGCACAATATTGTGCTCGCCACCGGCGGCGGCGTGGTGTTGCTGCCGGAAAACCGGGCGGCGCTCAAGGCGCATGGCACCGTGGTGTATCTGTGCGCCAGCGTCAATGAACTGTGCAACCGCACGCGCGGCGACCGCAACCGTCCGCTGCTGCAAACGGAAGACCCGCGCGCCCGGCTGCAGGTGCTGTACGACCAGCGCGACCCGTTATACCGGGAAGTGGCGGACCTGGTGGTGGACACCGGTGGCCAGCCCGTCATCAACATTGTTAACCAGATTGAACACAGCTTGAAATGATGCAAACCCTGACCGTCGCATTGGCTGAACGCAGTTACCCCATCCATATCGGGCAAGGCCTGCTGGCGCGCGCCGACCTGATTGTGCCGCACCTCAAACGCAAGCAGGTGGCGGTGATTACCAATACCACTGTCGGCCCGCTGTATCTCGAAAAACTCTGCCAGCCGCTGCGCGAAGCCGGTGTGGCGGTCATTCCGGTGGTGCTGCCGGATGGCGAGAGCTACAAGACCGGCCAGACGCTGAACACCATCTATGACGCGCTGCTGACCAACCGCTGCGAGCGCAATACCACGCTGATCGCCCTGGGCGGCGGCGTGATCGGCGACCTGGTGGGCTACGCTGCCGCCACGTTCCTGCGCGGCGTGCCATTCATCCAGGTACCGACCACCCTGTTGTCGCAGGTGGATTCCTCCGTCGGCGGCAAAACCGGCATCAACCATCCGCTGGGCAAAAACATGATCGGTGCGTTCTGGCAGCCCAAGCTGGTGCTGGCCGATACGCAAACGCTGAACACCTTGCCCGATCGCGAACTGTCCGCCGGGCTGGCTGAGGTCATCAAATACGGCCTGATCCGCGACCCGGAATTTTTTACCTGGCTGGAAGCCAACATGCCAGCGCTGCTGGCGCGCGAGCTGCAGGCGCTGGCCTATGCCATCCGCCGCTCGTGCGAAAACAAGGCGGAAGTGGTGGCGGCGGACGAGCGCGAAAGCGGAGAACGCGCGCTGCTCAACCTGGGCCACACTTTCGGCCATGCCATTGAGTCCGGCATGGGTTATGGTGTCTGGCTGCATGGCGAAGCCGTGGCGGCGGGTACCGTGCTGGCGGCGGAAATGTCGCAGCGGCTGGGCTGGCTGAACGAAGCGGACGTCAACCGCACCGTCGCCCTGCTAGCGCAGGCGAAACTGCCGGTACAGGCGCCCAACTTCGGTGTTGCGGCGTATCTGGACATGATGGGGCTGGACAAGAAAGTGGCGGACGGCAAGATCCGGCTGATTCTGCTGCAGGCCATCGGCAAGGCGATTTTTACCGCCGATTATGCCCCCGAAGCGCTGCACGAAACGCTGGCGGCGATTCCCGGCGCAACGGTGCCGCTGGCGCAGGCACATGGCTGAGATCGCCCCCTACGCCGCGCACCCGGAACGGTCACGCGGGCGCCACCATGCGGAAGACTCCCCCAACGGGCGCAACGAGTTCCAGCGCGACCGCGACCGCATCATCCATTCCTCGGCGTTCCGGCGGCTGGAATACAAGACGCAGGTATTTGTTAACCACGAAGGCGACCTGTTCCGCACCCGCCTCACCCATAGCATCGAAGTGGCGCAGATCGGCCGTGGCATTGCGCGCAACCTGCGGCTGCATGAAGACCTGGTGGAGGCGGTGGCGCTGGCGCATGACCTGGGGCATACCCCGTTCGGCCATGCCGGGCAGGATGCGCTCAATACCTGCATGAAGGAGTTCGGCGGTTTCGAGCACAATCTGCAGTCGTTGCGCGTGGTGGACGAACTGGAGCAGAAATACGCCGAATTCGACGGCCTCAACCTCACTTTTGAAACCCGCGAAGGCATCCTCAAGCATTGTTCGCGCGAAAATGCCAAAGCCCTGGGCGATGTGGGCGAGCGTTTCCTGACCGGACAAAGCCCGTCGCTGGAGGCGCAGGTGGCCAACCTGGCCGACGAGATCGCCTACAACAACCATGACGTGGACGACGGCCTGCGCTCCGGGCTGATCACGCTGGAGCAACTGAGCGAGGTCAGCCTGTTCGCGCGGCACCTGCACCAGGTGCAAGCGCAGTACCCCGGCCTGGTCCGGCGCCGGCTGGTGCACGAAACCATACGCCGCATGATCAACGCGCAGGTGACCGACCTCTGCCGGGAGAGCGCGGCACGCATTGCCGAACGCGCGCCCACCAGCATAGACGACATCCGCGCCGGTGCGCCGCTGATGGGTTTCAGCGAAACCATGCAGCGCGAGCAGCAGGAACTCAAGCGTTTCTTGCGTGCCAACCTGTACAAGCACTACCGCGTCAACCGCATGAGCAGCAAGGCCATGCGCATTGTGCGCGAGTTGTTCCAGGCTTTCATGGAAGACACCGGGCTGATGCCGGACGATTTCCAGGCCATGGCCAGAACCGACAAACCGCGCGCCGTGGCCGACTATATCGCCGGCATGACCGACCGCTATGCCAACCTGGAACACCGGCGGCTGTTTGCTGTCGAAGACCAGCCGTTATAGAACTCTGGAGAAGTACCCTTGAAAGCACCTGAACTGCTGGCTCCCGCCGGTACATTGGAAAAAATGCGCGCCGCTTATGATTTCGGCGCCGATGCGGTGTACGCCGGGCAGCCGCGATACAGCCTGCGCGCCCGCAACAACGAATTCCAGCTTGATGAATTGGGCATCGGCATTGCCGAGGCGCACCAGCGCGGCAAACAGTTTTTTGTCGCCAGCAACCTGATGCCGCACAACGCCAAGGTCAAGACCTACCTGAAAGACATGGAACCGGTCATCGCCATGCAGCCCGATGCGCTGATCATGGCCGACCCCGGGCTGATCATGATGGTGCGCGAGAAATGGCCGGACATGCCGATCCACCTGTCAGTGCAGGCCAACACCGTCAACTACGCCGCGGTTAAATTCTGGAAAAGCCTGGGGCTCAGCCGCGTGATTCTGTCGCGCGAATTGTCCCTGGATGAAGTCGAGGAAATCCGCCAGCTGTGCCCGGACATGGAGCTGGAAGTGTTTGTCCACGGCGCGCTGTGTATCGCCTATTCCGGGCGCTGCCTGCTGTCCGGTTATTTCAACCACCGCGACCCCAACCAGGGCACCTGCACCAACTCCTGCCGCTGGGATTACAAAGTGCACGACACCGAGGAAGACCCGGCGGGTGTCATCAAACTGAAAGACTTCGATTTCCGCGCGGAAATGGAAAAGTCTTCGTTGTCATCCTGCGGCAGCCTGCCCAGACACCCGGCGGCGGACAAGATATACCTGATCGAGGAAAGCCAGCGTCCCGGCGAACTGATGCCGATCATTGAAGACGAACACGGCACCTACATCATGAACAGCAAGGACTTGCGCGCGGTTGAGCACGTAGAGCGGCTGGTAAAAATCGGCGTGGATTCGCTCAAGATCGAAGGCCGCACCAAGTCCATCTATTACGTGGCGCGCACCGCGCAGACCTACCGCCGGGCGATTGATGATGCGGTGGCGGGGCGCCCGTTCGACTATGCCTTGCTGGCGGAACTGGAAGGTCTGGCCAATCGCGGTTATACCGACGGTTTTTATCAGCGCCACAGCACGCCGGAACACCAGAATTACCTGAAGGGGCATTCCGAATCCAGCCGCAGCCAATATGTGGGTGATGTGATCGGTTTTGACGCGGCCACCGGGCTGGCCGAAATTGCCGTGAAAAACCGCTTTGCCGTGGGCGACCGGCTGGAAATCGTGCATCCGGCGGGCAATCGCGAATTGCGTGTGGAATCGCTGCTGAATGAACGCGGGGAGGCGGTGGATGCGGCACCCGGTAGCGGGCATGTGGTGCGGATGCCGGTACCGGGGGGCAATGTCGAGAAGGCGATGGTGGCGCGGTTTCTGTAAACCGTAGTCGATAAAGGAAAAACCGGGATTACCCCTGGATATAGCTCTCCAGTTGCTTGATCAGGAACTGCTGGTATTCGATGGTTTCCTTCACCAGGTCGCCGATGGAAACAATGCCGACCACCTTGTTGTCTTCCATCACCGGCAAGTGGCGGATGCGTTTGGCGGTGACCAGGTTGAGGCATTCTTCCACGGTGTGTTTCGGGGTGACGGTGATCAGGTGGTGCTGCTCGGTCATCACTTCGCTGACCGGGGTGTCTTTGGAGGTTTTGCCTTTTAGTGCCACGCTACGGGCGTAGTCGCGCTCGGAAAAAATGCCGACCAGTTCATCGCCTTTCATCACCAGCACTGCGCCGATGTGTTTTTCGGCCATCAGCACCAGCGCATCGTAGACGGAGGCATCGGGTGCGATTGATAGAACAGGGCCAGTTCTGGCATCAAGTAATTGACGCACGGTTTTCATGTTTTTCTCTCCTCGCGAATTGGATGCGGCTTGTCGGGTTAAAATGTCGCCGCTTTATAAAACGATTTCCAGTTTAGCCAATTTCCGGTTCATGTAAAGGGTTTCTCGCCTTGTCTTCTCGCCATGCGTCTTCCAGCGCTTTGCTGGCGCTGTTCCTGCTCTCCGTCATCTGGGGTTATAACTGGGTGGTGATGAAACTGGCGCTGCCTTATGTGGGGCCGTTCCAGTTTGGGGCGATGCGCACGTTTTTTGCCGCGCTGCTGCTGTTCGGCGCGTTGTTGGTGCTTAAAAAGCCGCTGCGCCCGGCGCACCTGAAGTCCACCATTGTGCTCGGCCTGTTGCAGACTACCGGGTTTACCGGGTTGATTATCTGGGCGCTGGTGGATGGCGGGGCGGGCAAGGTGGCGGTGCTGTCCTACACCATGCCGTTCTGGGTGATGGTGCTGGCATGGCCGCTGCTGGGCGAAAAAATCCGTGGCATGCAGTGGCTGGCGGCGCTGCTTTCGCTGCTGGGATTGGTCGGGATTGTCGAGCCGTGGAACTTTCACGGCAAACTGCTGAGTAATACGCTGGCGGTAACGGCGGGGGTGAGCTGGGCGCTGTCGGTGATCCTGGCCAAGCGCTTGCACCAGCGGGCGCCCGGGCTGGATTTGTTGTCGTTCACCGCCTGGCAGATGCTGTTCGGTTCGCTGCCGCTGGTGGCGTTGGCATTGCTGGTGCCGGCCAAGCCGATCGAGTGGTCGGATACGCTGATTGCTGCCACGCTGTTCAATGTGGTGCTCGCCAATGGCCTGGGCTGGTGGCTGTGGCTGTATGCGCTGCAACGGCTGCCGGCAGGGGTGGCGAGCATGAACTCGCTGCTGATCCCGGTGATTGCGGTACTGGCGGCCTGGATACAGCTTGGCGAGGTGCCGTCGCCGTACGAAGGGGTGGGGATGCTGCTGATCGGCGCGGCGCTGGTGACGATTGCCGCTGTCGGGATCAAGCGGCACGAAGTACCCGACCCGGCACTGGGGCAGGATTAATGTATAATCCCCAGCAGATTTAGGGAATTAATCTGCTCGCCTGTTCGCAGGCATCACCAACCAACGTCGGGAGTTGTCATTTGGATCGCTATCCGTTCCGCCGTTACATCTTCTTCCTTGTTGCATTTGCGCTGTTATATTGGCTGGCTGCGAAGTTCTCGCTGTGGCTGGCAGGGTCCATGCCGCACAATGTCTGTGGCGTGTGGTTGCCCACCGGGATTGCCTACTGGGTGCTGTTGACGCGCGGTACCCGCTTTTGGCCCGGCGTGCTGCTGGGTGTGGTTGCGGCGATCTGGAGTGCGGGCGTGCCATTGGCCGCTGCCCTTGGGGCGGGGTTGGGCAATACCGTCGCCGCGGTCACGGCCTGTCATTTCCTGCGCCGCTCCGGCTTTTCCCCGAATTTTTCCCGCGTGCGCGATGGGCGCGATTTCTTCATTTATGGGGTCCTGGCAGCCCCGGCACTTTCCGCCGGGCTGGGTGTGCTCAGCCTGTATCTGGGCGACGCCATTCCAGCGGATGTTGTCAGGGCCGCATTGCTGGCCTGGTGGAGCGGCGAGGCCGCCAGCGCCATTGTGCTGACGCCGTTGTTGCTGACCTGGCGCAGCGCGGTGCCGGCAATCTTGCAGCGGCCGGCAGAGTTCGCCTTGCTGGCGGTCAGTACGGTGCTTCTCGGGATGCTGCTTGTATTCAGCCAGCCGATGTCGTTTGAGGGTGCCTACCCGGCCAAATTCCTGCTGTTCCCGCTGGTGATCTGGGGGGTGATCCGGTTCCGCATACTCGGGTCCGCGCTGGCGGTTATCCTGTTGCAGGCCACGGCGGTTTATATGTGGTCTTTCAATAGCGCGGCATGGCCTGCGCAGCATTTCACCGGGTTCGTGCTGCCGCTGACGCAGGCTTATTTCGTGGTGGCGGCCACGGTGGGGCTGGTGGTGGCCGTGATGATGCGCGAGCGCCAGCAGTTGGCTTCGCATAGCGAGGCCGTCGCCCGGCAACTGGAAGGGGTGCTGGCAACCGCGCAAGGCGGGGTGATGGTGTTTGACTGCATTAGGAATGCGGCCGGTGCGATCGAGGATTTCCGCTGGCGGTTCTGCAACAAGGCGGCGGAATCGATTATTGGGTATACCCCGGAATACCTGCTGGGACGCAGGTTGCTGGAAGTGTTTCCGGGCAACCTGGAAGACGGTTTGTTTGCGCGGTATGTGCGCGTGGTGGAATCCGGCGTGTCGGAGCATTTCGAGCATTATTACCGGCATGAGCATCTGAATCACTGGTACCAGATCACGGTTGCCAAACTCAACGACGGCTTCGTGGTGACGTTCTCCAACATCAGCCAGCTCAAGGCGGTCCAGGCGCGTATGGCGCTGGCTGAAAAAGTGTTTGAGCACAGCGGCGAAGCGATAGTGATCACGGATGGGCAGAATAACATCCTGCGGGTGAATGCCGCGTTCAGCCACATTACCGGCTACAGCGCCGAGGAAGTGGTGGGTAGAAATCCGCGCATGCTGTCCTCCGGGCGCAACAGCCCAGAGTTTTACCGCCAGATGTGGCAGTCCATCAAGGCCAGCGGCCATTGGGAAGGCGAAATCTGGAATCGCCGCAAGAACGGCCAGCTCTACCCGGAGTGGCTGACTATTAACACGGTGCGCGACGCCAACGGCATCGCGCAGCATATCGCCATTTTTTCCGACATCAGCGAACGCAAGTCCGCTGAGGAGCGCATCCAGTTCCTGGCCAATTATGACGACCTGACCCAGTTGCCCAACCGCTCCCTGCTGCGCGACCGGCTGAACCAGGCGATTGCTGCCGGCGGGCGCAACCGGCAGCATTTTGCGGTGCTGGACGTGGACATCGACAACCTCAAGCTGGTCAACGATTCCCTGGGCAATTCCTATGGCGACGTGGCGCTGCAAACGGTTGGCGAGCGCATCAAGGCATGCCTGCGGGAAACCGACACCGTGGCGCGCTACAGCGGTGACGAGTTCATCGTCCTGCTCAACGCCGCTTCCACGGAAATTGCCGCGCATATCGCGCAGAAAATCCTCGACATCATCGCCCAGCCGTATTACCTGGCCGACGAGGAAGTGGCGCTGACTGCCTGTATCGGCATCAGTATTTACCCGCTGGATAGCGAAGACCCCGCGATTCTGCTGCGGAGCGCCCAGGCGGCGATGTTTGCCGCCAACAAGCTGGGGCCGGGCAGCATCCAGTTTTTTACCGAGAATTTGAACGTGGGCGCGCGCGAACGTTTGCAACTGGTCAACTCCCTGCGCTTTGCGCTGGCGCGCGAACAGTTCGAACTGTATTACCAGCCGCAGGTGGATATCGCGACCGGCAACATCATCGGCAAGGAAGCCCTGATCCGGTGGCACCATCCTGAGCTGGGTTTGGTGGCTCCCGGCCATTTTGTTCCGCTGGCCGAGGAAAGCGGGCTGATCCTGCCGATCGGCGAATGGGTGCTGCACGAAGCCTGCCGCCAGAATGTCGCCGACCCGCGCGCCGGCCTGCCGCCGGTGACTGTAGCCGTCAATATTTCCGCGTTGCAATTCCGCCAGCACAACCTGCCCGGCATGATCGCCAAGACCTTGTCCGATACCGGCATGGAAGGGCGCTGGCTGGAAGTAGAAGTCACGGAAAGCGTAGTGATGCACGACATGGATTCCGTCATCGCCATGCTGGCCGAAATTCGCGGCATGGGCGTGGAAATCTCCATTGACGATTTTGGCACCGGGTTTTCATCGCTGTCCTACCTCAAGCACCTGCCGATCGACAAGCTCAAGATCGACCAGTCGTTCGTGCGCGACATGGTGAACAGCAAGGAAGATGCCGCCATCGTGCGCGCAGTCATCACGCTGGCGCAGCGGCTGGGGCTGCGCAGTATCGCCGAAGGGGTCGAATCCGGGGGGCAGCAGGCGTTGCTGGCCAAATACGGCTGCAACGAGGCGCAGGGCTTTTACCTGGGCAAGCCCATGCCGGCTGCTGAGTTTGCCGCGCATCTGGTGATGGGTGGCAAAAAAGGAAACATTCCCCTGTGATAAAATTGCCCGGTCAAATCGTGGCAATTTAGATCAAACGAAAGGGAAATCGGTGGCAGGACATTCCAAATGGGCCAACATCCAGCATCGCAAGGGGCGGCAGGATGCCAAGCGCGGCAAAATATTCACCAGACTGATCAAGGAAATCACCGTGGCGGCCCGCATGGGCGGCGGCGACGTCAGCACCAATCCGCGGCTGCGCCTGGCGATCGACAAAGCCAAGGCCGAGTCCATGCCCAAGGACAACATCGAAAATGCCATCAAGCGCGGCTCTGGCCAGCTTGAAGGCGTAAATTACGAAGAAGTGCGCTATGAAGGTTATGGCATCGCCGGCGCGGCGGTGATGGTGGACTGCCTGACGGATAACCGTCAGCGCACCGTGGCCGACGTGCGCCACGCTTTCAGCAAATACGGCGGCAACCTGGGCACCGACGGTTCGGTGGCCTTCATGTTCAAGCACTGCGGCACTTTCCTGTTTGCGCCCGGCGCGGATGAAGACAAAATCATGGAAGCCGCGCTGGAAGCCGGCGCGGAAGACGTCATCAGCAACGACGACGGCAGTATTGAAGTGATCACCGCGCCAAATGACTTCGAGACGGTGAAAGAAGCGCTGGAACAGGCCGGTCTCAAGGCCGAAATGGCGGAAGTCACCATGAAGCCCGACAACGAGACCGAGCTCACCGGCGATGACGCAGTCCGCATGCAGAAGCTGCTGGACGCGCTGGACGACCTGGATGACGTGCAGGAGGTGTACACCTCCGCGTCCATGGAAGAGTAAGCCATCAGCACCCTGCGTATTCTTGGCATCGACCCCGGGCTGCGGCTCACCGGCTTCGGGGTCATCGAAAAACACGGCGAAAAGCTGGCCTACGTCGCCAGTGGCACCATCAAAACCACCACCGGCAAGGGCGCGGAGATCGAAGACCTGCCGACGCGGCTGAAAACCATCCTGGACGGCATGTTCGAGGTGATCGATACCTATCACCCGGAGCAGGCCGCCGTCGAAAAAGTGTTTGTCAACGTCAACCCGCAATCCACGCTGCTGCTGGGCCAGGCGCGCGGGGCGGCGATCTGCGCAGCGGTGATCAAGAACCTGGTGGTGGCGGAATATACCGCCCTGCAGGTCAAGCAGTCGGTGGTTGGCAACGGCCATGCGGCCAAGGAGCAGGTGCAGGAAATGGTCAAGCGCCTGCTTAACCTGCCGGGTGTGCCCAAGCCGGATTCGGCGGATGCGCTGGCCTGCGCCATTTGCCACGCCCATGGCGGGCAGGGGCTGGGCAAACTGGCAACAGCGGGTTTTCGCGTGCGTGGCGGGCGGTTGGTATGAGCCCTGCGGAGCCCAGTCTTGCAGCATTCCCCAACCCCGTCGCCAGGTATTTCGCGGCAACGCGCCCGGCCTTCCTGACAGCCACGCTGGCCGCCTGCCTGCTAGGCATGGCCGGTGCCGCGTATTCTGGCGTGAAGCTGGATGGCGCGCTGGCGCTGGTGACCCTGCTGCTGGCGTTGCTGGTGCATGCCGCAGTGAATGTGCTCAACGATTATTACGATGCGCTGAATGGCACCGATGCAAGCAATACCGAGCGCGTGTTCCCTTTTACCGGTGGCAGCCGCTTTATCCAGAACGGGGTACTTACCCTGCGCGAAACCGCCCGATTTGGCTACGTTTTGCTGGGGTTGGCGATGCTGGGCGGGTTATGGCTGGCATGGCAATCCGCAACGGGATTGTTGTTGATCGGCGCGGTCGGGTTGTTTGTCGGCTGGGCTTATTCGGCATTGCCGTTCAAGCTCAACTCGCGGGGTTGGGGCGAATTTTGCGTCTGGCTGGGGTTTGTCGGTGTGGTGGCGGGGGCGGATTTTGTGCAGCGCCTGTCCTTTTCGCTGCAACCGTGGTTAATTGGTCTGCCGTATGGCCTGCTCGCCACCAATCTGTTGTACATCAACCAGTTTCCGGATCGCAAGGCGGATGCCGCCGCGGGCAAGCGCCACTGGGTGGTGCGCCTGCCCGTCGAGCGTGCCGGCAGGGTTTACCCGCTGCTGGCGATGCTGGCCGGGGCCTGGCTGCTGCTGGCCGTAGTGCGGGGCTGGCTGCCGGTAACATCCTTGCTGGCGGCGCTGCCGTTGCTACTTTCCTGGCGGGCGGCGCGTATTTTGCGGCAGAATGTCCACCATTCCGCCGGCCTGGCGCCGGCGATTCAGTTGACAATAGCGGCGATGCTGCTGCACGGCCTGCTGCTGTCGGCAATTCTGTTCTGGGAGTCGAAATGATAGGTCGGTTGACCGGCGTGCTGCTGGAAAAAAATCCCCCGCAAGTGCTGGTGGATGTGAATGGGGTGGGTTACGAGGTGGAAGTGCCGATGAGCACGTTCTACAACCTGCCGGACAGCGGGGCCAAGGTGACGCTGCTGACGCAATTCGTGGTGCGCGAGGATGCGCAGTTGCTGTACGGTTTTCTCACCGACCGCGAGCGGGCGACCTTCCGCCTGTTGCTCAAGGTCAACGGTATCGGCGCCAAGTCGGCGCTGGGCATCCTCAGCGGCATGTCGGTGGAAGACCTGGCGCAGGCGATTACCCTGCAGGAAGCGGCGCTGCTGGTCAAGATTCCCGGCATAGGCAAAAAAACCGCCGAGCGTCTGCTGCTGGAACTGAAGGACAAGCTCGGCAGCGAATTCATCAGCGCCCAGCCTGCCGGCGGGCAGGCCAAAGGCGGCGGCAACGATATCCTCAACGCACTGCTGGCGCTGGGCTACAACGAACGTGAAGCGCTGGCGGCAGTCAAATTGCTGCCGGCCGGGCTGTCGGTTTCGGACGGCATCCGCCAGTCACTCAAGCTGCTATCGAAGGCATAATGCACGCATGATCAATCCCAGCCAGCTTGCACGCATCGTTCTGGTGGCTTTTCTTGCCGCCGGATGTTTTTTTGTGTTGCGGCCGTTTATCGCCGGTATCCTGTTCGCGGCCGTGGTGTGCGTGTTCACCTGGCCGTTTTATCAGCGGCTGTGGTTGAAGCTGGGCCGCCGCGATTCGCTGGCGGCCATCGCCATGACGGCATTGCTGCTGGTGGCGATGATCGTTCCCACCGTCTATCTGGCGGCGCACCTGGCCGATGCCGCAACGGCGCTGTTCGAGCAGCTGCGGCCGGCGCTGGAACACCCGCAGCCCAATGCGCCGGAGTGGATGCAGCAACTGCCGCTGATCGGCGGCTATATCAATGAGTTCTGGCAGCGTATGACAGCCAGCCACGATGAACTGATGAAATTGCTGGCCCAGTATTCCCAACCGCTACGCACCTTCGGCCTGCAAGCCGCGCAACTGGTGGGGCGCGGCGTGTTGCAAATGCTGCTGGTGGTGTTCGTCGCCTTCTTCCTGTACCGCGACGGTGCCCGCCTGGCCCATGGCGTTGGCGTCATGGCGCGCAAGCTGGGCGGCGACCTGGGGCAGGACATGCTGAACCTGTCCGGCAGCACGGTAAAGGCGGTGATGCTGGGCATTTTCGGCACCGCCATTGCGCAGGCGGCCGTTGCCCTGCTGGGATTCCTGCTGGCCGGGGCACCGGCGCCGTTATTGCTGGCCGCAGCCACGTTTTTCCTGTCCATGATCCCGGTCGGCCCGCCGCTGATCTGGGGTGCAACATCGTTGTGGCTGTTTAACCAGGGCGAGCATGGCTGGGCAATTTTCCTCGCCTTGTATGGATTTTTCATCATCAGCAGCGTGGATAACGTGCTCAAACCCATGCTGATCAGCAGTTCGGCCAACCTACCGCTATTGCTGGTCGTACTGGGCGTGCTGGGCGGAATCATCGCATTCGGGTTCATCGGTATTTTCCTGGGCCCGGTGCTGCTGGCGGTTGGCCTGGCGTTGATGCAACGCTGGATAGCCTTCCAGAATGAAAAACTGGAGGCGCGATATGATTGAGGCAGCCAGCAAGCGCAACGCCGGGGGCGATTTGCCGATATCCAGCTCGGCTGATATGATTAGCTAACGACTTAGCTAATGAAGGTGGCTATCATGCAAACCTACAACATGCACCACGCCAAAACCCATTTATCGGAACTCATCGCGCTGGCCGAGGCGGGCGAAGAAGTCATTCTCTCCCGCGCCAACAAACCGGTCGCCAAAATCGTGCCGCTGACCCCACAGCCGCAAAAGCGCGTGGCGGGGTTGTGCCAGGGCAGCATAGGCTGGATGTCTGACGATTTTGACGACGAACTGCCAGCGGATTTCCTGATTACGGCCAGGGATTGGCCGGAACCTGCCAAGAAATAATGCGCCTGCTGCTGGATACCCATGCTTTCCTATGGTGGTCCGACACTGCGGAAAAACTTTCGCCGCGTGCGCTGGCCGCCTGTGAATCGGTTGAAAACACGCTTTACCTGAGCCTTGCCAGCATTTGGGAACTGCAACTCAAAATCAACCTGGGCAAACTGCAATTGAACGGCACGCTGGCAAACATCGTCAGCCAACAGCACGGGCAAGGGCTGCAATTGCTGGAAATAGCGCCGAATCACATCTATGCGACTGCCGGATTACCCATGATCCACGCCGACCCGTTTGACCGCCTGCTGGTGGCGCAAGCGATGGTGGAAGGCCTGGCGCTGGTCACGGCGGATCGCAAGCTGGGGCAATATGACGTGGAGGTGTTATGGTGAAGGAGTTTTATCGGACATGGGCAACAAGTTGCCCACCCTACAAGGCTTTCCAAATCATGAGAAAAATACCGAAATGAGGCAGGTTATTTCTTGTTTTTTCTTTCTAGGGATGGTTTTTATCCAGAATTGCTTTGCTACAGATACTATTTCAATCTGCCAACATGGAGATTGGATCGGAAAGATAGGAGGCTCTCCTGTCGTGATGCGTTTCTTTGATCAAGCGTTTCTCGATGATGAAACGATTACTGGTAAATATTACTATCAAAACCACAAAGCTCAAGAATTAACCTTAAAACGAAAGCAAGGGTTACGGAATCGATGGGAGGAGGTTGACTCACTGGGTAAAGTCACAGCCACCTTAACGCTAAGTTGCAATATGGGTATATTGCGCGAACTTGTAGGCCAATGGCAATCTTCTGACAACAGTAAAACTTTACCTATACAACTTGAGTACATTCGAGATGACATTCAGGATCAAGAAGGGTATTACGAATTACGCTTGGATGCGCCCCAGATAGTAAAAACTTTTCAGCTAGGAAAACATAGTTATTCCATGGTGGCTTATCCAGACACGCCTGACATTCAAAACATACAACTCCAAGGGGATTCTGAAGGTGAAAGAAGCATCAATCGAACTTTACTGAAGAACTTAAAACGCGCAGTTTCTAGTAATCTAACTTGTAGGGAAATTAGCCCGAAATATGGTTATGAAGTTACTACAAAGATATTGATGTGGGAGAAAGACTTTGTAGTCACTCAAGAAGCCCTTAAAGGCGATTGCGGAAACACTGATGATGGGGGTTTTGATTACGAAACTTATAATTTAGCCGATGGAGCCCTTGAGAACCTAGATGATTGGTTTAGGGAAGAAGAAAGGTTTCGGTCTTATAACGTATCAGGAATCTTTAAGGAAGATGGATCTGAAGAAAGCGCTGAGATTTCTGAAGATGATGAAATAAATGCGTTCGTTTCCAAACCCAGTTTAATAGGCGAGCTTGTAAAACACTACTTAGAACAAAGAAAAGATACCGTTGCTGATTCGGTAGGGGATGCTAAAGAATGCCTAAAGGAAGTAACATTTTCTACTAAATTCGCGAGGCCATCACCTGACGGCATGATTTTCCAAGCTATGCCAGATAGGAACCTCGTAAGAGCTTGCAAGGAGGAGGTGCTGATTCCCTATAGCGTGGTTCTTCCCTATCTTTCTGATTATGGTAAAGCACGCTTAAGTTCAATAAGTATCAAATAAACCATGATCGAAACCGACCGCCTCATCGCCGCTGCCCCCCTGGATAAAACCGAGGAAGCCCAGGAACGCGCCTTGCGCCCCAAGGTGCTGGACGAATACATCGGCCAGGTGAAGGCGCGCGGGCAGCTGGAAATTTTCATCCATGCGGCGCGCGGGCGCAGTGAAGCGCTCGACCACGTGCTGCTGTTCGGCCCGCCGGGGCTGGGCAAGACCACGCTGGCGCA